>ERZ777011.12-NODE-12-length-304371-cov-7.121354_pt1 | contig 304371 bp, 293 predicted proteins | sample MGYA00374964_ERZ777011 | MGnify/ENA primary metagenome ERZ777011 (study PRJEB29310, sample SAMD00008975) | mouse gut metagenome | study: EMG produced TPA metagenomics assembly of the Metagenome analysis of fecal microbiota from mouse which was promoted... | reverse complement strand
GTGCGGGGTATAAGTGATTCAGTTCGTAAATGATGCCACTTGCTATACAGGTGGGATATAAATGGTATAGTGCGTAAATGATCCCCATCGGCTGATGTCGGTGGGGAATTTGCATAATACGAAGTTACCCAAAGGAGAATGCTACAGTATATGGAGATACGACAGGGATATTCTTATCATATTAAAGATGAATTCTTTAATATGGTGCAGGATAAATATTTGATGAGTAATAAAGAAAACGGAAATTACCGTCCTCATTTCTATGCAATACAAGATAAAAAGAATCAAGCTCTATATTGGATGATACCCATAAGTTCACAGGTGGAAAAGTATAAGGTCATTCTTGAAAAGAAGAAAAGAAAATATGGGAAATGCAATACAATAATCATTGGTAAATTTGTAGGAAAAGAGAATGCATTTTTGATTCAAAATGCTTTTCCCATTATTGCAGATTTTTTTGATCATATACATACAGTCGAAAACAAACCCGTAACAGTGCATAATGAATTGAACAGGATTCTTACAGAAAATTTAGGGGAAGTGCTTGCGTTGTATAACCGTGGGATTCATTTGATATTTACGGATATTGATAAGATAAGGACTATTATGGAACAGGAATTAGAAAATACTGGATGTCAGTAATGCCATTGCTTGTAAAGAAGCGAGTAATGGCATTTTTTAGTCGGGATAGTTTACATTTGATTTGGCAGCAGTAATTTATAAAAAGTATATATCTGTTGTATTCATGTGTCAGCGTAAAAATGGAATGTTAAAGTGCTAATAATATTCTTTTGCAGGGTAGTTCTTAAAATTTTATCGAACACTGATAAAAAGTATCAATATTAAAAAAGTAAAGAAAAACAAGCCTTTCAGAAATTGGGCGTAACACAATATAATATAAAAAATGGTAGAAAGTATTGGAAATAAAGGATTCTACCGAACCATCATTAAAAATATTGTTAATGTACCATAATAGCCTTAAAATCTTATAAAAATGCCTACATTATTGATTTTACCGAACATATATTTTGGTATATGGAATTGCGGATAAATGGCGGTTTTAGCCATTGCCGAACACGTTTCCGAAGGCATATTATTCTTCAGGGCGTTTATACTCAATTAACTCCCCAACTTCTATGTTGAGATACCAACACAACTTACAAATCAATCCAGTATCAAAGCGGCTGACTCCATCACGACAGTATTTATTGAAATTGGTTCGAGGAATATCGAGGTCTTTACAAATCTTGTTTTTGCTGATACCCTTTTCTTCTAATATTTCGTTTATACGCATATGCAAATTACCATATTCCATAGAAGATTCTCCTTTACTTTTCTCTCATTATTTTATATAATGGATAACAGAAATATAATTCACAGATATAACATTCATAGAAGTGTTAGATGCATAGAGGATAAGCATGGAGAAGAACGAAATTAAGGACAGATTATTTGATGTACTGAATGACACAGATAATCTACCGATACAGGATATAGTGGTTGATGATCGGAACAACATAGTGAATGTTTACCTTACAGATGGAACAAGATTTTCAGTTCATGTAAAAAAATGTGGAATTTGGAACATTTGTGAGGTATGATATAGAAGAGGTTTATCTTAATGGGAGGGTAGCCATGAAAAAGAAATTATTTATGATAGTGTGTTTATCGTTTTTGCTGAGTGCATGTGGAAGTAGGAATACTATAGAAGAAACAAAGAATAATTCTGAAAATGAAGTAGAAACAATAAATAGTGATGAAATTGAAGATGAGATAACTCTGATTGAGCATACGCCCGAAGATTTAAAAGAAGAGTTGGGTGATATTTCTGCACCATCAGCAGAACCTATAAACATTTCAGATGTTAATGTTGGCGATATCATAGAGTTTGGTAATTATGAACAAGATAATAATAATAACAATGGGGCAGAAGCAATAGAATGGTATGTTATTGATATAGAAAATGATTATGCAATTTTGATGAGTGTTTATGCTCTGGATTGTAAAAATTATAATGATACAAATGAGAGTGTAACATGGGAAACATGTTCGCTGAGAACGTGGCTAAATGATGATTTCTATAATGAAGCATTTAGTGTAAATGAAAAATGTATTATACGTTTGATAAATTTAGATAATAAAAGTAATCCAGATTCAGGAATAAGTGGCGGTAATAGTACGCAGGATAGGGTATTTATCCTCAGTTATGATGAAGCTGTTGGTTATTTTGACGCAGATATAAATGCCAGTAATTCAAATACATATGATTATCATTTATCTTGTGCGCCAACAGCTTATGCAGAAAGACAAGGGGCTGAACGGTATGATAATAGGAGCTTCTTAGATCCAAGTAATAATACAACATGCATGTATTGGTTTAGAACTGTAGGCAGTTCCCAAGACAAAGCTGTTGATATGTATATAGGATATATTAGTGTAGGGGGAAGCGATGTTGATTATGGGAAACATGGCATTCGCCCATGTGTAACAGTTAATCTAAATGGAGTTATTGCTTCAGATGAAGAAACGGAAAAAGTATTAACTGTAGGAGAGATAAATGCATTAAACCTTGCAACCGTTTATTTGGATGTTATGCCGTTTTCTTTGAATGGATTAGTTGAACAGTTAGAGTATGAGGGGTGTTCTTATGAAGATGCTAAGTATGCGGCGGATAATTGTGGTGCAGATTGGAAAGAGCAGGCGTTTCTTATGGGGAAAAAATATTTGGAATTATATGATTTTTCAAGAACAGATTTGTATGAACAGTTAAAATACGAAGGATTTAGCGGTGATGAAGCAGGATATGCAGTAAGAGAATTGGGATTATAAACTACAAAAGGGATTACGGCAAAATACCGTAGTCCTTTTTTAATGCCCATATAATAGAAGGAAGGAGTTCAGAAATGCAAGTATTAAACAGATTAAAGGTAAGCGCTTAATTTCGGGGTGGATTCCATCCATCCACCGATTTTCTTATAATGATTGGTAGGAAACGCAAGCGTTTTACTCCATTTGGAGGGCTAGACGCAAGTGTTTCACTCTATCCAAAGGAGCCAATCATTATGCAAAAAAGAATTGTCAGAAAAGAGGAGCAGATCCGGCTCATCATGGAATGTCGTCAAAGCGGGCTTTCCGATTATCAGTGGTGCCAACGACAGGATATTAATGTTGGTACTTTCTATAACTGGGTCAGCAAACTTCGAAAAGCCGGTTATACCTTTCCTGATTCCAAAAGTAAGTCTGAAGGAGCGGTAGTTGTACAGGATGTCGTTAAGATAAATCTGGTACGCGAGGATATGTCTAGTTCCGTAATAGAGCAAAATACTCGCCCCATAACTGCCTCATCTACTCCTTCCGCTGCCGCTGAATTAGTGGTCGGAAATGTGACACTTCGTCTTTTTGATGGTGCAGATCAAAATCTGATCCGGTGTGCCATGCAGTGTATGGGAGGTGCCACTCGTGCTTGGTGACATTTCCATTGCAGGCAACATTTATATCGTGACCGGTTATACTGATATGCGAAAGTCAATAGATGGTCTGTGTGCCATCATACTAAAACAGCTGCAGACAGAACCGGACAGGAATGCCATTTATCTTTTCTGTGGAAAAAGATGTGACCGCATCAAGGTTCTTTTACGAGAACCGGATGGGTATGTTCTTCTATACAAAAGGCTGGATGTCGTACATGGAAAATACCGTTGGCCTCGTAACAGTTCCGAGGTAGAACCGATCACATGGCAACAATTCGGCTGGCCGATGTCAGGTCTTGAAATCGAACAGCCAAAGGCTCTTCGAACATCCTGAAACCGTTAGTTTTACATTGATAAGGAAGTATTCACAACAACTTATCATCAACGCTGACAAACAGGGTGCAAACAAGAGCAGAGAACATATCACTTTCATTAGTGGTCGGTTCCCTGCTTTTTCTGTTACATATTTTTCCTTGTTAGCATTTCCTCAATATAATTAAATGCCTTATATTGACAAGCAAAATAGTATATGCTATATTATTAGCACTCAATCGAATTGAGTGCTAATAATTGTGGGAGGTATTTTATGGCATACGAAATTGATTTTATAGGGATTGATGAAGAGAGTAAGGATTCAGATGCTATTGCATTTCGTTGGAAGGATGAAAATGGAAATTATAAAATAGGAGTGTATGATGGGGGTATACAGGCATATGGCGAAAAATTACAAGAGCATTTAAATCAATACTATTTTGATAAAAACGAAACTAATAAAGTTATAGATTTTGTAATATGTTCTCATTCCGATTTGGATCACGCTTCAGGTTTGAAAATTATTTTAAATAATTTTAAAGTTAACACTTTATATATGAATAGACCATGGCTATATGTAGATGATGTTTTTGACAAAGTTTCCGATGGAAGGATTACTAAAGATAGTTTACAACGTAGGCTGAAAGAAAAATATAGATATGTATCGGAATTAGAAGATATAGCAAATGAAAAGGGGATAAAAATAATTGAAACTTTTCAAGGCAAAATAATTGAAGATAAATTAATCGTTATGTCACCAACAAAAGATTTCTATTTAGATTTGTTGGTAGAATCAGATAAAACACCATTAGTAGCGGTGGAAAATGCTTCATTTGTTAAAGATGTTTTCAAAAAAATTGGTAATTATATCAAAAATTTGTTTGAAAGTTGGAACGAAGAAAAGTTACGGGAAGGCGTAGAAACTACACCTGAAAATGAAATGAGTATTGTAATTTTAGGGAATATGGAAGAGGAAAGTTTTTTGTTAACAGGAGATGTCGGAATTAGAGGATTGGATTTAGCAATTACATATTCAGAAGACATAGAATCTCCTATTATTGATAATGTTATGTTTCTTCAAATACCACATCATGGCGGAAGACGTAATATTAGCCCATCTATACTTAATCGCATGGTAGGAGAAATTGTTGATGAAGAAACTACAACAGGAAAGACAGCTTTTGTATCCGCAGGAAAGAATTCAGATCACCCGTTACAAATGGTCGTAAATGCTTTTGTTAGAAGGGGTGTAAAAGTTTATAAAAATAACGGAAAAATCATTCATCACCATAGAAATATGCCTGAGAGAGAAGGTTGGACTTCTATTACAAAATTAAATTTTGACAGTTATGTGGAGGATTGGGAGAATAATGGATAAGTTAATAAAATTCTTTGATGATTTTGTTTTTCATGCAAGAGTAATGCCTGTTTTAACAGCTATGTTCCCGATAATTGTTTTAGGCGTATTTAAAGGATTTATTTATAAAGACTTTTTAGATATTTCTTTATATGCTTTTGTTTTATTGATATTTATAGCTTTAGCTTCTAAAATTGCCAGAGAATGCGGTAAGCGTTATGAAACTAAAATGTATGATGAGTTAGGGGGAAAACCAACAACAATTATATTGAGGTATTCTGATTGCACAATAGATAATATCACAAAAACCAGATATCATAAAGTCTTGAACGAAAAAATAAGTGATATTCACTTGCCTTTAAATCCTGATGAAGAAGATCAAGAAAGTGATATTATGTATTCATCATCAATGACGTATCTTAGAAAATATGCAAACTCAAACCGAGATGTTGAGCCACGAGTTTATCAAGAATTAAAAGAATATAATTATTGGAGAAATTTATACGGATGCAAATGGATTTCAATTATAATTTATCTTTTAATTGCAATACGAGAAATAATTATAATTGATTCCTTTAATGTTAGAAATATTTTTTTAAAACCATATCCGGAATATATTGCTTTTTTGCTAATGATTATTGGAATTGCTATAATGTGTATATTCGTAAGTAAAAAGACAGTAAAACGACGAGCCTTTGATTATGCCAAAACTTTGGCAGAAGTTTGCGAAAGGCTTAATTGATATTTTTTAATCATATTCAGTGGAGTTTCATACAACCGATCACTAATGAAACAGTAACTTTCATTAGTGGTCGGTTCTCTGCTTTTCTGTTACGCAATAGAAGACAGAAAAAGTGATTGACGGCTATACGGGATTCCTTTTCTACGATGATGACGGCAACCCGTTAGTGGCGATGCACTGGCAGCACCGATTCAACCATCTGGTCGGCAGGTACAATGATATTTACCGGGTGCAGATGCCGAACATCACTCCGCATGTATGCAGGCATACTTATTGCTCCAATATGGCAAAAGCGGGAATGAATCCTAAGACTTTACAGTATCTCATGGGACATTCGGATATCAGCGTGACCATGAATGTGTATACGCATATCGGATTTGATGATGCCGAGGAAGAATTGAGACGGATGGAGGAATTCAGAAAGGCGCAGGATGAGGTTGAAAAGAAAAACGAGGCAAAGGCGGTATCACAGAAAATATTTAAGGTGGTTTGATTTAGAAAATGGATGACGCTCTGGCTAAGGCTGGGGCGTTTTTTGTTGTAAGATTGGATACATGGTGATATAATATGTTTGTAGTGTTTTGCCTATATGGAGCATTGTGGTTGGAGTATTGGCAACAGCAGTTACGGTGTCACTTTCCGTAAAATATGGTTCTGATGTGCATGGAAGTCTAAAACAAAAGTGCGAAAAGGGAACAAGCAAAAAACAGAATAATGGTTGTAGTAAGAAATTATCTGCGAGATGGAAAGGAGCAAGAAAAATGACAATAGTATGTGCAGCATTCATGGTGAGTATTGGTATTCCTGAGCGTGACTCGATGGTGTGTGGCTAATATGACAATATGAATGTGTTGAAAATAGGATGGAGTACCTTTGGGTTCGAATCCCAACACGCTCATTTGTATAACCCGCTTTTTGGAGCGGGTTATTATAATAATTGTATTTCAAGATAACATATTGATTGGACCTATTGAGTTGGACTGTGCATTTCAAGATTCAATATTACTGTGTATAATATAAAATGGGGTGAATAAACTGAATATTACAAAAAATCAACATTATGTTTCTCAAGGTGTGTTAAAGCATTTTAGTGATGAGAAAAATAAGATATTTGAGTTATTTATTGAGAAGGAATTAATATCTAAAAAATGTATTGATAATACGATGTCACAAAAATTTGTATATGAACATCCAAGAATTAAAACAAATACTGTTGAAAATATATTTGCAAAATTCGAATCAAAAGCATTTCCGTTAATTGATGGGCTAATTTATGAAATAGAAAACAATTATGAAAATAAGCAAAGCATAATTGGACTTATGCAAACAATTAAAAGTATTATTCCATATGTACTCCTTTTTTATTTTCGTAGCGGCGCATTGTTAAAGGAATATTCAATGGATGCCGAAGAACCTAAAAATACGAAAGTTGAAAGGATGCTTTTGAATATAATGGATGTTAATTATATTCGTGGTTTGAAGGATACCATTTGCAATTATTATAAGTGCGGAATAATTGTTGATGAAAAAGAACGGTTCTTGTTGAGCGATCAATATGTTTCTACTGTAGCATTGATGTATAAAAACAGATTTTCAAATGCTTCAAATCGACAAATAGGTATGAAAGAAACAATGATCTTGATACCATTAACATTAAAGTTTTATATTGTTTTTTATAACGGAAGAATTCCTTCTTATATTGAAGAAAATATGTTTTCTGTATTAAATGATGATAGCGTTGACGAAATAAATAATGTGATATTTCAAAATTCTTACGTGAAATGTGTTGGAAAAAGTGAAAGTGAATTAGAGCGAGTTAAGAGCGTGCCTATTGAATCATATAGTCCAATAAAATGTATAATGAAATATAGCGATGGAAGCATTCAGGACAGGATAATAAAAAGGGAAGTCTTTTTATATGATGAAGATAAAGATATGAATGCACATTCTTATGAATATATGTCTACATATGTTAAAGATATAAAAGGTAAATTAGGGAGAAATGATGTCTGCGTTTGTGGAAGTGGAATTAAGTATAAAAAGTGTTGTATGAAGAAGTATGAAACTGCTGCTCGGATATTAAGAGTAACGCAAAATCCGAGAATGCAAAATTATACGATTCCGGGAGTTTGGGTTACAGAGGATTCTATATTAGAATATCAGGGACCACAGGAAAAAATAACTAATAGGCACGATAAGGGTGTAATAGAAAAGATATTTGAAATGACAGAAAGTGATACTCAAAATCCTTAGTAGTAAGAATTTCCTTTTTACTACTAATTTTACTACTAACAGGTAGTAATAACTTGCTAAGATATGCTCTGATTTGCAATAATCGCTTATTTAAGAGCAAGGCATAAAACACTTGGAATCCCTTGCAAAACAGGGCATTTCGGGACAAATGAAGGAGTTTGAAAAACTATGATAAAAATCCTATTCATCTGCCACGGCAATATCTGCCGCAGCCCAATGGCTGAGTACATCTGCAAAAAAATGGCGGCTGACCGCGGCATGTCAGGGGAACTGGAAATCGCGTCGGCGGCAACAAGCAGGGAGGAAATAGGGAACGGTGTATATCCGCCCGCAAAAAGAAAATTGAACAGCGTCGGCATTTCCTGTGATGGACATCACGCGAGACAGGTGACAAAGGCGGACTACGACTACTATGATTATCTGGTCGTTATGGAGCAGTATAATATCCGCAATCTGATGCGCATTATCGGAAGCGACCCGGAAAAGAAGGTCCACAAGCTGTTGGATTTTGCGGGCAGCGGAGGGGATATCGACGATCCTTGGTACACAGGGGACTTTGAGAAAACCTACCATGAGATCGTGGAGGGGCTGGAAGGCTTTTTTGCGGAAGTGATGGAATAAATAGGTATCACAGCCCGCTGCCGGACCCGGAGCGCCGTTTTTGATGTAAGTGTGCCTTAGGAAGTGAGCGGCAGTTCTATTGTCACCACAAAGCCGTCTCTATTTTCCGCGCGGAAAGTTCCGCCGTGGGCGCGGATGATCTTGCAGGCCATAGGCAGGCCGAAACCGTGGGTGGTATTCGGCAGGGTGTTCAGATTTTTCAGTACCTTTTCCGGGACGCCCTGCCCGTTATCTGCGATCACAAGTAAAACGGACGCACCCTGCACGGTGCCGGAAACGGTGATGAGGCAGCCGTTTTCATTGTGTATGATGCTGTTTTGCAGCAGGTTATAAAAGGCTCTGGAAAGAAGGGATTCGTCGCCGGAAATCATCGCCTGCCCGCAGTGGAGCGATACGGAGATATCATACACAGGCTGTTTCTCTGCTGTTTTTGAATCAAAATCCAAATTTATTAAATTAGAATTTAATATTTCACCAACAACGCTTCGCAGCAAAACGGAAATTTGCAGGGGAGTTTTGTGGGAAGGCTGCATGTCGTATTCCAACGAAGATATCAAATTTAAATCTTCAATTAACTTTTTGATTTTTAAACCTTGCGCGGTGATGATGGAGGCACATTTCTTGTTCTCATCGGAGAGATCCGCGCTTTCAGCAAGTTGTCCGCCATAGCCGACCACCATGGAAAGCGGTGTGCGGATGTCATGGGAGATGCCGGCAATCCAGCTTGCGCGGGCTTTATCGCGGGCAGCGAGTTGTGCGTTTTTTCTGGCGAGAGTGCGGGATGTCTGATTGATATTGGAAAAAGGCTCCTTAAAAATGCCTTTGGCGGGCAGAGCGACAATCTCTTCCTTTTTCAGGGCGGTAAGTCCTTCTGTCAACAATTTCATTTTTTTATAAAGAAAAAAACCGAAGAAAAAAGAGAGAAGCGCGGCCACAGCAAAATTTAAGATAAATGCGCGGAAAATGCGGAAGGGCAGCGTGCGGAACCAATCCATTGTAAATTCCATGGAATATTTCCCCACGGAGTTTTTGGGGATGCCAAGAATAAAGAGACCGTAGTCCTCGGTTCTGACATATACGGGATAATCGGCTAAAAACCATCTGGTGAGGACGGCGATATCGTTGATGGAGTAGTGGTCGGGGATGTCCGTCGGTTTGTGCAAAGACCAGATGATATCCCCCTTTTCATCCAGAAGAATACACCAGTAATCTTCCGGAAGAATGCTTTCATCTGTAAGAGCGCAGGATATCGTTTTTTCGGCTTCCGATTCTGTGACGGAAAAATGAGCGCTGATATCGGCCAAAATTCTTTGGGGATGATTTGAAAAATTATGTCCTCTATCGCTCATGATCGTTCCGAGAGCTAAAAGATTCAGCGAAAAGAGCACCATGGCGACGACCGTGGATATCAAAACGATAGAAATAAATATTTTCATGATAGTAAGATTCAGAGAAACATATCTTTTTTTCATAATCCCTCCGGTTATTTCACAATAACATCTGTTATGAATAGGGGCTTTTAGTCCGCATCCGATGCTTTTATGATTTCACGACAAGCTTATATCCCAGTCCTTTGATGGTCAGCAGATGTTTCGGAGAAGAGGGTTCTTCCTCGATTTTTTGTCGAAGCCTTCTGATATGAACCATCAGTGTATTTTCATATCCGTAACTGGTATCCCCCCATGCGGCCATAGTCAGGGCATCGCTTGTGACAATGCGGTTTTTTTGTCCGTAAAGCACTTTTAGGAGAATCAATTCTTTCGGCGTCAGAGGGATCTCCTCATCGCCATGTTCCACAACAGCAGTGTCAAAGTGAATTTTTCTTGTTCCGCAGACGGAATCCGGCAGGGAAAAACTGTTTTCCGGAATGACATTACCGTAGGTGCGCCGAAGGAGGGCCGTGACCCGGAGCAAAAATTCCTTTGGCAGAAAAGGTTTTACGATATAATCGTCGGCTCCCAGCGTAAGCCCCTGTATCTTATCTTCGGCTTCGCCCCTTGCGGTCAGAAAGATAACCGGCGCAGGGGAAAGTTCCCGGATTTTGCGAAACAGGTAAAAACCGTCCCCGTCGGGCAGATTTACATCCAGAATGCAGAGGGAGATAGTTTGCGTATCCATAATATGAAGAGCTTCCTTGCAGGATTTCGCGGTATAGAGTTGGAAGAAACCGTTAGAATAAAGGATTTGTTCCAGCATGGTCAAAAGCTGGGGTTCGTCGTCCACCAGAAGGATCTTCTTATTTTTCAGTTCATGAGTGTCGTCAGTTTTGTCAAGCATGGCAAAAGCCTTTCCTATTTATAGTTTGTTTCTCTTTTATTATTACTAAGTATAGCATAATGAAGCTGCGTATTTAATATATCAGGATTGGATTTTTTAAAGTTAAGGTTCCTGTAAGGGTGGTTTAAGGAAGTGGTAAGGAGAGGGTGGTAAAGTCTGAGGTGAATCAGAAAACAAAGACTGTATGGAGGAAAAAACATGAAAGAAATAATCAGAACACAAAACCTTTCTAAAAGATACGGGGAAAGTCCGGTTGTGAAGGGGATCGATTTGTCTGTGCCGGAAAGGACGATCTACGGTTTCTGCGGTCCGAACGGAGCGGGAAAATCCACCACATTGAAGATGCTGTTGGGACTCGTAAGACCCACGGAAGGAGAGATCAGCATATTTGGCAGGGAAATGACTGCAAAAAACCGGATAGAAATCTTACGGCAGACCGGATCCCTGATAGAGAGTCCCTCCTATTACGGACATCTGACGGGAAAGGAAAATCTGGAAATTCTGCAGGGACTTTTGAAAGCTCCGAAGGAGAACGTGGAGAAGGTATTGCGGATCGTGCGGCTTCATGATCAGGGAAAGAAAAAAGTTTCCGCTTATTCGCTGGGCATGAAACAGCGTTTGGGATTAGCGTCGGCGCTTTTAAATTTTCCCAAATTGCTCATATTGGATGAGCCAACCAACGGTCTGGATCCGGCGGGCATACAGGAGATGCGGGAACTGGTCCGCTCCCTGCCGGGAAAATATGGAATAACAGTTGTTATTTCAAGCCATCTTCTGTCGGAGATCGATCAGATCGTGGATGATATCGGCATTATCGCGGGAGGCAAGTTAAAATATCAGGGTTCTTTGGAAAGGCTGCATGAATACGACAGGGCAAAGACACTGGAGGAAATTTTTTTGGACATGACGACGGAAGAGGTGAGCTTATGATTGCATTGTGGAAGGCGGAATATCAAAAGACAAGAAGACGTTATCTGATGCTTTTTGTGCTCGGCATGTCAGCGGTAGTTATGGCTTGGGCTCTGAGCGGCAAAATCAATGAAGACGGGATCAGGAAGGGGTGGTATATGCTGCTTTATCAGATGCCCGTCACCAATACGCTGATGCTGCCGGTCATGGCGATGCTGCTTTCTTTCAGGTTGGGGGATCTGGAGCATAAAAACGGTATGCTGAAACAGCTGTGCTGTGTGGTAGACAAGGGAAAACTGTTTGATGCGAAGCTTTTGTACGGACTCGGACTGATGTTCGCCGGTATAGCGCTGCAGTGGTGCGCCGTTATCGCGGACGGTTTTTTCAGACATCATTTCGGCGGCGTCTTTTTATGGAAAGAATATTTGCTGCTTTTGCTGTTTACGATCGCGCCGGCCGCCGCTATCTATGTGCTGCAGCATACATTGGCAATGTGCTTTACAAAACCGGCGGCGCCGTACGTGGTGGGGATCGTCGGAGAGTTTGCGGGGGTGATGTCCTTATTTTTGCCCTACAGATGGTTTTCCCAGACGATCCCTTGGGGGTATTTCGGCGCCCTGATGATCGTCGGTATGGAGTACGACAAGGAGACCAGAATCTCCACCTACTTTTACAGGGAAATCAATTGGCGGGGATTTGCTGCCATTGTAACAATAACAATTGTTATTTATGCAACGGGAAGAATTGCGTTCTGCAAAAAGGAGGAATAGTATGTTGTGGAGATTATATAAAGCGGAGAAAATGAAACTGAGAAGATCCCCTGTTTGGCTGATTTTTATTGTGGTTCCGATAGTGCCGGCCTTTCTGGGAACAATGAATTATCTGATGAATATAGAGATACTGCAGTCTGAGTGGTACAGCCTCTGGACCCAGCACACGCTGTTTACCAGCTATTTTTTTCTGCCGATCCTGTTAGGGTTTTATTGCAGCTACCTGATGAGAATAGAAAAAAATAATCATAATTTAACAAAGCTGATGACGCTGCCGATTTCCAGAAAACAATTGTTTTTGGCAAAGTTATTGTCTGCGGGAAAAATCATTTTATTGTCACAGGCGTGGATCGGCGTACTGTTTATTATTTCGGGAAAGATTACCGGGATGCAGGCAAAACCGCCTGTGGGAGAGCTGGTGATCTGGTGCTTGTTCGGAACCCTCGGCGCTTTTGTTATAGAAGCTATGCAGCTTATTATCTCTTTATTTTGTGACAGCTTCGCGCTTCCTGTGGGGATTTCTTTTGCCGGAGGCTTTACCGGACTTCTCGCTATGGCGAAGGGCGGATATGGGCATCTCTATCCCTATTCTCTTATGGCTTACGGGATGGTGGCCAACAACAACAAGCAGCAGCTTACCGCAGAGGGCTATCCTCAGTTTGTGTTTATCTGTATCTTATATTTGATCCTTTTCACGGCGGCCGGGGCGATGATCATGGAGAGGAAAGAAGTGTAAAGGCGGCGGAAGTCCTGCAAAATTTTTTTCAACCCCTTTTCATGCCGATATTTTTGTGCTATACTCCTAAAAGATATGCAGTGACTGCATAAAAGCAGGAAAAGAAAGTTGATCAAATAAGGTAGGAGGCCCTGTTATGAAACATATCAAGACATTGACAACCAGAGACTTAAAGGAGTCCATGAAGAAAGGCGGATGCGGCGAGTGCCAGACGTCCTGCCAGTCAGCATGTAAGACATCCTGTACGGTGGGAAATCAGAGCTGTGAACAGGTTCGGAAATAAACACCGTCCGTCGCAGCCATAAGAGAACGGAATAAGCAGCGGGAGATCTCGCTGCTTATTTGTGGTAGGAAAACAGAAAGGTATAATAATTATACATGATACATCAATACATCAACAACGGATATCCCATCGTTCTGGATGTCAACAGCGGCAGCGTTCATGTGATGGACGAGCTCAGTTATCAGGCTGTGCCGTTATTGGAACCTGTTTGGGAGGCGTGGCAGGAAAAGCAGAGAAATTCTTCGGAGGCGAAAGAACGGGAAGCGGAAGATAACGGCATACCGCAGGAGCTTTTGGAGGAAGCGGCAGAAGCGCTGCGGGATCTTGAAGCGCCGGAAAATGAAAGGCGCGAGATCGCGGAGGAACTGCTTTTTCTGGCGCAGGCCGGACAGCTCTTTGCAAAAGATATCTACGAGAATTATATAGTGGATTTTAAGAACAGACAGACTGTGGTGAAAGCTCTCTGCCTGCACATCGCCCACGACTGCAATTTGGCCTGCAGATACTGCTTTGCGGGGGAGGGCGAGTACCACGGCAGACGGGCGCTCATGTCCTATGAGGTGGGAAAGAAAGCCCTCGACTTTCTGGTGGAAAATTCCGGCGGCAGAGTCAATCTGGAAGTGGACTTTTTCGGCGGGGAGCCGCTTCTCAACTGGCAGGTAGTGAAAGACCTTGTGGCTTACGGCAGAAGCTTGGAGGAGCCTTATCATAAGAAGTTCCGCTTTACCCTGACGACCAACGGCGTGCTTTTAAACGATGAGATACTGGAATTTTGTAATAGGGAGATGGGAAACATTGTTCTCTCGATCGACGGGCGAAGGGAGATCCACGATCTGATGAGGCCCTTCAGGGGCGGACAGGGCAGCTACGATATGGTGGTGCCCAAATATAAAAAGGCGGCGGAGAGCAGAAAACAGACAGACTACTATGTCCGCGGCACCTTTACGAGGAACAACCTCGATTTTTCAAAGGATGTGCTGCATCTGGCGGATCTGGGATTTAAACAGATCTCCGTGGAACCGGTGGTGGCGGAAAAAACCGAGGAGTATGCCCTCAGGGAGGAAGATATCCCCGTCCTTTTGGAGGAGTACGACATTTTGGCAAAAGAGCTGCTTCGCCGGAAAAAAGAAGGGAAGGGTTTTCATTTCTTTCATTTTATGATAGATTTAAAAGGCGGTCCCTGTGTGGCCAAGCGCCTTTCGGGCTGCGGCAGCGGCACGGAATATTTGGCGGTTACGCCCTGGGGAGATTTGTATCCCTGCCATCAGTTTGTGGGGAAAGAAGAGTTCCTGATGGGAAATGTGGACACCGGTATTGTGCGCACCGATATCAGAGACCGGTTTAAAGAATGCAATGTGTATGCGAAAGAAGCGTGTAAAGACTGCTTTGCAAAATTTTACTGCAGCGGAGGGTGTGCGGCAAATTCCCACAACTTCCACGGAAGCATCACGGATGTTTACGAGGTAGGCTGCGCGCTGCAGCGAAAACGGGTCGAGTGTGCGATCATGATAAAAGCCGCAGAAGCGGAAATGGAATAGGAGAATAGAAAGATGAAACAGAGCAAAGTAAAATCAGTTGTTGTACTGGTAGTATTCGTGGCGTTATTGGCGCTTTTCGGATATACCGCGGCATACGGCTGGGGCGAAACAAAATCGGGATCCGGCAGCGACATCAAGCTGGGGCTTGATCTTGAGGGCGGCGTCAGCATTACCTATCAGGTGGTGGGAGAGGAAAATCCCAGTCAGGCGGATATGAGCGATACTGTCTACAAGCTGCAGAAGCGTGTGGAAGGTTACAGCACGGAGGCCCACGCTTATCAGGAGGGCAGCAACCGGATCAGTATCGAGATTCCCGGTGTGGAGAATGCAAATGAGATTTTGGAAGAGCTTGGGCGGCCCGGTTCTCTGGAATTTTATGACATAGGCGGCCAGCTGGTGCTGCAGGGCACCGATGTGGTGGATGCGCAGGCGGCTACCAGCCAGGATCAGATGGGCAATATGGACTATCAGGTGCGGCTGACCCTGACGGACGAGGGGGCGAAAAAGTTTTCCGATGCCACAGGCGCGGCGGCTCCGAACAACGAACCGATTTATATCATATACGACGGTATGATCATCAGTATGCCGGCGGTGCAGGAACAGATCACGGACGGCAATTGCGTGATCACAAACATGCAGTCGTTCGAGGCGGCGGAAAATCTGGCGTCCACGATCCGGATCGGCGGACTGACCTTAACTTTGGAAGAACTGCGCAGCAACGTGGTTGGCGCACAGCTTGGCTCCGATGCCATCCGGACGGCGCTGCTTGCCGGTGCGGTTGGTTTTGCCGTCATTGCGGTATTTATGATAGCTGTTTACTTCCTGCCCGGATTCGCGGCGGTTTTAGCGCTGGGAATGTATGTGGAACTGGTGGTGATCCTGCTTGGCGCGTTTAGTATCACGCTGACATTACCCGGTATTGCGGGTATCATCCTCGGCATCGGTATGGCGGTGGATGCAAACGTGATCATATTTGCCAGAATCAGAGAGGAACTGGCTACCGGAAAGACGGTAGGCTCCTCTGTGAAGATCGGTTTTAACAAAGCTCTTTCGGCTATCATCGACGGAAATATCACGACCCTGATCGCAGCCATTGTGCTGGGACTTAGGGGAACAGGAGCGATCAAGGGCTTTGCACAGACATTGGCGCTGGGCATTATCCTGTCCATGTTTACGGCGGTATTTATCACCCGCATCATTTTAAATGCCTTGATGGGGCTTGGTCTTGACTCCGTGAAGCTTTTCGGAGTGGCGAAGGAAAAGAAAGCCGTCAACTTCCTCGGCAAAAAACATCTCTTCTTCGGTATTTCCGCTGCGGTGGTGGTTGCCGGATTTGTGGTGATGGGGGTACAAAAAGGCGGCGGAAACGGCGCGTTAAATTACTCTTTAGACTTCATGGGCGGTACTCAGACCACAGTGACTTTTGCGGAAGATTACTCCATCGAACGGCTGGATGCCGAGGTCGTGCCGGGCATTGAAAAAATTACAAAGGACGCCAATGTTCAGGTACAGAAAGTGGCAGGCAACAATCAGGTGATCTTCAAGACCAGAACGCTGTCTGTGGAAGAGAGAGAAGAACTGGATACGATGTTGGAGGAAAATTTCGCGTTGGATGAAAATTATCCGATCACAGCGGAGACTATCAGTTCCACGATCAGTTCCGAGGCGCAGATGGATGCTGTTGTGGCGGTAGTGATTGCGACGGTCTGCATGCTGCTCTATATCTGGTTCCGGTTTAAGGATATCCGGTTTGGCGCAAGTGCAGTGATCGCGCTGATCCATGACGTGTTGGTAGTGTTGGCGTTCTATGCGGTGACAAGAGTCTCCGTAGGTTCCACATTTATCGCCTGCATGCTGACGATCGTAGGTTATTCCATCAACGCCACTATCGTTATCTTTGATCGTGTCAGAGAGAACATGGGAAGCATGACAAGACGGGACGACCTGCAGGAGATGGTAAACCGCTCTGTCACACAGACGCTTTCCAGAAGTATCTTTACTTCTCTGACGACCTTTATCATGGTGGCGGCGCTGTATGTCTTCGGCGTATCCAGCATCCGGGAGTTTGCACTGCCGCTGATGGCAGGTATCCTCTGCGGAACATACTCTTCGGTCTGCATTACGGGTGCGCTGTGGTATGTGCTGCGGACAAAGATCAAACAGAAAGAAGAAACAAAATAAACGGAAATGATCAAACGGGGCAGGGCAGAGGCATCCTGCCCTGTTTTCATATGAGGAAACGGTATGGCAAACTGGTTTGTGGCTGCCAAAAAGGCGGATTTTAATAAGATAGCGGAGACCTTCGGCATTTCGCCGGTGCTTGCAAGGCTGATCCGGAACAGGGACATCTGTGGGGAGGAAGAGATACGGAAATATCTGTGCGGCGGGATGAAAGACCTGTATGATCCCGGGCTGTTGAAAGGTATGGACGAAGCGGTGGTCGTGATAAAAGAAGCGATCGGGGAAAAGCGGAAGATCCGGGTGATAGGGGACTACGATATCGACGGTGTCTGCGCCACCTGTATTCTGGTGCGGGCCTTTCGCTCGCTGGGGGCGGATGTGGATATGGCGATCCCCCACCGGATAAAGGACGGCTACGGGTTAAATGATCACTTGATCAGGCAGGCGGCGGAGGAAGGGATAAAACTGATCGTGACCTGTGACAACGGTATTGCGGCGGCTGGTCAGATCGAACTGGCGGGCAGTCTCGGCATGGAGGTGGTGGTGACAGATCATCACGAGGTTCCTTTTACGGAGCATGGAGAAAGCGGGGAAAGGATCTATCATCTGCCGGCGGCGAGAGCGGTGGTGGATCCGAAACAGCCGGAGGAAACTTATCCCTTTTCCGGCATCTGCGGAGCGGTGGTCGCCTATAAACTGGCGGAAGCGCTTGGGGTGGAGGAAAGGCTCTTAGACGCGCTTTTAGAGCCCGCCGCCTTCGCGACGATCGGCGATGTGATGGAGTTGAAAGATGAAAACCGTATCATTGTAAAAGAGGGGTTAAAACGGATGCGGCGCACCGCCCATCCGGGTCTTCGGGCGCTGATAGAAGTCAACGGACTGGATATGCGGGAATTGGAAGCTTGGCACATCGGTTTTGTGCTGGGCCCCTGCATCAATGCTTCAGGGAGGCTGGAGAGCGCAGAACTTTCGCTGAAACTGTGGCTGGAGGAGGATTATAAGAAGGCCGTGCCCGCGGCGGCGGAGTTAAAGAACTTAAACGATAGTCGGAAAGAATTGACGGAAGCAGGCGTAAAGCAGGCGGTAAAGCTGTTGGAGCGTAAGGCGGCCCCATCGGTCTCGGTCGCAGGGAGTCTGTCGGGACAGACGGTTTCGTCAGACAGGAGCGATAAAGTGCTGATTTTGTATCTGCCGGACTGTCATGAAAGTCTTGCGGGGATCATCGCCGGGCGGATCAGAGAAAAATATCATAAGCCGGCTATCGTGCTGACCGACGCAGAGGAAGGCGTAAAGGGTTCCGGCCGTTCCATTGAAGGGTACGATATGTTTGCGGAACTTTCCGCCTGTAGAGATCTTTTTGATAAATTCGGCGGTCATAAAATGGCGGCGGGGCTGTCCTTTGCAAAGAACCGCATAGGAGAACTGAGAAAGAGACTGAACGATAACTGTGGGTTGTCAGAGGTGGATTTTGTGCCGAAAGTACATATTGATGTGGCGCTGCCGCTATCTTATGTGTCGGAAGACTTTATCAGGGAACTGGATCTGTTGGCGCCCTTCGGCACAGGAAATCCGAAACCTGTTTTTGCGCAGAAAAATATATTGCTGCGTTCCGGACGGATTCTCGGAAAGAACAGAAATGTCGTAAAGTTTCGCGGGACGGACGCGGAAAATGCGGAACATACGATGGTGTATTTCGGGGGCGTGGAGGAACTGGAGGGATTTCTCTTTGAAAAGTACGGTGCCGAAGCGAAAAGAATGTTTTCGGGAGGCACCGTATCTCTGCCGCTTACGATTACATACTACCCAAGTCTCAATGTATTCAGAGGGAACAAAGAGATAGAATTTGTAATAACAAACTACTGTTGAGCGGACAGTAAAGACCTAACTGCCGATACCAAAGCAGCGCATATAATTTTTGTTGGCGTTATTCCAGTTGACCACACGGAACCAGTCGTCGATATAATCTGCTCTCAGATTATAATGCTTCAGGTAATATGCGTGCTCCCAGACATCAATGTTGAGTATGGGAAACAGACCAAGGGGGAGAGGAGTGTCCTGATTTTCGGTCGTGATAATGCACAGCTTTCCTGCCGCGTTGACCACAAGCCATGCATAGCCGGAACCGAATACGGATAAAGCGGCAGTCTTAAACTGGTTTTGAAAGGATGAATAGCCGCGGTATTCCTTTTCGATAGCGTCACACAGTGATCCGAAAGGCTGCGTGGAGGGCGGCGGGGTGAGGTTTGAAAAGTAAAAACGATGGTTAAAAACGCCGCCGGCATTATTTTTTACAGCGGTTCGGATCTCTTCGGGAAGGCTCGGCACATTGAGCAGGAGCTGTTCCAACGTCCAGTTCTGGAACTGGGGATATTTGTTTAGCGCACTGTTTAGATTGTTGATGTAGGTCTGCAGGTGTCTGTCGTGGTGCAGCCTCATAGTCTTTTCGTCGATATAGGGCTCCATGGCATCGTAAGCGTAGGGCAGAGGAGTATTGATGAATTTGTAATGATCGTTCATGGCGAAGTTCCGTTTTTGCTAATATATGTCTGGGCGACATGCCGCGTGACAAAAAAGCGACATAAAAAACGCCCGGAAAACCGGGCGCTTTTTACTTATGAGGGGGGAGATAGTGAATTACTTCAACTATCAATATCTACTATAAGCGGAAAATGTGTCGAAAATGTGTTCAACAAATGAAAATTCTGTGAGAAAAATAAAAATGAAGAAAACAAATGGTAAAGCCATTCTTGCAGTTTTTCAAGGGACTCCTGATTTGTCAGGAGAAAAAGGATGTGGTACAATATGGGAAACGGCGGTATACAATAAAAGAAAACGAGGGATGAAATATGGCTTGTTGCAAGGATTTACTGGAAAAACTGGACTATACCTGTATCAGAGGAAGCGTGGAGCGGGAGATCACTTCGGTGGAGATGGATTCGAGAAAGATCGCTTCCGGATGTCTTTTCCTATGTATTGCGGGGGCAAATTTTGACGGCCACAGCAAGGCGGCGGAAGCGGCGGAAAAGAAAGCAGCGGCCATCGTGGTGGAAAAGGACGTGGAACTGCCGGAGGATACGGATATTACAGTGATCAAAGTGGCCTCCACCAGATATGCGATGGCCTTTATCTCCGCCGCTTGGTTCGGACATCCGGCGGACACCTTAAAAGTCATCGGGGTGACCGGAACGAAAGGAAAAACGACGACAACTTATCTTGTCAGATCGATATTGGAACATGCCGGCTATAAGACGGGACTGATCGGTACGATCGAAACGATCATAGACGGGGAGCATATTCCGGCTCACAATACTACGCCGGAATCCTATGTGCTACAAGAAAGCTTTCGGAAGATGTTGGACGCGGGCTGCAGCGTCTGTGTGATGGAGGTCTCCTCTCAGGGACTCATGCTGCACAGAACACAGGGATTCACCTTTGAACTGGGGATTTTCACGAATCTGGAGCCGGATCACATCGGCCCGAATGAACATAAGGATTTTGAGGATTATACCTATTGCAAGGGTTTATTGTTCAAGCAGTGTAAAAGAGGCATTGTCAACTGTGACGATGTCCACTGGAAGGAGGTGCTCAAAGGGCATACATGCGAGCTGGAGACTTACGGCCTCCATGGGGAGGCATCCCTGCGGGCGGAGCATATGACGTTGGTGAAAAGTCCCGGGGAGTTAGGCGTTTCCTTTGATGTGAAGGGGCTCCTTGATTTTCATGCGCAGGTGCCGGCGCCGGGACGTTTCAGCGTGTACAACGCGTTGTGCGCCATTGCGATCTGCCGTCATTTTCATGTATCGGTGGCGGATATTCAGGATGCGCTCAAGAAAGCCCATGTGAAAGGGCGCATCGAGATGGTGAAGGTTTCGAACGAATTTACGCTGATGATCGATTATGCCCACAACGCGATGGCGTTGGAGAGCCTTTTGACGACGTTAAAAGAGTACGAACCCCACAGGTTAGTCTGCCTTTTCGGCTGTGGAGGCAACCGCTCTAAACTGCGCCGCTATGAGATGGGGGAGGTCAGCGGGAGACTGGCGGATTTTACGATCATCACCTCCGACAACCCGCGGTTTGAAAAACCTCTTGATATTATCGAGGATATCAAAACAGGTATGAGTAAGACAAAGGGCGCTTACATAGAGATACCCGACAGGAAGGAAGCCATCCGCTATGCCATCAAAAACGGGGAGCCAGAGGACATCGTGGTGCTCGCCGGCAAAGGGCATGAGGATTATCAGGAGATAGAAGGAGTGCAGTATCCGATGGACGAGAGAGTGCTGATTTCAGAAATTCTGAAAGAAGAAGGGATAAAACTGTAATAGACATGGGTGAAGAGACAAGAAATTTTCCTTATGCGGATGTCATCGTGGATATTTCCCATGAGAGTGTTGACAGACCTTTTACTTACCGGATACCGGAGGACCTTAAAGGAAAACTGGAGACGGGAATGAGCGTGTCCGTGCCCTTTGGCAGGGGGGACAGCGTCAGACAGGGATATGTCATTGCCCTTAGGGACAGCATTTCGTTCGACGAGAGGAAGGCGAAGGAAATTTTACGCAGGGCGAAGGAGGATACGGCGGTGGATGCCGTTTTGGTGCGTCTGGCCGGCTGGATCAGGGAGCAGTACGGCTCCACGATGATCGCCGCTTTGAAAACAGTGCTTCCGGCGAAACAGAAGAAGCGGAATCTGGAGAAAAAGGAGATCCGGAGACTGTTGTCGGCGGAGGAGACGGAAGACCTTGCAAAACGCTCGGCACAGAAAAACAGGTCTGCTATGGCAAGGCTCCTCTCGGCTTTGGCGGAGCGGGAGCGGCTGCCGATGGAATTGGTCAGAGAGAAGCTGCATATCTCTTCCTCCACCATAAACAGTCTGGAAAAGCAGGGGGCGCTCAGGATACAGAGCGTGCGGATCTACCGAAATCCCGTGGAAAGCAGCATGGAGGCGGCGAAAAAGAAGGATGCCTTCGGGAAAGACAGCCCCATATTGAGCGCCGCCCAGCAAAAGATCGTGGACAGCGTGCTTGACGATTACGATGCCGGCATCAGAAAGACGTATCTGCTCCACGGAATCACCGGCAGCGGAAAGACGGAAGTTTACATGAAGCTGATCGAGGAGTGCATAGACAGGGGCAGGCAGGCGATTTTGCTGATCCCCGAGATCGCGCTGACCTATCAGACCGTAGTGCGTTTTTTGAAGCGCTTCGGAAACAGAGTATCGGTGCTGCACTCCGGCCTTTCCGCAGGGGAGAAGTACGACCAGTGCGAGCGGGCAAAAAACGGAGATATCGACGTGATCATCGGGCCGCGCTCGGCGCTTTTTACACCTTTTGAGAGGCTGGGGCTTATCATTATCGACGAGGAACATGAATCCTCCTACAAGAGTGAGACGATGCCCAAATACCACGCCAGAGAGACCGCAGTCTATTTAGCTTCCCTTCATCATGCCAGCGTGCTTCTTGGTTCTGCAACCCCGTCTCTCGAGAGTTATTACAGGGCAAAACAGGGGCAGTACGGGTTCTTTTATCTGGGGGAGAGGCTGACGGGAAATGTGCTGCCTCAGGTTCACAGGGTGGATCTGCGGCAGGAACTGCGGCAGGGAAATCGTTCGATCTTCAGCAGAAAGCTTCAGGAGCTGATGGAGGAGCGGCTTAAAAAGGGCGAGCAGGTCATGTTGTTTTTAAACCGACGGGGCTACGCGGGATTTGTCTCCTGCAGAAACTGCGGCCATGTGATGGAGTGTCCCCACTGCAGCGTGTCTTTATCGGAGCATAAAAACGGGAAATTAGTCTGCCATTACTGCGGCTATGAGGAGCCTGCCGTAAAGAGCTGTCCGGCCTGCGGGTCAAAGTATATTCTGGGCTTCAAGGCGGGGACGGAGGCAGTGGAGGAAAAGCTCCGTCAGATGTATCCGAAAGCGCGGGTGCTGAGGATGGACGGGGATACCACAAAGAAAAAGGACAGTTACGAAAAAATACTGTCAGCCTTTGCGGACAGAGAGGCGGATATTTTGCTGGGAACGCAGATGATCGTCAAAGGGCATGATTTTCCGGGGGTGACGTTAGTGGGGGTTCTGGCGGCGGATATGTCTTTATTTGCCGGGGACTACAGGGCGGCGGAGAGGACGTTTCAGCTTCTCACCCAGGCGGCCGGAAGGGCCGGAAGAGGGGATTTGCCCGGCGAGGTGGTGATCCAGACGTATCAGCCGGATCATTACAGCATTGTCCATGCGGCGGCTCAGAATTACGAGAAATTTTATGAGGAAGAAGTGCTTTACCGGGAGATCGGGGGGTATCCTCCCTCCTCACATATGATGGCGGTGCTTGTGACCGGAGAGGATGAGGAACATGTGAAAGCTTTGGCGCAGGAACTGGCCAAGTTGGCAGGGGAGGAAGAGGGCGCCGTGACGGTGCTTGGACCTTGCCCTGCATCTTACTCCAAACTAAATGACAATTACCGCTTTATCTTCTATATGAAGAGCGTGGATGAAAAGAAACTGGCAGAAGCCAGAGAGCGTATGGAAAATCATATACAGACTTTACAAAAGCGCGCAGAACAGGTACAATTTGATATTGACCCTATGAACGGATATTGAAGCTGACAACAAAGACAAGAGAAATGAGCGGAGGAAGAAAATGGCACTGAGAAATGTGAGGGAACAGGGTGATTCGATACTCGGCAAGATCAGCAAGGATGTGAAAGAGATGACGCCCAGAACGGCGGAACTGATCGAGGATATGTTTGATACCATGTATGAGGCGAACGGCGTCGGGCTGGCAGCAGTGCAGGTCGGCGTTTTGAAGCGTATCTTTGTGGTGGACGTGACGGGGGAGGATCCCTGCGTTTTTATAAATCCGAAGATTCTCGAGACATCCGGGGAACAGAGAGGACAGGAGGGGTGTCTGAGCATACCCGGAAAGACAGGGATCGTGACAAGACCGAACTACGTAAAAGTGGCGGCCTACAATGAAAATATGGAATATTTTGAACTGGAAGGGGAAGAACTTTTAGCGAGGGCGATCTGTCATGAATACGACCATTTGGACGGCCATCTCTATGCGGAGAAGGTAGAGGGGCGGCTGATGGATGTGGCGGAACTGGAAGATGAGGAAGATGCAGGGGAGGATACCGAGGATCCTGCATCCGGTGAAGAGTAAGGAGCGGCTATGAATGTTGTTTTTATGGGAACCCCCGATTTTGCGGTGGGAGCGCTGACTGCACTCATAGAGGCAGGACATAGAGTGACGGCGGTGGTGACGCAGCCGGATAAAGAGAAAGGGCGGGACCGGAAGGTGCAGTTTTCGCCGGTCAAAGAATGTGCCCTTGCCCACGGGCTGCCTGTCTTTCAGCCGGCAAGGATCAAAGCCCCCGAGGCGGTGGAGAAACTGCGGACTTTCGAGGCTGATATTTTTGTGGTTGCGGCTTTCGGGCAGATTCTTTCTAAGGAGATTTTGGAGATGCCTAAGTACGGCTGCATCAATATCCATGCCTCCCTGCTGCCCAGATACAGGGGAGCATCACCCATTCAGTACGCTGTTTTAAACGGGGACGACGTGACCGGCGTGACCATCATGCAGATGGACGAGGGGATGGATACCGGCGATATTTTGACGATGAAAGCGATCCCTGTGGAAAAAAACGATACCGGCGGCAGCTTGTTTGAAAAGCTCAGCGAGCTGGGGGCAGGACTTTTGATCAAGACGCTGCCGAAGATAGAGGCGGGAGAGATCATTCCGGTGAAACAGCAGGAGGAAGATGCCGTCCATGTGCGTATGCTGAGAAAAGATATGGGTAAATTAGATTGGAGAAAGGATGCGGAGACCTTAGAGAGGCTGGTGCGGGGGATGAATCCTTGGCCCAGCGCTTACTGTACTTTCAGGGAAAAGAGCCTGAAAGTCTGGGCATCGGAGGTCTATGCCGGGGGAGAGCAGGAGGAAAGCGTCCCTTCGGGATTTTTCAGGCGTGAGGAAGAAAAGGCGGCAAGACCCGGAGAGGTGCTTGCGGTGACGAAAGACAGTATCTGCGTGCAGACGGGGAAAGGCGTGCTGGCCTTAAAAGAAGTGCAGTTTGCAGGGAAAAAGCGGATGCCGGTGCAGGATTTCCTGTTGGGCTGTCAGGTGAAAGCCGGGGAAGTCTTGGAATAACCGCGGAGAAAGGACGGGAAGATCATGGGATACGGATATGGTTACGGTTATGGCTATTATATGGACTGGACATACATTCTGGTGTTGATCGGCGCGCTGCTGTGTATGGCGGCAAGCGCGAGGGTGAACAGCACCTACAGGAAATATGCCCGCGTGCGCAGTATGAGCGGCATGACGGGGGCGGAAGCGGCGCAGAGGATCTTAAACCAGAACGGCATCTATGATGTCAAGGTGGAGCATATCAGGGGGAACCTGACGGATCACTATGATCCTTCCGCCAAAGTGCTCAGACTGTCGGATTCCGTTTATGGAAGCAGTTCCGTGGCGGCTATCGGCGTGGCGGCACATGAGTGCGGACATGCGGTGCAGCATCAGCAGGGCTATGCGCCTTTGAAGATCCGTTCCGCGCTGGTGCCTGCGGCTAATATCGGCAGCAGGCTGGGGATCCCGATCATCCTGCTCGGCATCCTGTTCGGCGGGGCGGGATCTCTGCTTGCTCAGATCGGCATCTGGGTGTTTGCGGCGGCAGTGCTGTTTCAGATCGTGACGCTGCCGGTGGAGTTCAATGCCTCGGGCAGGGCCATGGCCATGTTGTCCCAGTACGGGATCTTGGGACAGCAGGAAGTGGGCCATGTGCGTAAAGTTTTAAGCGCGGCGGCGCTCACCTATGTGGCGGCAGCGGCGTCTTCCGTCCTGCAGATGCTTCGTCTTATTTTGTTGTTCGGCAACCGAGGCGGAAGGGATAGAGACTGATGGAAAACACAAGAGAGATCATACTGGAGGCACTGCTTGAACTGGAAAAAGAGGAAGTGTTCAGCAATGTGCTGATCGGGCGGATTCTTGAAAAATATGATTATCTCCCGCAGCCTGAAAAGGCATTCATCAAGCGGGTTACGGAAGGGACGGTGGAGCGCCGGATAGAACTGGACCACATCATAGGCCAGTTTTCCAGTGTACCCGTCCCTAAAATGAAGCCCTTTATCAGGCAGCTTATGCGCATGAGCGTCTATCAGCTTTTTTATATGAGCGCAGTGCCTGACAGTGCGGTATGCAACGAGGCGGTGCGGCTTGCAAGAAAAAGGCATTTCCAGTCTCTGTCGGGATTTGTGAACGGCGTGCTGCGGAACATTGCCAGAAATAAAGAGGATATTGTCTGGCCGGATCCGGAGAAGGATTGGTTAAAAGCAGTCTCCGTCCGGTATTCCATGCCGGAGTTTCTCACGGGACTTTGGGAGAGGGATTACGGGCGAGTACAGACCGAGTCGATGTGTCAGGCTCTTCTTGAGGTGAAGTCCGTAAGCCTGCGGATGTCGGAAACTCTTTCAGAGAAAGAGCAGGAGGAACTGGCGGAAAGATGGAGAAAGGCGGGGATCGTCTGTGAAAGACACCCTTATCTGCCCTATGCCTGGCGCTGTAAAAATGTGGCGGGCTTATACAGGCTTTCCGGCTTTTCGGAGGGGCTTGTGACCGTGCAGGATGTCAGTTCCATGCTGGTGGGGGAGTGTGCGGGCATCAAAGAGGGAGACTTTGTATTGGACGTCTGTGCGGCGCCCGGAGGAAAAAGCCTCCATGCCTCCTGCAAGATTGGGGGAAGCGGACGGGTGGAAGCCAGAGATCTCTCGGAGGAGAAAGCGGAACTGATTCTGGAAGCCGTGCGGCGCACAAAAGCGGAACAGGTGGACGTAAAGGTTTGGGACGCCTGTGTATATGATCAGGAGATGGAGGGGAAGGCGGATGTGCTGTATCTGGATCTGCCCTGCTCCGGGCTTGGTATTTTAGGAAAAAAACGGGATATCAAGTACCATGTTACAAAGGAAAGTCTGGAAGAACTTGTGAAACTGCAGCGGCGGATCATAGAGACCTGTTGGCGCTATGTGAAACCGGGAGGTGTAATTTTGTACAGTACCTGTACGATTCATCGGGAGGAAAACGAGGAGCAGGTGCGTTGGATGTGCGGGGAATTCCCCCTTGTGCCGGAGAGCTTAAACCTTTATTTGCCAAAAGAGCTGCGGTGTGAGGCGGCGGGAAGCGGTATGCTTCAACTGACGCCGGGGATCCATGACTGCGACGGCTTCTTTTTAGCAAGGCTGCGCAGACAGGAAAGAAGATGCGCTCCGTCTGCGGTTCAAAAACGATAAGAGAAACAGAGTGAAGTTATGATAGAGAAAACAGATATAAAATCTCATGTGCTGTCCGAACTGCAGCGGGAGATGGAGAAGATCGGAGAAAAGAAATTCCGGGCGGCTCAGATTTACGAGTGGATGCACAAAAAGCTGGCGGAGGATTTCACTGAAATGACAAATCTGTCACTTTCTTTGCGGGAAAAGTGCGCGGAGCATTTTGAGCTGACGGTTTTACGGCCTGTGAGAGTGCAGGAATCGAAACTGGACGGTACGAAAAAGTATTTGTTTGCGTTGGGTGACGGCAATATGGTGGAGAGCGTGCTGATGCGTTACCGCCACGGGAATTCCGTCTGTATCTCCTCTCAGGTGGGATGCAGGATGGGATGCCGGTTCTGCGCCTCCACGCTGGGGGGGCTTGTGAGGAACCTGACCGCAGGGGAGATGTTGGAGCAGGTCTACAGAGTACAGAAGTTAAGCGGGGAGCGGGTGTCCAATGTGGTTGTCATGGGAATCGGGGAGCCCTTGGACAATATGGAAAATCTCCTGCGGTTTATAGAGATGCTGACAGATGAAAAGGGCTTAAATATCAGTAAAAGGAATATCACGGTTTCCACCTGCGGACTTGCGCCGAAGATCAGGGAGTTGGCGGAGAAAAATCTCCAGATAACGCTGGCCCTGTCCCTGCACGGAGTCACCGACGAAAAGCGAAAGAAAATGATGCCGGTGGCTGAGAGATACAGCATTGCGGAACTGATGGATGCCTGTCGGTATTATTTTGAGAAGACGGGGCGGCGCATCACCTTTGAGTATGCGCTGGCGGCCGGTGTCAACGATGCAAAGGAGGATGCGCAGGGGTTGGCCGTTCTCAGCGGATCGGTTCATGCCCATGTGAATCTGATCCCCGTCAATCCTGTCAGGGAGAGAGAATTTGCCGCTTCCGGAAAGGACACCGTGAGAGCTTTTCAGAAGAAACTGGAGGAGGCGGGAGTCAATGTGACGCTGCGCCGGGAGATGGGACGCGATATTGACGGCGCCTGCGGGCAGCTGCGCAGAAACTATGCAGATGTTCTTGCCCCTTTGTCATTTATGTGATAGTATTTTTAATTGTAGAACACTATAGATAACTTTAGGGGGACCTATAGCTTTGATGAAAACAGCCTCCTTATCGGATAAGGGAAAAAGAAGACAACTGAATCAGGACGTGGTGTATTCTTCGGAACTGCCGGTGGGAAATCTGCCGAATCTGTTTATGATCGCGGACGGTATGGGCGGTCATAAAGCGGGGGATTACGCTTCACGCTATGCAGTGGACACTATTTGCAGCGAAGCGGAGCGTTCAGAAGAGAGGATTCCGGAGAAGATACTGCAGAGAGCTATCGATGTGGCAAATTCCGGTCTCTTCGAGCTTTCCAACAAGAACAGGGATTTCGAAGGCATGGGGACGACGTTAGTCGCCGCAACTATGAATGGAACCTGTCTGAAGGTGGGCAATGTGGGCGACAGCCGCCTTTATATTGTCAACGGAAAAGATATCAGACAGATTACGACGGATCACTCCCTCGTGGAGGAGATGATCAGGATGGGAGGGCTCGACAGGGAGAGCGCGAGGACCCACCCCAATAAGAACATTATCACAAGGGCGGTAGGCGTCGCCTATTCGGTGTTGGCTGATTTTTATGAAGTGCAGCTGAAAAAGGGTGACATTGTATTACTGTGCTCTGACGGTTTGAGTAATATGCTGGAGGACGAAGAGATCAGAATGATCGTAAACGCCCAGCGCGACATCATGGAAAAGGCAGAAGCTCTGGTAAGGGCGGCGAATCAAAACGGCGGAAGGGACAATATTTCCCTGATACTGATTGAACCGGATGTTTGAAATGGAGTTTAAAGCATGATTAAAATTGGAATGATGATAGGGGACCGCTATGAGATCTTAGAAAAGATAGGAACCGGCGGCATGTCAGATGTCTATAAAGCGAAATGCCATAAATTGAACAGATTTGTGGCAATCAAGGTGTTGAAGCAGGAATTTTCCGAGAACGCAAATTTTGTCTCGAAGTTCCGCACGGAGGCGCAGGCGGCGGCGGGGCTGATGCATCCGAACATTGTCAATGTTTACGATGTGGGCGAGGAAAACGGTATCTATTATTTTGTCATGGAAATAGTAGAGGGCATTACGTTAAAGAAGTATATTGAAAAGAAAGCAAGGCTTTCCGTGAAAGAGGCTATCAGCATAGCGATTCAGGTTTCTATGGGCATTGAAGCTGCTCATAACAACCATATCATTCACCGGGATATCAAGCCCCAGAATATTATGATCTCCAAAGAGGGGAAAGTCAAAGTGACGGACTTTGGCATCGCGAAGGCCGCCACCAGCAATACGATCACGTCAAATGTGATGGGATCTGTCCACTATACGTCGCCGGAGCAGGCCAGAGGAGGCTACAGCGATGAAAAGAGCGACATCTATTCTCTGGGCATCACGATGTTTGAGATGCTGACCGGCAGGGTGCCTTTTAACGGGGAGACTACGGTTGCCATCGCTATCAAGCATATTCAGGAGGAACTGCCTTCACCGAGGGAGTATGTGCCGGAGATTCCCGTCAGCGTAGAACAGATCGTTTTCAAGTGCTGCCAGAAGAGTCCCGACAGGCGCTATCAGTCGATGCCGGAATTGATCGACGACTTAAAACAGTCTCTGTTATATCCGGATGAAGATTTTGTGAAGATGGTGGAACCGGATCGCAAAGCGTCCACCCGTATGATCACGGAGCGGGAGATGGAGCGGATCAAGAGAGCGTCCGCCCAGAAAGATGATCTGGAGGAGTCCATGCGCTTAAACCGGACAAGGCACGGGGAGAGCGAGGAGGGGGAAGAGGAAGAATACGAAGAGGATTACGACCCCCGCATGGAAAAGGTCACGACGATCCTCGCCGTCGTGGCAGCCGTTATCATTGGCTGTATTGTGATCGTGCTTGTGGGCAGAGCTTTGGGACTGTTCCGTTTAAGCGGAAACAAAGAAAATGAAGAGAACAGGCAGGAAGAACAGACCGAGCAGGTGGAGATGATAGATGTCACCGGTATGGCGGTGAATACGGCTCAGGAAAGGCTGCGTAAACTTGGATTGGAACCGGAAGTGAAATATGTGGAAAGTGCGGCCTACCCACAGAATCAGGTGATCAGCGCCAATGTGAAGGAAGGTACGATGTTGGATCAGGGAACAGTGATCACATTGACGGTCAGTTCCGGAGCGGAGGGCGTGACCGTGCCGAAAGCGACGGGCATTACCTACGAGGAAGCGAAAAATACGTTGGAGAAAGCCGGTTTCGTGGTCAATAAGAACGAGAGTTCTTCCTCCACGGTGGAAAATAACTATGTGATCTCCCAGAATCCGGCGGAGGGCACGAAAGCCCCGAAGGGATCTGCCGTTACGATAGTGGTCAGTTCCGGAGCGGAGGATTCCAAGGTCAGGGTGCCTGATCTGATGGGGAAAGAAGAAGATGAAGCGGTGGCGATGCTGGTGGAGGCCGGGCTGCCAGTGGGGACGGTAGGTCAGATCAACAACGAGGACTTTCCGGAGGGGCAGGTCTGTTACCAGAGTTACTCAGTGGGTTCCTTTGTGGATCCGGGAACGGCCATCGATATCAAGATCAGTATGGGAGGAAAGGCGGCGACATACAGCTACAGCGGCAATATCAACGGGCCTACCAGAGAGGAAGATCCTGAATATAACAGCGAGGGCACGACTGTGAAAGTAACTATCGTGACGGCGGACGGCACCAAACTGTTGGACACCCAGACTACTTCTTTTCCTGTGGCGGTGAATTACAGCGGCATCAAGTCACCCACAGGCACGATCACCTTTGAGTACACAAACGTGAAGCGGGTTGAGACCGGGACGGCGGAAGGGGATACGCCGGCAACGGAAGAGGTAAAAGAGCCTAAGAAGATAGAGCGGATCATAGAATTTACAGAAGAGAGGTAGCTGTTTTAAAATGTCAAAAACAGGATATGCCGTATGCAGGGAAAGATAATTAAGGGGATCGGCGGATTTTATTATGTGCATGCCGCTGACGGCGAGGTTTATGAGTGTAAGGCGAGAGGGATATTCAGACGGGAGAATATCAAGCCGCTTGTGGGCGACCGCGCGGAGTTAGAAGTGCTTGATCAAGCGGAAAAGACGGGCAGTATCTGCGAGATCCTGCCAAGGAAAAGCACGTTGATCCGGCCGGCGGTGGCCAATATCGATCAGGCTCTGGTGGTGTTTGCGATTGCAAAACCGGAGCCCAATTTTAATTTGTTGGATCGTTTTCTGATTATGATGGAGCAGCAGGGTTTGCCCTGCATTATCTGTTTTAACAAGAGCGATATTTCCGCAGAGGAGGAGAGGAACAATTTGCGGAGCGCTTATGAAGCCTGCGGCTGTAAGGTGCTCTTTATCAGCGTCAGAGAAAAGGAAGGATTAGAGGAAGTCCGGTCGCTTTTGCGGAGTAAGACAACGGCGATGGCAGGTCCCAGCGGTGTGGGTAAATCCTCCCTAATCAACTTCCTGCACCCTCAGGCGGCGATGGAGACCGGGGATATCAGCAGAAAGATTGACAGAGGAAAGCACACTACCCGCCATTCGGAGCTGTTTGTGCTTGATCAGGATAGTTATATCATGGACACACCGGGGTTTTCATCTTTGCAGCTTTTTGACATGGAGAAAGAGGAACTGAGGGATTTTTATCCGGAATTTAAGAAATATGAGGAAGACTGCAGATTCAGAGGGTGTGTCCATATAAGCGAACCCGGGTGCAGTGTGAAGGAGGCCTTAGGAGCGGGAAAAATCAGCGATGTGAGATATCACAATTATACGGTGTTGTATGAGGAGTTGAAAAACAAAAGAAAGTATCGATAAAAAAGGCTGCCGCGGCAGCCTTTTTGCAATTCTCATCTCTATCAGTTGATTCCGTTAGCTTTTATCTGTGAAACAGTTTGCGGATAGATGCGAGGAACGACGCATGTTTGCTTCCGGCAAGATCCTGTGCAAAATTGTCGCAGTACAGGTAACGCTCGGACTTAATCCATGATGGTGTATAGCTGTAGTTGGTTGCGAAGTTGTTTGAAATTGTTAACATAAGATGCGCCTCCTTTATTTTTTTTATTTGTTATTTAATATAATCATAACATAAAGAAAAGAAAATCCAATGGCCTTGAAATCTAAAAATGCAGACTAAATATGTACTGTCAGCACAAAAAGTGGTAGAATGAAATAAAAAACAGGAAAAGGAGGAGGCTGGAATGGGTTTTACGATACAGGATATGATGATCACCTCGGAGGAGCGTTACCGGATGAGGTATCTCGCGGGCAAAGACGGCTGGTCCAACTCGATCAGCTGGGTGCATCTGATCGAAGATACGAAGATCATACAGAACTTCTGGGGAAAAGAACTGGTGGTTACGACGGGACTCGGTTTTCCGACGGAGGAAGCGATGATGGAGTTGGCCAGACATCTGGTACAGCGCCATGCGGCCGGGTTAGTCGTCAATACCGGGAACTATATAGAGGAACTGCCCGAAAGCCTGCTGGCATATTGTGAGGATAATCATCTGCCTCTTTTGACCGTGCCGTGGGAGGTTCACCTCGCTGATATGATGAAGGATTTCAGCATTCGCATCTTTGTGCAGGGGAGTACGGACGAGCAGGTTGTAAACGCTCTGATCTCGGCGGTCGAGCAGCCGGACAATCAGGAGTACCGGAAAAAGCTGCTGCCGTATTTTGATGTGGACGGAACCTTTCAGGTCATGCTCATCGCCAGCGAAGGGTTAGATTCGATGGATACGGTGGACAGGAGAAAGCTGTCCTACCGGCTGCAGATGTATTTGGAGCAGATCACCCACAACGGGAGTTTCTTTTATTACAATTCGTTTTTTGTACTCGTTGTAAATGCGATAAAGCCGGAACTTCTGATCGAGCTGGGCGAAGGGATGTTAAAGCGGGCTCATAAGCGGATGCCGGGCAGACCGCTCTATGTGGGCATAGGAAGTCCGGTGACGGATATCGAAAACCTTTCGGTCAGCTACCGGAGGGCGGAGGCGGCGGCAAACATGGCGATGCGGACAAAGACCGCGTTTTTAAAGTTTGAGGAGATGGGCATGTACCGCCTGTTATACAGCTGCACGGATACCGGGCTGCTTGCACAGATGAAACAGGAGGCGCTTTCCGTGCTTGAGGAGCATGACAGGCGGCATAACTCGAACTATGTGGAGACGCTGCGGCGCTATCTGGAGTTGGACGGGAGCATACAGGCGATGGCTCAGAGCATGTTCACGCACCGGAATACGATCATCTACCGCATGAACAACATAAAAAAACTGTTAGGCACGGAGCTTTCCACGCCGGAAGAACGCCTGCCCTACCAGATCGCATTTTACATACGGGATATGTGACGGTAAGGATCATGTTTTGTAAAGGATAATTTTTACAGAGAGGGGAAACTGAGAAATTTTTCGGCTGTGAAATGCGGGAAATCAACAAATTTGCGGCGAAAAGCTTTCTGAATGCGGCGGAATGATAAGCAATACGCTGAGAAGAAAAGAATTACTTTGAGATTTTATATTTACTGCACCATGATACTTTTCTGCAACGGTTTGTATGTTCAACAGTCCCGTCCCCTTTCTGAACTGTCCCCTTTTTTGGCAGCTGTTTTCAATTTCGAGAAAAATAAAATCTCCCTGTATCTTTCCGGCTACACGAATATATTTTTCAGCATGGGAATCCATACTTTTACAGGCATATACCGCATTATCCAAAGCGTTGGACAAAATAATAGCAAAATCGATATCACGAATCATACAAGGATATGGCAGACTCAAGGAACAGGAAACGTCTATTCCCATATTTTTAGCCGTTCCTAATTTATTCTCTATTAAAATATCGACTGCAGGATTATTGGTATTGCATGGAAATGATAATTCTTCTGTTATTTCATCCATATCCCGTATATAGTTGATCGCCTGTTCGGTTTTTTCTTCCTGCAAAAGTTTCTTCAAGACTGTCATGTGATTTTTTATGTCATGGCGAAATGATCTCGTTTTTTCATATCGGGTTTTTGCCTCGGTAACGTACTGATTTAGAGAATGTTCTTCCTGTTCAAACAGCGATAGTTTTGTATTTAAGTAAAAATTTTCTGACAGTTTTTTATGATAGAACATGATGCAGAACAGACTTGCCATTCCCAATGTTTGTATCATGAGCATTTGATAATGGTTTGTGTTGATGATCATTCTATTGCCGTCTGTGACTATTGTATTTCCGTAAATCACGGAATTGATATATTCACCGATTAAAAATATCATCAGTGTGGGCGCCAAAATGATAAGGGTATATTTATGTTGTGTCATTTTATCATACGAAAAGAATTTGACTGCTGTGCAGCAGCAAATAACTGCCGCCGGCAATGACAAATATCCTAATCCCATAAATAGAATGCCGATGATTTCCTGATGGAATACTCCGCCTGACGGATATAAAATGCACAAAACAGAATTAAAAATCCCAAACGTAAACTGCATAATTTCGACTATAATAACTGCATATAGGATAACAGATACGTTTCGGATCTTGCACACAAGGAATCCGCTTATGGCGAGCAGTAAGATATATATAATAAATTTTGTAATATTCCCGGCTTTGACAGATTCTATGATTGTAATTCCTAATAAGGCAAACAAAAAATAATAAGTTGGATTTATCTTCTTGTTCAATAATTTTGTGTAAAAATAGAAACTGATAAGCATTTGCACACTTCCCATGATATACCGATTGAAAAAATCCAAATGATCCATTTTTATATCCTCCCGTTTTTCATAATTAGCATACCATTCATCAAATGCATATACAACTAAAATGCGGCAATATGCTTTTAGAGCGCTGTCAAATGATTTGCTCTTATTGCGGGGGGTGCCAGCTTCGCTGCGGCGAGGAATTTCTGGAAAAATTGCCGAAATATTTTTCACTTCCTATGCCCTATATTTTATCATGGCAAATAGAGAATGGAAGTAGTATAATCAGATGAAGAAATCAGGAGTGAGAAAGTGACGTGAATAAGAAAACAGAAGAATCAAGAATTGCATACAATAAAATAGCATCTGAATATGATGCGTCAAGGGAAGGACAATATACAAGATTTCATATTATGGAACTATCTAACACTATAGATTTGCATGAGGGTAATGTTGTCCTTGATGTTGCATGTGGAAACGGAACTCTGTTGTGGGAATTATCGAAAAAAGCAAAAATCGAAGCAAATGGAATAGATATTTCTGAGAACATGATATCTTCTGCAAAGAAGCGATACCCGAATATGAGTTTTGAGGTAAAACCGTGCTATCCGCTAGAATGGAGTAATGAAAGTATTGATATTATAACCGTGTGTTGCGCGTTTCATCATTTTGACAATCCGCAAGGTTTTGTAAATGAATGTAAAAGAGTTTTAAAGAAAAACGGTACAGTTTATGTAGCTGATCCTAATTTTGGAGCAGTAGTCAGATTTATAGCAAATAAATTTTGGTTTCCCTTTTCAAAAAGCGGAGATGTAAGAATATACAGCAAAAAGGAGTTAGGGGAAATCTTTTATAATTGTGGATTTAAAACAGTACAGGTCTATAGAAAAGGAAAAGGGGTGTTCCTTAAAGCTGAAAAATAAGCATCAAATTTTCGTCTGTGAGAAAGGCAGTATAACGAGTTTTGCCCAAATATGGAAATTGGATTATGGATGTGGTATGATAATTAACATAATGTGTGACACTTAATTAAGAAATAAATTGCTTATAAATACCAATAGAATTCTGGTTTGATGGTTTCAATTAAGAGAGGTAAACTATATGAGTCATTGCAAAGATAGAGAATTTTTAAACTTTCTTTTGGATAGATTTAAAATAGAAAGAGAAAGGTTTGACAGGTCCGGTGTATATGCATATACGCAGCGTTTACTTGCCTATAATTCAAATAAGATTGAGGGGAGCACGCTTACGGAGGAACAAACAGCTTCTTTGTTTGATAATGGGACTCTGCCTAAGTCAGACGATTATTATAGAGCAAAGGATGTAGAGGAAATGAATGGTCATTTCCTAATGTTTAATAAGATGTTGGATACATTGGACGAGCCGTTAACACAAGAACTGATAAAGCAATTCCATTATGAATTGAAATCCGGGGTGTTTGAGGATCGTGCAAATGGATATGCTATTGGTGATTATAAGAAGCGTCCTAATATGATTGGTATGTATCAGACTGTAAAACCTGAGAACGTTGAAAAAGAGATGAACGTCCTCATTGGATGGTATTTCAGACAGAAAATAAATCTTGATGTATTAGCTGAGTTTCATGCCGGATACGAGAGTATACATCCTTTCCAAGATGGGAATGGCAGAACAGGCAGGTTAATTCTTTTTCGAGAGTGCATGAAGAATGCTATCGTGCCGATTGTGATTGAAGATGCGAATAGAGATGAGTATTTGGAGGCCCTGAAAGAGTATAGGGAAGAAAAATCTTTGAATAAGTTAGTCAGGTTGTTCGAAAAAGAGCAACAATTCTATTTTGAAAAGTGTAAGTATTTTATGTAGGGATTAAATAAAAGTGAAATTTCATTACTATAATATTTAAATCGGGAAATAGTTAAATTATGAGTAATTATGGCGGAGAAAATTGGACGGCGGGAATATCAGGAGAAAAGTTATTGAGTGAAATAAATATTCCTAAAAAGAGTATTCAGGAGATTGAGAGAGAGCAGATGGCGAGACTGAAAGCGAAGGCGAAAAAGGGAACGATAATGCTTGATGAATAGAGCCCTACTATGCTATACTATCATAGCTGTTAAGGCTCTTTGCTTTGGAGCATTTTGGAATAGAGAAACGATTATATCATAATGATATGCGTAGGAAAATAAGATTAGCAAACACGGAGGAATAAAATAACATGAAACTAGGCATCGTAGGACTTCCCAACGTGGGAAAGAGTACCCTTTTTAATTCGTTGACAAAGGCGGGAGCTGAATCTGCAAATTATCCGTTTTGCACCATCGATCCCAACGTGGGTATCGTGGCTGTGCCGGATGAGCGGATCAGGCTGCTTGGAGAAATGTATCATTCCAAGAAAGTGACGCCGGCGGTGATCGAGTTTGTAGATATCGCGGGACTGGTGAAGGGGGCCTCCAAAGGGGAAGGGCTTGGGAACCAGTTTCTTTCCAATATTCGCGAGGTGGATGCCATCGTGCATGTGGTGCGGTGTTTTGAGGATGCAAACGTGGTTCATGTGGACGGCAGCGTCGATCCGCTGAGGGATATCGAGACTATCAATCTGGAGCTGATATTCTCCGATTTGGAGATTTTGGAGAGAAGGATCGCGAAGACTTCCAAAGGGGCGAGAATGGACAAGGCTCTCGGGAAAGAGCTGGCTTTGCTTCAAAGGATAAAAGAACATTTGGAAGCCGGAAAACTTGCCATGAGTTTTGAGGTGGGTGAAGATGAGGATGATGCGGCGTGGTTTGATTCATACAATCTGCTGACAGCGAAACCTGTTATTTTTGCAGCAAACGTGGCGGAGGAGGATCTGCCTGATGATGGCGCTTCCAACGGCGGTGTGCAGAAGGTGAGAGAATTTGCGGCGGAAAACGGCAGCGAAGTGTTTGTGATCTGCGCTCAGATCGAGCAGGAGATCGCGGAGCTTGACGATGACGAGAAGGCGATGTTTTTGGAGGATATGGGGATTGAGCAGTCGGGACTTGATAAGCTGATTGCCGCCAGCTACCGCATTCTGGGTCTGATGAGTTTCCTTACGGCGGGAGAAGATGAGACAAGGGCTTGGACGATAAAGATCGGAACAAAAGCGCCTCAGGCGGCGGGAAAGATACATACGGATTTTGAGCGCGGCTTTATCAAGGCAGAAGTCGTCAATTATAAGGATCTGCTGGAGTTCGGCTCCCTTTCCGCGGCAAGAGAAAAAGGCCTTGTGGGCATGGAAGGAAAAGAGTATGTGGTGCAGGACGGGGATGTGATCCTGTTTAGGTTTAACGTGTAGCGAGGAAGGAAATCAAGCGGCCGCGAAGCGGACATTTGATTTCACCCGAGCGTACAGCGAGAAAATGGAGAGCTGCGAAGCAGCGTCTTCGGCAGAGCCGAAGGATTTTCGAGCTTGAAAATTGAGTTTGAACTACGAGTTTGTAACCAGATACTTGACCTTTCATATAATGGGATGTATAATTGAAAAAAAGTTTCAGGAGGATTTTTATGTTAAGTGTGATTGTAATGGAGAAGACCGCAAAATAAATATTGCAGGGTGATTTTCAGTTTTGCACTGAAAGTCTGACCGTTTGCTGACACATGAGTTGTCGGCGCTTTCGCCTTACAATTGCTTAATATTGTGGTATATCTATTTCCTTAGAAAATATTAGCATGGCTGTACGGCCATGCTGTTTTTATGCCTTTTTGAAATAGACAGGATGATCATATAGAGATTTAACGGCCATAGTATCTTAATGCATTTAGGGTATATATGGCCTTTTTGCATATAAGGCGATGTTTCAGTTTATAAGTGATTGCGAAACTTATTATATATTATCTTTTGCAATTACACATTATAGTTTAGGAAAAGGAAAAGAAAATGAATATTGAGAGACAGATTGAATTTGATAAAGTGAAAGAGGTATGGAGCGATTTCGCGATTACCGATCGGGCGAAGGAAAAAATCAGGGATGCAGCGGTATATTTTTCTGAAAAGGAATTGAAAAAGCAATTAAGGGATACAACAGATGCGAGATTTCTGATTGAAAAACTGGGGACGCCGCCCTTACAGAGTATCACAGAAATAAAAGAGGTTATACTGAAAGCGGAAAAGGGAGATTGCCTGACACCCTATCAATTAGAGCGGGTAGAAAAAGTTTTAGTTGCAATAAAAAGGTTAAAGGACTATCTGGCAAGAGGAAAAATATATGATAATCCTTTGGCTTATTATGACGAAAATCTGGAGCCGCTTTCAGAGTTGCGTGAAGAGATATGCAGCAAGATCAGGAACGGAGACGTGGATGACCATGCATCGAAAGAATTAGAGCAAATACGTGGGCAGCTCATAAAATGTGAAGAGCAGATGAAACAAAAGGCGGAGCATATCCTTCGTTCTAGTAAGGAATGCATGGCGGATCATTATTGCACGTTCAGAAACGGGCGAATATGCCTTCCGGTGAAAAAGGAATATAAGCTTAAAATCTCCGGCAGCGTTATAGATAAATCTTCTACGGGCAGCACGCTGTTTATTGAACCGACAGGCGTCGCAAAATACTACGAGGAACTGCAGTTGCTCAAAATAGGTGAAGAAAATGAGGTATACCGCATTTTGTATACCTTATCCGCTTTGGTTTCGGCATCGGCGCCTGTATTATATGAAAACTTGACAATGATTGAAAAACTGGATTTCATCTTCTCGAAAGGTAAATTGAGCCTCGATATGGACGGGGCGGAGCCGACGATAAATACAGAACGCAGAATGAAGCTGGTGGAGGCGCGCCACCCGTTGATGGATAAGGCAGCAGCTGTACCGCTGCAGTTTGAGGTGGGCGAAGCGATAAGGGGCATCGTTATAACAGGACCCAACACAGGAGGAAAAACCGTAGCAATTAAAACGGTTATGTTGAATTGTATCATGGCTCAGTGTGGGCTGCATGTCACATGTAAGCAGGCTGATATATGCATGAACAGTTCCTATCTGTGCGACATCGGCGATGGGCAGAATTTGTCGGAGAATTTGTCCACATTTTCTGCACATATAACGAATGTGCTGGAAGTTTTAAGCGAAGTAAATAGGGACAGCTTTGTGATCATGGATGAATTGGGTTCCGGCACAGATCCGACGGAAGGTATGGGGATTGCGATCGCGGTGTTGGAAGAACTTAGAAAAAGCGGCGCTATTTTTCTGGTGACGACACATTATCCGGAAGTAAAGGAATACGCCGCCAAAGCGGAGGATATCGTTAATGCAAGAATGACGTTTGACAAACAAACATTGCGCCCGACCTATCAAATGGTAATCGGAGAAGCGGGAGAAAGCTGTGCGTTTTATATTGCGGACCGTTTAGGAATGTCGGAAGAAATGCTGAAAGTGGCGATTTGCGCCGCATATGGAGCGGAGGCGGTAAACTCCTATACGTTTCAAAATACAGAGAGTAATATCGTCAAGAAAAGTACAGCTAAAATCACGAAAGCGAAAAGCGAAAAAAGTAATATCGAACTTACCGAAAAATACAAAATCGGAGACAGCGTAATGGTTTATCCGGAGAAAAAGATAGGGATAGTGTGTGTACCGATCAATGAAAAAGGCGTATTAAGGGTACAGATGCCGAATAAAAAAATCTGGATCAATCATAAGCGGGTAAAACTGCATGTGGCGGCTGCCGAACTTTATCCGGAGGATTATGATTTTTCTATCATATTTGAGACGGTTGAAAATCGAAAAAAGCGGCATGATATGCAAAGAAAATATACGGATTCGGTGATAGAGTCAGAGTTATGAAATGTAGCAATTTACATTTGCGGCGCGCTGGGGTATAATATCGAAAGATATTATACCGGCTCGGAGCGAAGCGCCTGCTTATTGATGCGTAAATTTTGCACCAGCAATATTTGTAGAAAGAGGAGTTTCGCAAACGCCTAGAATAAACATTGAAAACGAGGAGACGGAATGAGTGAAACAGCAATAGAATTTCCCCATCTGGGAATATATTTGGATCATGTGCCAAAAAGCTTTACGGTGTTCGGATTTACGATAGCGTATTACGGAGCGGTCATCGCCGTCGGCATGGCAGCAGGGCTTTGGCTGGCGCTGCGGGTGGCGAAAAAGTACGGACATGACTCGGAAAGGATCTGGGACTTTTTTCTGTACGGCATCTTCTTCGGACTGATCGGTGCGAGGATCTACTATGTGATTTTCGCATGGGATTATTACAAAAATGATTTGCCCGGTATCTTCAATCTGCGGAAAGGCGGTCTGGCGATCTACGGCGGAGTTATTGCGGCATTTATAACACTGTATATTTTCTGCAAAAAAAAGAAACTCAATTATTTTACGATGATAGACATCTGTGCGCCGGGGTTGGCGTTAGGGCAGGCCATCGGACGCTGGGGAAACTTTTTTAACAGGGAAGCTTTCGGAGAGTACACGGACTGTTTATTTGCCATGCGGCTGCCGGAGGCGGCGGTGCGCCCCCATGAGATCACGGAGCTGATCGCTTCCCACGCCGCTGACGGAGCGATTCAGGTGCACCCTACCTTTTTGTATGAATGTCTCTGGAATCTTATGGTCATTACAGCGATGCTCATAATCTGGAAATTTAAACAATTTGAGGGAGAGATAGGGCTTGTCTATCTGGGCGGCTACGGACTCGGAAGAGCATGGATCGAAGGGTTCCGGACCGACCAGCTTTTTCTGGCAGGAACCCGGATCCCTGTGTCGCAGCTGCTGGCGGCAGTGTTAGTGGTATTTTCCGTCGTGACTTATTTTTATGTGATGCGGAAAAAGAAGATGTCCTCTGCCGCCGGAGAGGACTGATAAGTCAGCATTCTTTTCCGATAACTCTCCATTGTGTCAGTGCCGGAAACGGAGAGGAATCAGTGCTGTCCTTTTTCAGATCCGACAGGCGTACCCATTCCGTTTCAAGGGGGGTTGGCAGAAGGAAAGACTGACATATTCCTGTTTTTTGCAGTTTGATCGGAAGCAAAGTACCGTCGCTGAAAGAGAGGAGTCCTTCTTGCCAGTAGTTATCGTGGGGAAAATCGGCGCGCAGAAAAATCTGAACCTCTTCTGCGAGGATTTTGCGGCCGAAAAAGATGTCAATGTGTGCGTCCGCATCTTCTCCCTCCCCCCAAGAGGTATAGGGGAAAAATCCATGTCCCGATGTGATCAGCAGCCCGTCTATTGTATTGCGGGCTGCGAAGACAGATTCTCCTCTTGTCTCTATACTGGCTGTGCAGTGGGGGAATACACGACTTTTACCGCGGACATCCAATGAATTTTCGCTCAGGATATAGCGATCTGCAGGGGGCTCCGCCGCTTCGGCTGAGAGTTGATGGCAGAGACCGGTGAAGGCTTCCGGAGGGTAGGGTTCCTTTGCGCTGCCGAATGGGATCTCAAAAGAAAATATCCCATCCTGCAGATAGACGAAGGCAGGCAGGAGCAACAGATCCAGCTGGATCTTGGCGAAGGTGCCGGGGGACGAGACGATGCGGATGTAGTCGCCGGGTTCATAGCTTCCGCACCAGACAAGTTCGCAGCGTCCGTCTCCGATGTTTTGGTAGCGCAGCGCGTCCTCAGCAGAAAATATTTGTAATTTCATTTCAATTCCTTTTTTCATGATGATCTCCTTTTTATAAAGTTAAATCAAGCTTCTGTACGTCGTACGTTCTCGAGTATTTCTGTCACAGACAATATAACATCTATCTGTACTCTGCACAACTTGTACATAAAGATTTTCCACCAAATAAGAAAAAAGACCATGTTTTTCAAAAAATATTCCCGCTATAATTTAGGAAAAGGCAGTCGCGGCGACTGTCTGACAGAGAGGAGGAGGTATGATTTGAAAACATTGACGGTTGATGAAAGGGGCACCTTGTCTGTGCAGGAGATACCGAAGCCGACATATGGAGAATGTCAGGCACTGGTAAAAATGTTAAGCTGCGGTGTCTGCAATGGAACAGACATAAAACTGATCCATCACAGCTTTAAAAATTTTGATTCTTATCCGGCTGTTTTGGGACATGAGGGCGTGGGCAGAGTTGTTGAAACAGGTGCGAAAGTGACAGGGTTGCATGTGGGGGACATAGTGCTTCTTCCTTTTTTGGAGAAAGAAGTCTGCGGCTATACACCGGGATGGGGCGCTTATTCCGAGTATGCGGTGGTCGGCGATGCGGAGAGCTATATTGCAAACGGCATGGGCGAGGGGACGAAGGAATGGAGTGAAGGATATCTGGCCCAGACAGTGATTAAACCGGCGGATAAGGTGGACGCTGTGGGAGCGGCAATGATCATTACTTTCCGGGAAGTGCTGAGCGCGATCAGAAGGTTTGGCTTTCAGCCAAATGAAAACGTACTGATTTTCGGAGCGGGGCCGGTGGGGTTGTGTTTCACAAAGTTTTGTAAATTGCTTGGCTTAAAGACAGTCATCACGACAGATGTGACGGACGATAAAGTGGAGGGAGCGAAGTCGGCAGGCGCCGACTATGCATTCAATTCCACGAAATGTGATATTGCCGCGGAGGTAAAACGTCTGTTTCCGGACGGGATCGATTATGTGGTGGAAGCTGTGGGCATCAACGCGCTGATCAATCAGGCCATGGGGCTGATCAAATACAACGGGAAAATATGTTGTTACGGCATATCGCCTAAATTGGGAATGGAGCTTGACTGGACATCGGCCCCTTACAACTGGACGCTGCAGTTTGTCCAGTGGCCAAGCAAAAAGGAAGAGGGGGAAGCTCATTCTCAGATCATGGCATGGATCAATCAGGGAGTGCTGGATCCCATGGATTTTATTTCGGATGTGATAGAGTTTGACCGTATATTGGAAGCTTTTGCCCTTGTGGAGGAGAGAAAGCCCTCCACAAAAAAGATAGTGATCCGGTATGAGTGAGGATACGGAACTTATAAAAAGGAGGAGGGACTGTTATGCAGGAGAGTAAATTGTTTTGCGTATTGCCGGAGTACATTTGTACGCCGGACGGATTTGAGGTGGACAGACATGGAAATCTGGTGCTGTCTTGTCCGAACTATGCTGACGACAATATTTCAGGATGTGTGGTGAAAATTGACAGGGAAGGCAATGTAAAGAAATGGTTTGATGTGCCTGTACATCCGGAGACCGGAGTGGCGAGGAATATGGGGATCGCTTTTGACAAAGACTGGAATTTGTATATCTGCGACAATCAGGGATGGAGCGAGAGGCCGGAGTTTCTCTATAAGGGGCGCATTTTAAAAGTTGTGGCGGATGACGAGGGGAATATACTGAAAACCACTGTTGTAGCAAAGAATATGGAGCATCCCAACGGGATTCGCATCAAAGACGGTTATATGTATGTGACGCAGAGTTATATGCATCCGGAAAAAAGAGAGGACGGCAGACTGGTGAGCTGTGTCTACCGGTTTGCACTGGATGAGGAAGATGTAGATATCACAAACACATTGCAGGATAAAAATGTATTTGCCGCTTTTGTGACGCAGAATCCGGAATGTCAGTATGGGGCGGACGGCATTGTGTTTGACAAGGAAGGAAATCTCTATGTGGGGAATTTTGGGGACGGCGCTGTTTACAGGATCACATTCAACGAGGACGGGAGCCTAAAAGAAAATAAAGTGTTCGCACAGGATCCGGAGCAGCTGCAGAGTACGGACGGGATGTTTTTTGACGAGAGAGGAAATCTGTATATTGCAGACTTTTCGGCCAATGCTATCGCCATGGTGTCACCGGAAGGCAAAGTGGAGAGGATCGCGCAGAGCCCGGACTGTACCGGCGTGGACGGTGGGCTGGACCAACCCGGGGAACCTATCGTGTGGGACGGGAAGATCATCGCGTCCTGCTTCGATCTGGTGACAGGGCCGGATAAAGTCAATCTGAAGCATGAAATGCCGGCGACACTTGTGGAACTTTCCCTGCCCTGGAAAGAGTGAGGAAAGAAGAGGGGAAAACGATGGCTGATTATTTATTGGCGCATGATCTTGGAACCAGCGGGAACAAGGCGGTTCTATATAGAGAGGACGGCACATTGGCTGCCAGTGCACTCTACGAGTATCCGACTTTTTACCCGTTTCCCGGTGCTGTAGAGCAGGAGCCGGAAAAATGGTGGGAGGCAGTCTGCAATTCCACAAAGCGGCTTTTATCGGAAACGGGCATTCCGGCGGAAAAGATTGCGGCGGTTTCCTTCAGCGCGCAGATGATGGGATGTCTTTTGGTGGACAAAAACGGGGAACCTCTCAGAAATATGTTGATCTGGGCGGACACCCGTGCGGGCAAACAGGAAGCTTGGATGAAAGAACAGATAAAACCGGAGATAGTCTACAAGATTACCGGACACCGCATCAGTTCCTCCTACTCGGCGGCGAAACTGCTGTGGGTGAGGGATCATGAGGCGGAACTCTATAAAAAGTGCTGGAAGATGATCCATGCGAAGGACTATATTATTTATAAGCTGACCGGGAATATGGTCAGTGATTACAGCGATGCCTCGGGAACAAACCTCTTTGACCTTGTGAAAAAGAAGTGGTCTCAGGAATTGCTGGATGCCTTTGAAATTTCGGAGAAACTGCTTCCGGAGGTGCACCCTTCTACGGATATTGCGGGGAAGGTGACAGCCGGAGCGGCGAAACTTACAGGACTTCGGGAAGGGACGCCCGTGGTGATCGGCGGCGGCGACGGAAGCTGTGCCTGTGTAGGGGCAGGAGTTGTGAGGGAGGGAAGCGCCTACAATGTGCTGGGCTCCTCTTCCTGGATTTCCACGGCGAGCAGAGCGCCGATATTTGACGGTAAGATGCGGACTTTTAACTGGGTGCATCTGGATCCGGAGCTGTATACTCCCTGCGGAACGATGCAGGCGGCAGGCTATTCCTACAGTTGGTATCGAAATACGCTGTGCGCCGAGGAGAGAAAAGCTGCGCCGGCGGAAGGAATCAGCGCCTACGAAATGATCAACAGGGAGGCGGCCAAAAGCAGACCGGGAGCAGGCGGACTGATCTATCTGCCCTATCTTTTGGGGGAGCGTTCTCCGAGATGGAATCCGGATGCCAGAGGCAGCCTGATCGGGTTGTCCGTGACAACGACAAAGGGAGATATTTCCAGAGCAATTTTAGAGGGCGTGGGCTACAATCTGAAGGTTATTCTGGATATTCTGCAGAAAAAGCAGAAGATCGAAGAACTGATTTTGATCGGAGGCGGTGCGAAGGGAAAGTTATGGCTTCAGATTCTTGCGGATATCTGGCAGAAACAGATCGCTGTGCCGCAGTATCTGGAGGAGGCGACCAGCATGGGAGCAGCAGTCTGTGCCGGTGTCGGAATCGGACTGTACCCGGATTTTGCCGTGATGGAGAAGCTGAACCGCACAGAATATGTGATAGAGCCCAACCGAGAGTACAAGGCGGTGTATGGTAGGATGTATGATATCTTTAATGAATCCTATGAAGCGCTGGTGAATGTTTACGGGAGTCTTGCAGATTATCGAAGAGCGGAAGAGATGGAACACAGAGGCAGAAAAAGGAGAGGAGGAGAAGAAGGGAAATGAAAGCGGAAGCAGAAAAAGCATTGCGCTGTCTTCTGGCCATGCAGAGACATTCTTGGGAACAGGGGCTTGCCATGCAGGCTTTGTATGAATGGGGAAAAATGGAGCAGGTAGTCTGTTTAGCCTACGAGGCGGTGTACCGCAGGACGGAGGATGGGAGAGCGGCTTCCATCGGAGTCTTTGACGCGGTGACAGATCCCTGCGCGGTAGGGGAAGCCTTGCTTGCCGCCTGTGAGATGACGAAAGATGAGATACTGAAGGAGGGGAGAGACGCCCTTCTGGAATGGGCGTTGAATAAAGCGCCACGCAGCGAACAAGGCGTGCTGTATCATCTGAACACAGGATGCCAATTCTGGGTGGATTCCATGTATATGCTGCCTCCGTTTCTGGCGGCAGCGGGATATTATGAGGAAGCGCTCACGAACTTTTACGGTTACTATGAAGCTCTGTATGACAGAAAATGCGGTCTGATGAGCCATATGTGGGACGACGAGAAAGGCGAATATATCAGAAAGGCACACTGGGGCACCGGGAACGGCTGGGCGCTGTCCGCCATGGTCCGTATGCAGGGACTGCTTCCGGAAAGTTATGCCGAGGACAGAAAAAAGATCAGGAGGATGGCCTGCGGACTTTTGGAGAGTGCAGTGAAATATATGCGGGATGACGGTCTGTTCCATGATGTGATAGACGAAAGAGAGACCTTTGCGGAGACCAATTTTTCCCAAATGATGTCCTACAGCATCTACAGAGGGCTGACGGAAGGATGGCTTGACAGAGGATGGGAGGCGAAGGCGGCGTTTTTGAGAAAGGCGGCGAATCGGAAGATGAATGCTTACGGATTTATCTGTGATGTCTGCGGCGCGCCCACTTTTGATAAACCGGGGATATCTCCTGAGGGGCAGGCATTTTATCTGCTGATGGAGCATGCGGCGGCGAAATATGCGGAAGGGAAAGAGAGATGAAAGCACTGTTTTACGGATCGGAACATACTCCCTATCATCCGATGGAGAAAGTGGGAAGACGCATACAGGAATTGCTGCCGGCACTGGAAGTCGAAATGACTGATCGGGAGGCGGAACTGCAGAAGGTAAAGAACGGAGACTATGCTGTATGTTTTTTATATGCAGATTTTGAACAACCGCCCCTTTCGAGAGAAACAGCGGCCGCTTTGCTTATCTTTGCGGCGCAGGGCGGCGGGATTTTCGGCATTCATGGCGGGATAGCGATTCAAAACAGGCCGGAGCTTGGGCAGCTTATCGGCGGTATATTCACCGGACATCCTCCCTATGAGGAACTTCCCATGGTTTCTTATAAAGTAGAGGATACGAAACATCCGCTGACGCTGGACGTGAAGGATTTTTCAATTCCGGATGAATTGTATTTGTTCGATTTGCCTAAACTGGAGGATCGGCGTATTTTTTTATCCTATGAGGAAAAAGGCGTGTCCTGCCCGGCGGGCTGGACAAGGGAATACGGACTTGGACGTGTCATTTATCTGTGCTGCGGTCATAATGTCCGTGCTTTTGAGGAGCCAATGCTGGAAAAACTTTTAAAGAACGGGGCAGCGTGGCTGACAGAAAAGAGGAGAGGAGAATAATGAATAATTTTATATGGTACAATCCTACACGAATCATTTTCGGAAAGGATGCCCATAAAAGCGTGGGGGAAGAAGTGGTAAAATACAGTAAAAATATTCTTCTGCACTATGGGGGCAAAAGTATAAGAGCTGCGGGAACCTACGAAGCGGTGACAAAATCCCTGACAGAGGCCGGTGTCCGTTATACAGAGCTCGGCGGGGTTAAGCCAAATCCCAGACTATCGTTAGTGTATCAGGGCATAGGATTGTGCCGAAAAGAAAAGATAGATTTTATTCTGGCTGTGGGCGGCGGGAGCGTGATCGATTCGGCGAAGGCAATCGCGGTTGGAGCCTGTTATGAGGGTGATGTATGGGACTTTTATGAAAAAGGGATCAGACCGGAAAAGGCGCTGAAAACCGGAGTGGTTCTCACGATCCCGGCTGCGGGAAGCGAGAGCAGCGACGGCAGTGTGATCACCAAGGAGGATACTCAGGACAAGTGTTCCTGCTGTACGGAATGGATGTATCCGCAGTTTGCCATCCTGAATCCGGAACTATGTTATACGCTGCCGGAACATCAGATCCGTGCCGGCGGCGCGGATATTTTGTCGCATATCATGGAGCGGTATTTTGTGCCGAATAAAAATACGGATCTGTCTGACAGGCTCTGCGAGGGAGCTATGCGGGCGCTCATGGAGAATCTGCCGCGGGTACTGAGAGAAAGAGAGAATTATGATGCCTGGGCGGAGGTGATGTGGACAGGGAATGTAGCTCACAACGGCTTGCTAGGTAAGGGAAGGGAGGAAGACTGGGCAAGCCACGGAATCGAGCATGAGCTGAGCGGTATCTATGACATTGCCCACGGCGCAGGGCTTGCCATTGTCTTTCCGGCCTGGATGAAATATGTATACAGGAAGCATCCGGAGCGTTTTGTACAGTTTGCGGAGCGGGTGTTCGGCATCCGTGGGGAGGAAAAAGATACGGATGAGGTATGTCTGACCGCTATCGGAGCGTTAGAAATATTCTTCCATGAGATCGGTCTGTCCACAAGACTGCGGGATGTGGGAATCGGCAGGGAGAATTTTGACGTGATGGCAGAAAAGGCCTGCAGAAACGGAAAACTCGGAAGCTTTATGTCTTTGACAAAGGAAGATGTAAGAGAAATTTATGAGATAGCCTGGTAAGGTTAGAGGAGGAAAAGATGATGATTGGAAATATGACGCCGGAGCAGCTGGCAAAATATTTTGACCATACGCAGTTGCGGGCGTATGCAGCATATCGGGATTTTGAGACGCTCTGTGCTGAGAGCCGCCGCTATGGGTTTGCCATGGTTGCCGTCAATTCGGCGCCGGTAAGATTCTGTAAGGAATTGCTGTCGGGGACTGATATACATGTGGGGGCGGCCATAAGCTTTCCACTTGGACAGACGACAATAGAAGACAAAGTGGCGGAGACAAAAAACGCAATTATGAACGGCGCCGACGAGATCGACTATGTGATCAATATCACACAGTTGAAGGAAAGGAACTACGACTATATCGAGCGGGAAATGGCAGAGATCGTAGAAATATGCCGGAGCAAAAATATCATATCCAAGGTGATTTTTGAGAATTGTTATCTGACGGATGCGGAAAAAAAGGAACTGTGCCGCATTGCCTGCATTGTAAAGCCGGATTTTATCAAGACTTCCACCGGATTCGGAACAGGAGGCGCTACTTTTGAGGATGTTGCGCTGATGAAGAGGATGGTAGGAGATGAAGTAAAAATCAAGGCTGCCGGCGGAATTCGAAATTTGGAGACGGCACAGAAAATGATAGAGCTGGGAGTATCCAGAATCGGTTCTACGGCCAGTGTATCGATTGTGGAGGAACTGAAGGCATTTTTACAAAAACAGTAAAAAATATTACACCATTTTGAAAAAACGTCCGTTAAAGTGCATAAGAAAAATTGATATACTCATTGTAACAATAAAATAATTACCAAAAAGCAAGGAGGTAAAAATCATGAAAAAGAAAATTTTGTCGCTGTTGTTGGCGGCAGCCATGGTTGCATCACTGACAGCCTGCGGCGGAAGTGCAGATAATGCAAATAGTGATCAGACTGCGAATGTACCGGCACAGGAGGAGAGCGCACCGACGAATAGCGATGCAGCGGGAGAGCCCGTCACACTGAAGGTATTTTCCAATCTTCCGGATCGTACATCGGGACAGGGACTGGTAGAGCAGACGCTGTTTGACGCATACATGGATGAAAATCCGAATGTGACGATCGAGGTGGAAGCGCTTGACGATGAAGCGTATAAAACAAAGTTTAAGGCCTACGCTTCCGGCAGCCAGATGCCGGATCTGGTAAACGTGTGGGGGCAGCCCGGATTTTTAGATGAAGTGATGGAGGCGGGATTGCTTGCAGAGCTGAATCCGGATGATTATGCAGATTATAATTTCCTGCCGGGATCTCTGGACGGTTTCAGCAAGGACGGTAGGCTGTACGGACTTTCCCGCAATACGGATGTTATGTGCTTCTACTACAATCAAAAGATTTTTGAAGATAACGGCTGGGAAGTTCCGCAGACTTATGAGGAACTGTTGGATCTGGGTGAAAAAGTGAGAGCGGCAGGATTACAGCCGGTTTCCATGTTCGGCGGCGATAAGTGGTCTCTCTACATCTACATACATGACATTGAAGAACAGTTGGACGGTTCCGGAATTATGGCAAAGACAAGCAACGCAATCAAAAACCACGACTTTTCGGATCCGACTTTCAAACAGGCCACGGAACTGTTTGTCGAGGCGGTAGACAGAGGATTATTCCAGAACGGGTTTGAGTCAAACGATGGCGGTACGGCTAAAAACCTCTTTACAAACGGTCAGGCGGCTATGTACTACACGGGAAGCTGGGAGATGAGCATGGTTACCGATCAGGATATTCCCGACGAAATACGTGAGAACATCAGGGTGTTCCTGATGCCTGTACCGGAGGGAGGAAAAGGCGATGCCACAACGATTACGGCATGGCACGGCGGCGGATATGCTGTCACAGAGAGCGCGGCAAATAAGGAGGAAGCTATTAAGCTATTGAATTATATGTTCCGTCCTGAGGGCTGGACAAAGATTGCATGGGAGAACGGTGTCTGCATGTCCGCACAGAACTTCGGTGATTTTGCAACCGGTTCCGAGACAGAAGTACAGAAACAGTTGATGCAGCTTGTTGCGGATGCGACAGATCTTTCGGGTACACCGCTCGGCGATCTCGGCAGTTCAGAATTTAAGACAATCTGTGAAGATAAATCACAGGAACTCGCAGCAGGGAAAATTTCGGCGGACGATTATTTGAGAGCCCTGGAAGCTGTTGGGCAATAATATATCTTCTTAGAGGAAGTATCAGGTGATTGCAATGGCCGTCTTATCGAAACCTAATAAGACGGCCATTTTCTATAAAAGGGTTATATGAAAAAACGGGAAGGAGTGTATTTATGCATAAAACATACAGCAATAAAGGGGTAATAGCAACTCTTGTGCTTCCGGGAATACTGACATTTATTTTTGCTATTCTGGCACCGATCTGTCTGAGTGTATATTATGGTTTTACAGATTACAGCGGCCTTGGCGCTTATCAGTTTGTGGGGATTGACAACTACAGGGAATTATTTAAAGATCAGGGCTTCTGGCTGTCGGTGAGAAACTCTCTTTTTCTGGCAATAGGATTTATCTGTATTCAGCATCCGCTTGCTATTGTGACAGCGGTGATTTTGGATAGACTGGCGGGAAAAGCGGAAGGATTTTTCAGATGTGTGTATTTCTTGCCGAATGTGATTTCCGTCGCAGTGATCGCCTATTTGTGGAAATTTATTTATGATCCGAATTTCGGTCTGTTAAACAATATTATAAAAAAGTTTGGCGGGGAGGGAACGACGAACTGGCTGGGAACGGGCACTGCAATCTGGTCCGTGCTGATCGTACTTGTCTGGCACGGCTTCGGATGGGGGATGTTGATCTACTATACCGGCATCAAAAATATAGATCCTGTGTTGTATGAGGCGGCTGCCATAGACGGTGCGGACAATAAGCAGACCTTTTTGCGGATCACTCTGCCGCTTATGAAGCCTGTGATACAGATCAATGTGACGCTGGCCATTATCTCCGCTTTGAAACAGATGGAGACAGTGTATCTGCTGACAAACGGCGGACCGGGGAACGAGACGCAGTTTTTGGCAAATTTTCTTTATAAACAGGCATTCCAGTCCTTCCGCTACGGTTACGGCAATGCAATCAGCGTTATATTTGTCCTGATCTGTATCTGTGCGACGGGACTGCTCAATATGATATTCCGGAAGGAGAAGGAGGCGTAGGATGAGTAAAAAGATTATTGCAGGGGAAGAGAGCAAAAAAATTCCGTTCAGAAAAATTTTGTTGTGGACAATACTGATCATCGTGGCGGTTATTCAGATCTTTCCGCTTATCTGGCTGCTTGATTTTTCCGTGGCGAGCAGCACGGAGATGTTTACAACAGGCCTTTTGATCTGGCCGGAGAAGTTTCGCTTTGACAACTATGTAAATGCTTTTCAAAACGGTCATGTGGGGAGTTACCTTGTACACAGTCTGGTGATCAATGTGTTGGCTGTCGTATGCGTCCTTTTGTTTTCTGTGATGATGGCATTTGCTTGTTCGAGAATGCACTGGAAGCTCTCAAAAGCTGTTCTGGGCATGATTATGCTCGGTATGATGATACCGATTCATGCCACTTTGCTGCCGAACTATGTGATTTATGACAGGCTTCATCTTACGGATACGCTATTTACGCTGCTGATCCCCTATGTTGCATTTTCATTGCCGCAGGGACTGTTTTTGACAGTGGGTTTCATGTCCAGCATTCCTAAGGAGATTGAGGAGGCTGCGGTAATCGACGGCTGCGGGATTTTTCGGATCGTGTTTACGATCATCACGCCGATGTTGAAATCCTCGCTGGTGACAGTATCCATTATGACATTCCTGAATAACTGGAACGAGTTCATGATGGCGAGTACATATTTAAGCAGTCCTAAATGGAAGACTTTGCCGTTTTCCGTGTTGGAGTTTACCGGGCTGTATTCTTCCAACTATGCAGTACAGTTTGCTGTAATGACGCTCTCGGCTGCACCGATGATTATCATCTATATTATTTTGAATAAGCAGATCACAAAAGGGGTTGCAATGGGTGCGGTTAAAGGGTAATGTATAGATATTATATACATATATCGTGAAAAAGACGGGGAAAAGACGATGAAAGACAGGGTGAAAAATACTGTTCTGTATAAAATATATACAAAATTGAGCGTGCGAAACAAGATGATTTTTGCAGTATATATGGTTTTGATCCCGATTATTGTATTGTCTTCCGTCTTTACAACTCTGAAGAGTTATCAGGATACGATTGAGAATATGACAGGCATCTATCAGCGGTTTACTTGGAATATCAGTAATGATATCTCCTATATTCAGCAGGATGTCATGGATATCAGCAACTATTTTGCGGTAAATGCGGATGTGCACAATCTGTTGATGTCTTCTTCGGCATTCTATACAGATGATAAACTGTTCTGGGACTCGAATACGCCGCTATCCATGTTAAAGGATATTCTCGCCATCAAAAGCCATATTAAAACGCTGATCCTATATCCGGAAAACGGGCTGCCGCCTTTTTATCTGAGTCGGGATGCCAGCGTGCAGGAGAAGGATATCGCTGTTGTGGCGGAAAGTGAATACTATCAGAAAGCGCTGGAGGCAAACGGTGATATTGTCTATGCCAGAGTAAATAGATCGGATAGGGTGCTGTATCTTGACAATAAGTCGGATAAGATCGTAGCCTGCCGCATTTTGTATGATCTCGCCAAAAAACGTCGGATCGGTTTTTTAGTGCTGGCATGTGATGTTGCAAATTATGAGAAGGTCTGTCTTGGGATGCTGCAGAATGAAAATGAGGGTATTGTGGTCGTCGGGGACACCGGAGAAGAGTTTATCCGTGTGGGGATGGTAAATGATGAACTGTTGCTGAATCTGATGGAACAGAAAGAGCTGCAGAAGCAGGAAACAGAGCAGGGGTATCTGAAAAAAGACGGCTACTATGTTTTTCATACGGAAGATGAAAAGACAGGGATACGGGTATATTATATGTCGCCGCAGTCTAACTGGAACCGGCAGATATTACAAAATCTCATTTTGCCCATTCTCCTGCTGGGGGCGCTGCTTATATGCAGCCTGCCCATCTCAAGGCTTGCGGCTTACTCCATGGCTAGGCCGATGGAGAATCTGAGCAGGGCCATGGAAAAATTTAAAAACGGAGATTTCGATCAGCAGGTTCCGATAGAGACAAACGATGAGCTGGGACAGCTTGCCAATACATTTAATCAGATGATGCGCGATACGAAAAGATTGATCGACAAAAACTATGTTATGGCTCTGCGGGAAAAGGAGAGTGAGCTGGAAGCTTTAGAGGCACAGATCAATCCGCATTTTCTGTACAATGTGTTAGACTCTCTGTACTGGCAGGCTATGGAGGATGATAACGAAAAGATTGCGGAGGACATTCTGGCATTGTCCAAACTGTTCCGCCTGCTTTTAAGCAAAGGCCAGAGTCAGATACCGGTACAGCGGGAGATCGAGCTGATAGCCAACTATCTTCAGATCCAGAAAATGCGTTTTATGAAAAGGCTGAATTATGAGATTGATGTGGAACCGGAGATCATGGAGGAGCGGATATCCAAACTGACAATCCAGCCTTTTGTGGAAAATGCGGTGGTACACGGTCTGGAGAATATGGAAAAGGGAGGATTTGTCAGGATCACCGGAAGATCTGAGGAGGAGTATATGAGATTTATTGTGGAGGATGACGGCTCCGGTATGTCTCAGGAGGAGATCGACAGGGTTCTCTACAGTCAGGACACAAAAAACTATGCTTCATCACGAATCGGTGGATACGCCATTTACAATATACACCAGAGGATGATCCTGCAGTATGGGGAGAATTTCAGTCTCAATATCAAAAGCGGTATCAATCGGGGCACCTGTGTGGATATCTGTATTCCGAAGATGGCGGAAAAAAGCAGAGAGGAATAAAGATGGAGGAGAGAAAGTTCAGTCTGCTGTTGGCGGACGATGAAGAGCATATTTTAAATGGGATAAAAAACTATATACAAAAGAAAAGCGGCGTTTTTAAAGATATTTACTGTGCACGCAACGGTCAGGAAGCCCTTGATATGATCTATCAGTATCATCCTGATGTGATGCTCCTTGATGTGCAGATGCCTGTGAAAAACGGGCTGGAGATTATGAGAGAAGCAAATGCGGCCGGTGTCTGTCCAAAGACGATTCTGCTTTCAGGTTATGAGAACTTTGAGTATGTCAGGGAGGCGCTCAGGCAGGGGGCAGTGGATTATCTCCTAAAACCCTGCAGGTCGACGGAGATTCTGGAAAAGTTGGAGGCGGTTGCGGAACCCTCTCTGAAGCAGAAAAGGCATGCGTTATCCGGCAAAAATGCAATTGTAGAACAGGCGACGGATTATATCAAAAAACATTTGCCGGAAGATTTGAATTTGTCCATGGCGGCGGAACATGTGGGGGTATCCAACGCCTATTTATCCACGCTGTTTACGCAGAATCTTGGGTGCAGTTTTGTGGATTATCTGAATCGCACAAGGATTGAGTATGCCTGTGATTATATGCATGACAGCAGAATGAAAATATATGAGATCGCTTTCAAAGTCGGATTCCGGGATGAAAAATATTTTTCCAAGGTTTTTAAGAAGGTAACCGGGCAAAGTCCGACGGAGTACAGAGCAGCACTGTTTAACGGGGAAAAATAAGAGGAGATAGGGTATGAAATATCGATGGTTACAGACTTCGTACAGAGATAAGAAAATCCGGCACACAGAAGGGGAAGGTGCTTCTTGTCCGGACATGGGACAGGAAAATCAGGCGGTAAATCTGTATCCGGATTTTCGTTATCAGGTGTTTGAAGGATTCGGCGGTTCCATGACGGAGGCGGCGGCCTATACATGGCATACTATGTCAGAGAAAACAAAAAGGGAATTGCTTCAGGCATATTTCGGACAGGAAGGACTTGGCTATAGTCAGGCAAGGATGGCCATTGACAGCTGTGATGCCTGCCTCGGCAATTTTTCGGCCATGGATGACGAACAGGACGAAGACATGATAAGCTTCTCTCTTGAGCGGGATGAAAGATATATCCTGCCCTTCTGGGAGGCAGTGCAGAAGATGGTTGATACGCCGGTTGAAGTAATGTTGAGCCCATGGAGTCCTCCGGCTTTTATGAAGACAAACGGAGAAAAGAATCACGGCGGAAAATTAAAGGAAGAGTACAGGAGCATGTGGGCCGAATATCTTTGCCGTTTTGTAAAAGCTTATCGTGATAGAGGAGTTGCGGTAAAGAGAATGAGTATTCAGAACGAACCGGCAGCTGTGCAGATATGGGACTCCTGTGTCTATACAGCTGCTGAAGAGAAGCTGTTTTTGAGGGATTATCTGTATCCGGCGCTGGAGCGGCATGGTCTTGCGGATCTGGAGATCTTTATTTGGGATCACAATAAGGAGAGGCTTTTAGAGCGCGCACTGGAGACAATAGACGAAGAAACAAATAGCATGATTACGGGAATTGCATTCCACTGGTATTCAGGGGATCATTTTGAGGCATTGAGTCTGGCTCATGAGAGATATCCGGATAAAAAGCCGTTGTTTTCCGAGGGATGTGTGGAATACAGCAAGTTCACGCAGAAGGATCAGCTTGCGGACGCCAGAATGTACGGACATGATATAGCGGGAGACTTAAATAACGGCGCCTGCGCGTTTATAGACTGGTGCATGCTTTTAGACAGCAAAGGCGGACCGAACCATGTGGATAATTTCGTGGATGCACCGGTCATGTATGATGAGAAAGCAGACAGAATGGAGAAAAAATTGTCCTACTATTATATAGGACATTTCAGTCGTGCCATTGTGCCGGGAAGCGTCCGCATCGGTTTCAGCAGATATACGGACAAACTGGATGTCACGGCATTCTTGCGTCCGGACAAAAAGATTGCGGTTGTGCTTATGAACAGAACGGAGAAAGACCTGCCGGTTTTTCTGCGGCTGAGAGGAGAAATTTTGTCTGTGAGGATTGACGGAGATGCAATCATGACAGTATGGATCGAATAGGAGGGAGTTTACATATGGAGAAAAGCTGCAAAAATATGAAGTATGTCAGTACGGTGTACGCAGGACTGGAGAAATGCTTCAATGAAAAGGAACTGATATTTGTGCCGGATGGCGGTGAGGAGAATCATCTGTTAAATCTCTATCCCTCTGTAACCTATCAGGTTTTTGAAGGGTTTGGCGGGGCGCTGACAGAGTCGGCAGGTTATATTTATCAGCAGATGAATGCTTCGCAGCAGGAAGAAGTGCTGCGCGCATATTTCGGCAAGGGAAACATGAATTACCGCATGGTGCGGATTCCCATTGACAGTTGTGATTTTTCTCTTGGGCATTATGAGGCGGCAGGGGTAAAAGAAGACAGGACCTTTGAGAGCTTTCAGCTTGAGAGGGTGGAGAAACATATATTTCCGCTGCTGGAGGATGCCCAAAAAGTTTACGGTGAAAAGCTGGAGATTATGTTGACACCTTGGAGTCCTCCTGCCTATATGAAGACCAACGGGGACAGAAATTGCGGAGGAGAGTTAAAGCCTGAGTACAGGAGAGCGTGGGCGGATTATATCTGCAGATATATCAGGGAGTACAGAGACAGAGGATATCAGGTAAAACGAATCAGTCTGCAGAATGAACCCCATGCGGTGCAGGAATGGGATTCCTGTACCTTCACCGGAGCGCAGGAAAAGGAGTTTCTGCGGGACTATCTGTGGCCGGCCTTGCAAAAGAACGGTCTTTCCGATCTGGAGATCTTTATCTGGGATCATAATAAGGAGCGGGCTTTTGAACGTGCCTGTGAGATCATTGATGAGATCACGGATCCGATGGTGTCCGGCATCGCATTCCACTGGTACAGCGGGGATCACTTTGAGGCGCTGTCCATGATACACGATAAATTTCCGGACAAAAAGCTGATCCTTTCGGAAGCATGCATTGAATACTGCAAATTTTCCGCTGAAGATCATTTGAAAAATGCCCAGAAATATGCCCATGATATGATTGGAAACATGAATCACGGAATGACCGGATTTTATGACTGGAATATTGTGTTGGATGAAGCCGGGGGACCGAATCATGTGGAAAACTACTGCGATGCGCCTTTTTTGTACGATACAAAAAGAAGAGAGCTGATCAGAAAAAGCACAGCGGATTATTTGTGGCATTTTGCTCATTTTATCAGGGCAGGCGCAGTTCGGATTGGTATGACTAATTATTCTGATAAATTGGAGGCGACAGCGTTTTCAAATCCGGACGGTACGATAGCGGTAGTGCTGTTAAACAGAAGCAAAGAAAATATTCCGGTCAACATCAGGCTGAGAGACGAGATGGTGAGTCTGGAGGCGGAGGCGGAATCCATCGGAACAGGGGTTATTTACTGACGACCCAGCGGATACTCCACCACATAAAATTCATAGGCATTGACAACCGTAGTCTCTCCGTAGGTGTCCGTGCGTTTAAAGCCTCTGGCATAGTTGGCGTGGACATGGCCGTGGAGGAAGAATCTGGGTCTGTATTTGTCAAGCAGCGGCAGGAAAGCTGCAAAACCTCTGTGAGGCAGATCGGGCAGATCGTTCACCTGATAGGCGGGGGCATGGGTGACAAGGATGTCAAACCCTTTATGCCTCCACAGTTTGAGGAAAAGTTTTTTGATTCTGCGGCGCATCTGCCATTCCGTATATTGTCCCGGCGCGCCGGGGATATACTGCATGGAACCGCCAAGCCCGAGAATGCGGATGCCTTTGTAGACATAGATATCGTCTTCAATACAGATGCAGCCTTCGGGTGGCTTTGCATCGAAATCTTTGTCGTGGTTTCCCTTCACATAGAGAAGAGGGACATTGCAGAGAGTCACAAAGAAACTCAGATATTCCTGCGGCAGATCGCCGCAGGAAATAATGAGGTCGATATCTTTCATTCGTTCCGGATCATAATAGTCATAGAGAAGTCTGGATTTGTGATCTGCGAACACCATAATTTTCAAAACATCTTTTTTGTTATCTGTCTGTTTCATCATTATACTCTTTGCCGGTTTATTCCTCTGTTTTATATATCCCCTGAAAATTGGACAACAGCTTTGCCTCTTCAGTGAGTTCCTCAAACGCGGGGATGCTCCCCACCACATTTTCCGCCAGCCAGTTCATGGACAGGATATCTTCAGGCTGCAGCGATTCTCCCTCCTTACAGCGGACGATACCGTCCTGAGAGTAGATCAGACCGTCGAAAGGATTGAAGCTGCCGGCGCAGATGGAACTTTTTAGGAAGTTTACCAGTCTGTGGGTGCCGTGAGGCATTTTTTTAGAGCAAATCACATCGACCACGTCCGCGGACATGCCCCACCAGTAGTTGATGGCGGTTTCTTTTTTGGAGGTGTTTGCCTCGCTTGAGCCGTTGCAGATATTTCTGACAATGCGCTCATAAAATTTGCCCCAGTGCCAGATCGGCGTGGCGAGGTTTTCCAGTTCACCATTCTCATTTTTTAAATATAAACCGTATTCTCTGGTAGGGTGGCTGGGGGTGATCATGTCGTCGTCGGACATAAAGAGCATTCCATCCTGACGCAGTCTTTCCCTGCCGTCTTGCTTTTTTAACTTTGACCAGTCCAGATGCACTTCCACGTAGGGGTTGATCATCCGGGCGCCCAGTGCAAAAGCGTTGATATTTGCGAGAGAAGCATAAATCGGGTAATCAGCCAAATAGCCCAGTTTGTCCGTGTGGGAGACGGCGGCGGCGATAGCGCCGATCAAAAATTTCGCCTCGTACATTCTGGCATAGTAGGTATGCACAGAGGAGTATGGGACTTTTACGGAACAGTTAAAAAACTTTACTTTCGGATATTGGATGGCGGAGCGCACGCACTGGTTTACCATCTGGGCGGCGGTGGCAAAGATCACATTGCACCCTGCGGCCACAGCGTTGTCTACGGCGTCTTTCATCTGATTTTCCGTATTGATTTCCGGGATGGCAACGGTCTTGAGTTTCCCGTCGAAAGCCTGCTCTAAGTGAAGTCTTCCCAGTTCGTGGGTGTAGGCCCAGCTGGAAGTTTCGGGAGTCTTGTGGTAGAGGAATGCGATCTTTAAATCCTCCGGAGCCGGAGTGGTCGGAAGGATCTTACCTAAAATGGAGGATTTTGCCGATTCCGGATCTTTTACCAGCGTCACCTGACTGCCTTTCTCCACAAGCTGCAGTTCTTTCTGTGCTTTGATAAGAGAATCCCGCAGTTCGGTCAAAGCCTGAGCTTTGAGTTTGTCGTAACCGTATACTTCCATATACAGTAAAAGCGCGTCGGAGGCGGAAAGCTTTATTTTTTCCGAGAAAGCCGCCTGATACGCTTTTCCGAATTTTTCGCAGGCCGCATGGAATGCGGAGCGTTCTTCCTTTGTCCAGATATCTTCCGGACTTTTGCCCATCAGTTTGATCAATTTTTTATAGCTGCCGTCTTTGCTGAACCAGACATCGTAGGATCCGGATACCTCGTAAAAATCCATGAATTCATAGTAGAGGCAGATTTCTTTGGCGTCGGTCTTTTTCGGAATGATTCTTGTCACCGTGCCGGGAATGCTGTAAGCATCCAGAAATTTCATGACGCTGACCCGCTTGTTTCCCTCCTGCACATAAAAACGGTGCATAAATTCATAGGCCACAATGGGATCTCTGATGCCGTCATCGATTTGATGATTATAGAGAGAGGACCATTTTGTGGCAAACTCGGATTTTTCTGATAAGAGGGGCATGAAGTTGCCGGAAAAAGCATTGGTTCTGCCGGCGGTCTTTGTGCCGACTATCTTGGATAACGGAATATCCATCAATCCGAGATTGATCGATGCGGCTACCTCTGTGTAGGATAAAATATCGTCTAAAGCCGGCAGATATGGATAGGCGCCCTTCGCTAGGGCCAGCTGATAGTTTCGTTTTCCCTTTTTCAGCGCAGCTGAATAATCGGTAATTGACATGATAAACCTCCTGATAGTATATTTTCTGCCTGATTATGGCAAAAAATATTTATGACGGTCATATGCTTTCCTGCTGACTTGATATTTTATCAAAAGTGTATACAAAAAGCAACGGCATCTTAACGGAATATTTAACTGTTCATATTCCGGCCATGTATTTCGTATGACTGTCTGTCATTGTGAACGTGAAATCAACAACCGATAATCGGATAGAAAGAGGAGAAAAAATGAAAAAATAATTGAAAAGATAGTGCCAACAATACCGGGCTGTGCTATGATAATTACGGCGGCAGGCGGTGGTAATTGATTGGCAAAGAAGAGGAGAATCGGAATGAATATCTTAGTGATTGATGTGGGAACTTCCAGCATACGCGGCGTTCTATATGATGGACAGGGCAGACAGATATTCTGTCATCAGATCGCCTATCAGGTTCGGTTTACAGGGGGGACTCTGGCCGAACAGGATGCATTGGACTGGTCGGAAACGATCGTAGAGATCGGGAAGGAGACTGTCCGGTATTGTGAGAGAGAGGGAATAAGCTGCAGCGCGCTGGCGCTGACCAGTCAGCGTTCCAGTATAATTCCGGTGAATAAAGAAGGGATGGCCTTGAGGCCTGCGATCATGTGGCAGGATAAGCGCAATCAGGAGATTGTGGAGGAGATGCGTCCCATGGAGAACATGCTGCATGAGCTGACCGGGGCGAGGATCAACACGGTATTTTCGGGGACGAAGATGACATGGGTCAGGCGCCATGAGCCTGAGATCTATCAAAAGACATATAAATTTTGTACGATAGCGGATTTTATCACCCATGAGATTACGGGGGAGTACCGCACCGACCACACCTATGGAAGCAGGAGTCTTCTGATGAATGTGAGGACCAGACAGTGGGATAAGCGTCTTTTGGACATATTTGAGGTGGATGCGGAAAAACTCTGTGAGTTGGTAGGACCGGGGGAAGTTATCGGGTATGTGACAAAGGAGTTTGCGGCAAAGACGGGATTGCAGGATGGGATTCCCCTTGTTTCGGCGGGAGGAGACCAACAGTGTGCAGCGGTTGGACACGGGGTGACCGGAGCAGGCAGCCTTGAGATCACCACCGGCACGGGGGCTTTTATGATAGGTTACAGCGAGAAAGTGCCGGAAGAAATGAAAAACAATGTGATATGCGGAGCCCATTCGATTCCGGACAGGTATGTGCTGGAGAGCAGTATGCTTACCTGCGCCGCACTCTATAACTGGACGAAAAAAACTCTATTTGCGGAAGAAGATGAGAAGGCGTTTGAGGAGATCAACAGGGCCGTGGAGGAAAGTCCCGCCGGTGCGAACGGTTGTCTGGTGCTCCCCTATTTTCAGGGGCGGGGAACGCCGGATTGGAATGCGTCTGCCACGGGCTGCTTTGCCAATTTAAGCCTCGGGACAACAAGGGGCGATATGGCGAGAGCAGTGCTTGAAGCGATCGCTCTGGAGGTGAAAAACAATCTGGATATTCTGGAGGGATACGTGGGAAATATAGAGCGGATATATGTGGGCGGAGGGCTCACGAAGTTCCCGGCTTTTAACCGGATGCAGGCGGATGTCTGCCAGAAGGAGCTGATCCGCAATGCAGCGAATGCGGAACAGACCGCGCTGGGCGCCTGGGCGGTTGCTGCAGTGGCCTTAAAGATGTATCCGGATCATGACGAGGCGCTGCGGCAGGCATCGGCCGGCAGCAGAAGCGAGATTTTTACGCCGGATCCGCTGCGGGGGCCGCTATACAGAGAAAAACAGAAAAAGATGAATGCTTTGTATGAACAGATGAGGGCCGCCTATGTCTGCGGACAGTGAAGGAAACTGCCTGTGAGCGGACTGTACGGCGGGGTGCGCGGTATTTAGGATGCAGCCGCATCGGATAAAGTGCAAGGATCAGCCTTGTTTTTCAAAGCCGTGCACCCAGTCGGAAAACAGATAGTAGAACAGGTAAATGACGGAACTGACGGTCCATGTAATGGGATATGCCCAGAACACATACCGTATTTCCCCCAAAATATTCATGACAGCGATGATATAGCTGATCCGTCCGACACACCAGACGGAGAGCATGACTGCCATGGGCACAAAGGCTTTTCCGGCGCCGCGGCAGACGGCGGCCACGGAATGGGAAAAGGCTAACAGGAAGTAAAAGAGAGCCACGATATGTGCCTGAGAGGCGCCGTACCCGATAACGCCGGAGGAGGAATCGAACAGGCCGATAAGCCGTTCGGCAAAAATATAGTAAAAGATGCCGATCGCTTCCGCCATGAGGGAGGCGGCAAGGATCGAAAACTTTGCGCCCTTTTTTGCACGGTCATACTGTCTCGCTCCGAGATTCTGGCTGATGAAAGTAGTGGCCGCCATGTTGAAGCTTGTGACAGGCAGAAAGGCAAAGCCTTCGATCTTACAGTGCACCCCGTAACCTGCCGTGGCCAGACGGCCGAAAGAGTTGATCTGGGTCTGTACCATCACGTTAGCGAACCCCACCACGGAATTTTGGATGCCCGAGGGCAGCCCGTAGCGAATGATCTCGGACAGGGATTCCTTATACAGGCGGATCTTTCGGAATTCCACGGTATAAATATTTCCCTTTTTCATCAGATAGACCATGCATAATACGGCGCTGGCCGCCTGAGAGATGACCGTCGCCACGGCTGCGGACCAGACGCCCTGACGGAAGACGCGGATAAAAAGCAGATCGAGAAAAATATTGATCAGCGAGGAAAAGATCAGGTAGTACAGGGAGCGTCTGCTGTTTCCCAGCGCGTTCATGATGGCGCAGCACACATTGTACATGACCATGGCGAGGGCGCCGAGAAAATAGAAACGGAAGTATTCAATAGCCTGCGGCATGACCTGCGGGTCTGTCCGCATCCAGACGAGGAAGAGCGGAGTAAAGATGACGCCGACAAGGGTCAAAAACAGACCGCTCACCGTGCCGAAAGCGATCATAGTGTGGATGGAGCGGGACACTTTTTTTTCATCTCCTGCACCGAAATGTCTGGAGATAACCACGCCTCCGCCGGCGGCAAGGCCCCAAAAGAAACTGACCATTAAGAAGATCAGATTTCCCGATGAGGTTACCGCCGCGAGGGCGTTTGTACCGAGATATCTGCCCACGATAAACGCGTCCGCCGTATTGTAGAGCTGCTGGAACACCTGACTCAAAAAAATGGGCATAGCAAATCGCAGCATCAGGGAATAGGGGTTCCCTGAGGTCATATCAATTATGTCGGACGAGGAATTTTTCGTCATGTTTTTTAATATAGTTTTCATAGTATTTTCGGACATACGGGGCGCAGGCGCCTCCTTTTCTTCTTTGTATTTTATTTATACTTTATTCCTTTTTTACGGGTAAGTCAACCGGTACGGTGCAGGGATGACAGCGTGCGCTGCCGGTGACCGTACTGTAAATAAGATGTGATCATGGTTGATAAAAGCGGGCGTTTCTGATATGATGTTCTCATAAGCGGAATGATACAGAATTCCATGTGGAAGAAAGGAGGTAGTTGCCATGCGCTTAGGGAAACTGCTTACCGGTGCGGCTCTTGCTGCTATGGTATCGGTTCTTTTTGTTACGCCGGTCTCGGCGCATCACGGGCACCGCAGACAGGCAAATGTCGATTACAGATATCCCGTATGTACGGTAGAGGACTGCACGGAAGAAGGGCGTCACCTTCATGACGACGAGTATTACTGCGGCTATGACCATGATTGCGGATATTGTGACGGCTCCTGTGTGGATTCAAGCCAGCAGCCTTATTCCGGAAACGGATGCGGCGGAAGACATCACAGACATTGCTGACATCACTGTTGACATCATTGCTCCCCGGAACGGCTTTTGCCGCCGGGGAGTATTAATATGTAAAAAATTATGAAAAATAATTTTACTGTTACCGCTTGACAGAACTTTTGGAAGATATTATAATTAGAATAATTCTAAATGCAGGGTGGTGAGACAATGACCAAATATGCAAATTTGATCTTGCAGTTGATCAACCAGTCTGAGAATCATATGACGGCGGAAGAGATTTTTTTGGAACTGAAAAAATCGGAGCCCGGCGTTGTGCAGGCAACGGTATACAATAATCTGAACACTTTGTACAGAGACGGCATGATCCGCAGAGTATCCGTAGAAGGGTCCTGCGCCCGTTATGACAAAATGATTAAGCATGATCATCTCGTGTGCAAGAAGTGCGGGGCTTTATCAGATATGAGTTTTGAAGATCTGACGGGAAATCTGGAAAGACAGCTTGGCGAGGGCATCATATCCTACGATCTGAAAGTGTTTTATCTTTGTCCAAAATGCAGAGGAGAAAAATAAGGGAGGTACTATCATGCGCTATAAATGCAGTATATGCGGATTTGTGTACGATGAGGAAAAGGAAGGGAAGCCGTTTTCGGAATTGGCGGCGTGTCCGGTCTGCAAACAGCCCCTCGAGAAATTTGCGGCGTTGGAGGAAAAGCAGCCGGCACAGGTAAAGACGGCAGATTTTGATTTGAGGTATCCGGAGGATACGAAGAAGACAGACGGCAATTACCGGTACATGAAAGAGATCCATGAGATGGCAGTCACCGGAAAGTCGGCCATCGAGGCCATGGGGACGCAGATGAAGATGCCGGACTGGGACGATGTACTGGTGCTGGGAGCGCAGTTAAATCCGATGCCTTTGGAGGAGCACGCGGAGGTATCTTTGAAGACGGTGATCGGAAAACATGCGAAAAGGCCGATGGTTCTCGAGATGCCGGTCTACATATCGCATATGTCTTTCGGCGCCCTGTCCAGAGAGACAAAGATCGCACTATCGAAGGGAAGCGCGGCGGCCGGCACGGCGATGTGCAGCGGGGAAGGCGGCATTCTGCCTGAGGAAAAAGAAGCGGCGCATAAATATATTTTCGAGTATGTGCCGAATCTTTACAGCGTCACGGAGGAGAATTTGAAGACTTCCGATGCCATAGAGATCAAGATCGGACAGGGGACGAAACCCGGTATGGGAGGACATCTTCCGGGCAGCAAAGTGACGCCGGAAATTGCGAAGATCCGTAATAAACCTCTGGGGAAAGATGTGATCAGTCCCTCGGTATTTCCGGGGATAAACAACGCGGATGACTTGAAGAGACTGGTGGCCGATCTGCGCAGCCGCAGCGAGGGTAGACCCATCGGCATCAAGATCGCGGCCGGGCGCATCGAGAAAGATCTGGAGTTCTGTGTCTATGCGGAACCGGACTTTATCACCATAGACGGCCGTGGCGGCGCGACCGGAGCCTCTCCGGCCATTATAAGGGATTCCACCAGCGTGCCGACGATCTATGCGCTCAGCCGGGCAAGGAAATATCTGGACGGTGTGGGCTCGGATATCGATCTGGTGATCACGGGAGGACTCAGAGTATCTTCTGATTTTGCAAAAGCGATCGCTATGGGCGCGGACGCGGTAGCAGTAGCTTCTGCGGCGATGGTGGCGGCGGCCTGTCAGCAGTATCGTATTTGCGGAACGGGAATGTGTCCGGTTGGCGTGGCTACGCAGGACGAAAAACTGCGGGAAAGACTGCACGTGGATGCCGCTGCAAAGCGGGTGGAGAATTATCTGAAATGTTCCGCGGAGGAACTCAGAACTTTTGCAAGGATCACGGGACATGCCGATATCCATGATCTGTCCGTGGAAGATCTTTGCACGATCAACAGAGAAATATCGGAACATACCAATATCGCTCACGCGTAAAGAAACGGTATTTCCGGCATAATAAAACAGACGCTCAGAAAAGCGGCAAAAGCGGCAATAAACAAGCTTTAAAATAAAACATAAAATAAAGGAGAAAAACATGGGAACATCAAAGTATGCGGGAACACAGACGGAGAAGAATCTGGAGGCGGCATTTGCCGGCGAGTCACAGGCAAGAAATAAGTATACTTACTTTGCCTCGGCAGCGAAAAAGGAAGGGTTTGAGCAGATAGCGGCACTGTTTTTAAAAACGGCTGATAATGAAAAAGAACATGCGAAAATGTGGTTTAAGGAGCTGAACGGCATCGGCGATACAAAGGCAAATCTTGCGGCGGCTGCAGACGGGGAAAACTACGAGTGGACAGATATGTATGAAGGATTTGCAAAGACGGCGGAGGAGGAAGGTTTTTCCGAACTGGCGGCGAAATTCAGACTTGTGGGAGAGATTGAAAAGCATCATGAGGAAAGATATCGCGCTCTTTTGAAAAATGTGGAGACAGCGGCCGTATTTGAAAAGAGCGAAGTGAAGGTGTGGGAGTGCCGCAACTGCGGACATATCGTCGTGGGGACAAAGGTCCCGGAGATCTGCCCTACCTGCAATCATCCGCAGAGTTATTTTGAGGTGCACGCAGAGAACTATTGATCCGTTTGGTGTGTGAAAATCTGAGAAAGCCGGTTATAAGTATATAAGAGAAATCCTGTTTCCGGGAAACAGTGAAATTTGTCCAATATTTCCGCATTTTTTAAAGTGGAAATATTGGACAGTTTTTTTATAATGAAAAAGGATTATGCGGGGAAGTCATAAAAGACAGGCATAAAAATGCAGGAGGAAGAAGCCATGAGTAAAAGAAAGCCGTATCCTTCCATCGAAAGGATCCTTGAGACAGTGAAGGTGAAACTGGGGGAAGAACCGAAGCTTTTTGAAATGTTTAAAAACTGCTACACGAACACCCTTGATACCACCGTAAAAAGTATGCCGGACGGGACAACGTATGTGATCACGGGAGATATCCCGGCAATGTGGCTGCGGGATTCTGCGGCACAACTGCGGCCCTACCTGTTTGCGGCAAAAGAGGATCCGGCCATTGCGGATATTCTGGTGGGATTATCGAAACGTCAGTTTCGGTATATTCAAATCGATCCCTATGCAAATGCGTTCAATGAGCAGAACAACGGAAACTGTTGGGAGGCGGATGACACAAAGCGGAACGGATGGGTGTGGGAACGCAAATACGAAGTGGATTCTCTGTGCTATCCGCTGCAGTTTGCATACCTGATCTGGAAAAATACCGGACGCACGGAACACTTTGATGAGAACTTCATAGCGGGAACGGAAAAAATCATAGAGGTCTTTCGAAGGGAACAGTATCACGAGGAGAACTCGCTCTACTACTTCAGAAGAAGGAATACTTATTTTACGGATACCCTTTCCAGAGAAGGGAAGGGAGCTTTGGTGAAATCCGGCATCGGCATGACCTGGTCGGGATTTCGCCCAAGTGACGATGCCTGTACTTACGGATATCTTGTGCCGGCGAATATGTTCGCGGTGGTGGTACTGAAATATGCGGAAGAGATTGCGGAGGAAATTTTCAGGGACGAGGGTCTGAAAGAATATGCGAAGGCGCTGAGGCTGGAGATCTATGAGGGGATAGAGACTTACGGCGTTACAAAGACGGAGGAATTCGGGGAGATATATGCCTATGAGGCGGACGGGTACGGGCAGTATCATCTGATGGACGACGCCAATGTGCCGAGTCTGCTGTCTATAAATTATCTCGGATACAGGGGAAAGAAGAGGGAGACGGCAGAAAATACGAGAAGGTTCATTCTGAGCGAGGCAAATCCCTGTTACTATAGGGGAGAGAAAGCCGCGGGCATCGGCAGTACGCACACGCCGTCAAGATATATCTGGCCGATCGCGCTGGCGATGGAGGGACTGACCGCAGAGACAAAAGAAGAGAAACTGGATATCCTGAAAATTTTGGCGCGGACGGATGCAGAAACGTCTCTGATGCACGAAAGCTTTCATGCGGACGCAGATACGGACTATACAAGAGAATGGTTTTCCTGGGCCAATGCCATGTTCAGTGAACTGGTGCTTGATTACTGCGGATTTCACCTGAATTGCGGAGACATGAATAATGTACATTAAAACTAGAATTCTCTGAATTGAACTATTTTTTTCCACATAATAAAATACGTTTATAAAGACAGTTTGGGCCCGATAACCGCGGGGCGGAGGGGTAAGGAGGAGAGCAGAAAATGTTTTTGACAGACAGAAAACTGGAGCGGAGGATCAGTGAGATCGAGCAGTATCGATACAGAGATGCGATCGCATTAAAAAGCTTTGATATGGCGGAGGATGATCAGGGCGTGGTGAATCCCGTGCTTCCGGTGTTTGAAGAGTGTAAAACCATAGAGACAGGCCAGACTTGGAGCGGGAGGGACCGCTTTCTCTGGCTGCATAAAAAGGTGAGGATACCGGCTGAGTGGAAAGGGAGAAAGGTAGTCGGCATTTTTGACTACGGCAACACCGGGGCCGGCAATAATTCCGGTTTTGAATCCATGATCTATGTGAACGGAAAAATGTATCAGGGCGTGGACGTCAATCACAAAGAAGTATTTTTTGATGACGCTTTGTGCGGGACGGATGTGGATATTACGTTCCGTTTGTGGTCGGGGCTTGAGGGCGGCGGCGTTCCTGTGAAGCAGGAACACCGGATCGCCCGGGCCGATCTTGCTTGGCTGGATGAGAAAGTTGACGATTTTTACTATATGGCGTCCATGGTACGGCAGACCATAGAAGAACTTGATACATCCGAACCGCTGCAGCATGAGCTGCGAAAGGCTTTAGACGGCGCCTGCCACTGCATCGACTGGTCCTATCCGGGGAGCAAGAGTTTTTATGAGTCCGTGCATCAGGCGGACGAAGAACTGAATAAGAGCATTGACTCCATGGATAAAAATTCCATGATAAACGTATACTGCGTAGGGCATACCCATATCGACGTGGCATGGCTGTGGCGGTTAAAACATACGAGAGAAAAATGTTCCCGTTCTTTTTCGACGGTTTTGCGTCTGATGGAGATGTATCCGGAATATATTTTTTTGCAGACCCAGCCGCAGCTTTATGAATATATGAAAGATGAATTTCCGGAGATATATGAGAATATTAAAAAGAAGGTGCGGGAAGGCTGCTGGGAGGCCGACGGCGCTATGTGGGTGGAGGCGGACTGCAATCTGACAAGCGGCGAATCCCTCACAAGACAGATTTTGATCGGCAGTAAATTTATCAAGGATGAATTTGGTAAAGAGGTGGAATATCTGTGGCTTCCGGATGTATTCGGCTATTCTTGGGCGTTGCCGCAGATTTTAAAAAAAGCCGGCATCGATACGTTTATGACGACAAAGATCAGCTGGAACCAGTATAACCGTATGCCGCACGATACTTTTAAATGGAAAGGAATCGACGGAAGCGAAGTGCTGACTCATTTTATCACAACGCCGGAACCGTGGAATGAGCGGGACTCCTGGTTTTATACATACAATGGGAAGCTGCTGCCCAGAACAGTGAAAGGCGTGTGGGATGCCTACAGCGAAAAGCAGTTGAACAAGGACCTTTTGATCGCCTTCGGCTTTGGAGACGGAGGGGGCGGCGTGAACCGCGATATGTTGGAGTACCGCAGGAGAATGGACAGGATTCCGGGGCTTCCGAATGTAAAGATGTCCACTGCAGGAGAATATTTCCGCTGCCTGCATGATACGGTGGAAAATACGGATCAGTATGTCCACACTTGGGACGGAGAGTTATATCTGGAATACCACCGCGGGACTTACACGAGTCAGGGGTACAACAAACGCATGAACCGCAAAATGGAACTGCTCTACCGAAGGGCTGAGTGGCTCAGTGTTATGGAAGCGCTTCTGGCGGGAGAGATAGGCAAGGCAAGACAGGAGGAACTGACAAAGGGCTGGAAACATATGCTGACAAACCAGTTCCACGATATTATCCCGGGGTCTTCCATCCATGAGGTCTATGAGGATTCCAGAGAGGATTACGCCTATATCGAAAAAATTGCAAAAGACGTGGAGCGGGAGGCCTATGAGAATGTGTTGGAGCAGAAGGAAAATACCTATACTGTGTTCAACCCATCGGGCTGGGTCATGAATCAGATCGTAGCGGTATCCGATGATACGGAAGGCGTCTACAGAGATATGGAGGGAAGGGAGCTTGTATCCCAGAGCGGACACGGCGTTACCTATGTTGAGGTAAAGGGCGTTCCGGCCATGGGAACGAAGACTATCGTTTTCGAGAAGACAAAAAGAGATGTGCCGAAAGCGGCTTTCACGGTCAACGGAAGAATGATCGATACACCCTATTATCAGATTTCCTTAAACCAGTACGGGCAGATTGCAAAATTGTTGGATAAGACTTGGAACAGGGAGGTGATTCCGGCCGGACAGCGGGGAAATGTGCTGCAGGTATTTGAGGATAAACCCCTCGACAACGACGCGTGGGATATCGATATTTTTTATCAGGAGAAGATGCGTGAAATTACGGATCTCACGGTTTTTGAGATCACAGAGATGGGGCCTGTCAGCATGAATATCCACATGGAATGGAATTATATGAATTCCTCCGTCAGACAGGATATGGTTCTCTACAGCAATAACAGGAGGATCGATTTCAGGACCTGTGTGGACTTTCATGAGACACATCAGCTTTTGAAGGCGGCCTTTCCGGTGGATATCCGGTCAACCTACGGGACATACGACGTACAGTACGGCAACGTGAGACGCCCGAACCACTGGAACACAAGCTGGGATATGGCAAAATTTGAAACGGTTGCGCACAGATGGGCGGATTTGTCGGAGCGCAATTACGGTGTGAGCATATTGAACGACTGTAAGTACGGCCATGACATAAAGGATAATGTGATGAGGATATCACTGCTCAGAGCGGGGACAAATCCGGATCATCTTCAGGATCAGGGAGAGCATACGTTTACCTATTCCCTGCTTCCCCACACCGGCGATTTTGTGGACGGAGAGGTTGTCAAAGAGGCTTTTGCGCTGAACGAGCCGATGCAGGTCGTAAAAGGCGAGAGTGCGCTTCCCTATGACAGCTTTATATCCTTTGACAATGATCAGGTGGAACTGGACGCGGTGAAGAGATCGGAGGACGGAAAATATTTTGTGATCCGTTTCCACGAGTTTGCGGGTGCGAGGCAGAGTGTATTGCTTGATCTCGGATGCAGTTGGGAAAGCTGGGCGGAATGCGACCTGAGAGAGAGACCTCTTACGGAATTTACGGATGGGAAGATATGTATGAATCTTGATCCGTATGAGATAAAAACTATATTGATTAAAGCATGACTGTTATGATAAATTAGAGGAAGGAGTACGGCGATGGGAGAACTGTTTCAGCTTGAGAGAGTATTGGGGTTTTGTGAGAAGGTCTGTTACTTTTTTGTGATAAATCTCCTCTTTATCATTTCAAATATTCCGATACTGCTGTTTCTTTTGTTCGTGGGCGCAGGGCAGATACGGCAATGCCTTCCTCTTTTTCTGGCTTGTCTGATTCCGATGGCTCCGGCGTTGTCTGCGGTGATGTACGCCATGAACCGCCTGATCTGCGGAACGGAAAAAACGGCGCCTGCCGATTATAAAAAGGGATATTGTTCTGACTTTTTACAGACCATCGGACTGGGGGCGGGACAGATGTTTGTGATTTTGCTTTGCTGGACGAACATTCAGTTTTTTACACTGCAGATAAAGATCTTTCCGCTTGCCGTTTTGTTTGTCATAGTGTTTGCGGCGGCGGTGTTAGTGACGCCGAATCTCTACATGCTGGCTGGGCGTTATAAGATGAAGAACAGTCAGATCGTCAAAACGGCTGTCACGGTCCTCATAGCAAAACCGGTGTTTACCCTCGGAAACGTCGTGGCGCTCGGCATCATCCTTGCGGCTTTCGAGATATCGGCGGGAACCACGGTGCTGTTTATGGGAAGTATATACGGGTTTCTTGTGATGTTTATGAATCAGAGCGTTATGCGGCAGTTAGAAAACAAATAGTCAACAAAATCAGAGGAAATGCAGAGAAAAACTGTATTTCCTCTTTGTGCTGTCAGGTCTTGAAAGGCGGCGGACGGCGCGGTGATTGGATATGGGAGGCGAAGATGGATAGTAAGGGGTCAAAACAGTTGTATAATAAGCTGCTGCTCATCTATACCTTTATTCTGGTCTGCGCTATATCGGTGTTAGTCATTTACTTTTATACCAGCATGAAAAACCGTTTTTTGGAGCGAAACATAAATTACACCGAGATGATGAGCGAGTCCGCTGCCACCTATCTGCGGGATACGGCGGAAACGGCGGAGTATATCCACGAGGATCTGTACAAATCGGATATGGAACTTCAGGATGCGCTGCATTATATTGCGGATGAGCCTTGGGAGTATCAGAAGTATCGTCTGGATACGTTCAGTGAAGGAAGAATCAGCGAATATAAGGGGATCGAGAAATTTTTTCAGGATGCCTTTCACGCCAACAGCAGTCTGGTTCACATCACACTCTACAGCTATCAACGAAATGAGATCACGGAGTATACGAGAGACGGGCGGACATACAGAAGAGAAGGCGATGAAGATTTCAGAAAAATGCTGGAAGACAATGACCTTGCAGGGGAGGACAGTTTTTCCTATTTGAAAGAGATACGGAATCCGGCGACTATGCAGATGGAGGGCTGCATGATACTCGGGTTTGAGAATAAACGATTTGAGACGATTCAACAGTATTATTCATGGCCGGAGCTGATCATTTATAATGATGCGGGAACGGTGGTATTTGCCTCCTCAAACAGACATGATATCTCCGCCGTTATGGAGGCGGAAGAAGGCGGGATGTTGGAAGAGGTATTAGAAGCGCATGTGGAGCATAGACAGGACGGACAGTACCATGTGGTAGGCTATCTGGAGAAGAGGCAGGCGGCGAGAGTCCCGGTATCCATCGTGGTTATGATCCTGACAGTAGGCGTGTTCGTGATGATTCTGGGGGAGACTATTGTGAGGTATCACCTGCAGAAGCTGGCAAACAGGTTGAACCGGATTTTGAACGGCATGATGCAGGTTATGGCCGGAGATCTGACCGCCCGTATACCGGCGGAAAAATACGGGGATGAACTTGACGTGATTTCCAGATATTTTAACGAGATGTGCATAAATCTGGATGAGCACATCAAAAAACGCTATCTTGCGGAAATTGAGCAAAAAGATGCGGAGATAGCGGCGCTCCAAAGTCAGATAAACCCCCACTTTTTATATAATACGCTGGAGGCGATCCGTATGAAAGCCATCTGCAACGGAGACAGGGAAGTGGGGAAGATGCTCTACAGTATGGCGGTCACATTCCGGGCGCAGATCAAGGAGGCCGACGTTATCACGTTGGCGCAGGAACTGCATTACAGCGAGAAATATCTGGAACTTTTTAAGCTGCGTTACCAGAATCAGTTTCAGTCCGTGGTGGAGTGTCCGGAAGAGTATCTGCAGACGCCGATCATTAAATTTGTGCTGCAGCCGATCATAGAAAACTACTTTGTACACGGGATCCGCATGAAAGAGGAAGACAATTTTATCCGGATCTATGTGGAGAAGGAAGAAGACTGCTGCAGGATCGTCGTGGAGGATAACGGAAGGGGGATGTCGGAGGAGGAGATCAGGAAAAAGAACGCAGAGCTGGATCATGACATTATGAAAAAGCAGGGTTCCATCGGGATGTCCAATGTGAACCGGAGGTTAAAGGCGATCTACGGTTCCTCCTGCGGAATTCATATAGAGGCGAGACCGGAAGGAGGACTCCGGGTGATCCTTAGATTTAAACCGGAAGAGGGGAACAGGGAAAACATAGAGGAGGGAGAAGCAGGCCGTGAAGAAAGTGATGATAGTGGAAGATGAAGAACTGATCCTGCAGGGTATTCGGAATATTCTGGACTGGGAAGCGCTGGGGCTCGACGTGGTGCACATGGCTCACGACGGCGTGGAGGCCCTTCAGATGTGGGAGAAGGAACCTGTTCAGATCGTTGTGACAGATATCTGTATGCCCGAAATGGACGGTCTGACCCTTCTTCGTAAAATCAGGGAAAAGGAAGAGCAGGTGCGTTTTATCATTCTGACGGGATATGATGAGTTTGACTATGCCAGAGAAGCGATACGTCTTGGGGTGGAAAACTATATCATGAAACCGATCGATGAGGAGGAGCTTGAGAGACAGCTCAGGGAGACGGTGCACAAACTGGAGGAGACGGACAAAAAGAATCTTCAGTATATCGATGAGAAAGCCCAGTGGATGTATTTTCTGAGCGGAAAGGCCGGACAGGAAGAATACGATAAGTACGGAAAAATGCTGGGAATCGGGGCGGAACACGGAAACTATTTCGCCGCCGTTATGAAATGGAACGCAGAAGGATTAAAAGAGAAGAAACTCGCGGAAGTGATCATGGAACTGAAAAAGGAGAGCGGGCTAAAGCTGCTGCATCTTCCTCCGGACAATCTGCTTATGGTGCTTAGGGAGGACGAAGAGGAGAAAAGCGGGGGGGTTCTGGAATATTTTTCGGAATTGCAAAACCGTGTGGAGAGCATGTTTGACGTGATGACTTTTATCGGCGTGGGATCCGTTTTCCATGATATCGGACAGCTTCCGGAGGCCTACAGGGCGGCGAAGAAACTGCAGAAATATCTGATCCTTGAGGGGTACGGGAGCTGTATCAGCGAGAGACAGATCGAGACGAGGAAGACCGAGGCAATCCGCATGGATGAGGCGCAGCTCAGGAAATATATCCTGAAAAAGGAAAAGGAAGCTGCGGTGGACTACATAGAGGATCTGTTCATCAACAATATACGGAAGGAAGCTGCCGCGGCTTCCCTGTACCAGACGGCGGTAAAAATGGCTGTGCTGCTGCAGGATATCAAGAAGGAGTATAAGTTGGAATCGGAGCGGTTTCAGGATGTGACGGAGCTGATAGAGACGATCTTCGGAGCGGACGATATTCTCGGCATCAAGGCGGCGTTTGTCACGGAGATAACAGAGATCATCAAATGCATGCATACGGAAGATTCGCAGTACACCCCGGTGGTGAGGCAGATCATGGCGGAAGTACAGCAAAATTACAGGGAGGATATGAACCTGAAAACGCTGGCTTATAAGTATCATATGAACGCTTCCTATCTGGGACAGATATTCCAAAAGGAGACGGGGTGTTCCTTTGCCCAGTATCTGAGCAACACAAAAAACGGGATTGCAAAGGATCTGATCTTAAACACAAACATGAAGATCAACGATATAGCCAAGCAGGTGGGGTACCCCGACACCAGTTATTTTTACAGGAAATTCAAACAGTGCTACGGCGTGTCGCCGGCATCCCTGCGGGAAATGAAAAAATATTAGAGTGGACAAAATCGTGAAATAGTGGATAAATTATTTCACGATTTTTTGTTGTAAAAAAATCGAAAAATGAACCTAGAATTTGTGCAATGAACCTAAAGGTTTTCAACTTTCCCAAAACATTGCACAATGATATAGTTGATAAAGAGCAAAAAGTACCGCATGTTGACGAACCGCCTAAGGGGCGTGCAGTACAAATAAGAAGGAGGGATAAAAGTGAAAGCGAAAACAAAAATGACCGGGAAACAGAACGGGAATTTCTTAAGCCGGCTGAAAGCGAATAGAGAGCTGCTTATTTTAAGTATGCCGGGAGCAATCTGGTTTTTCTTTTTTGCCTACCTGCCGTTATTCGGTATTCTGGTGGCATTTAAGAAATTCCGTCTGTCCGGAAACGGTTTCTTTTACAATCTGTTTACGAGCGAGACGGTCTGGTTTGACAACTTTAAGTTTTTATTCAGCAGCGGCGATGCATGGATCATTGTGAGAAACACGGTGTTGTACAATTTTACATTTATCATACTCGGCGTGGCGGTGCCGGTAGTGCTTGCGTTGTTGTTGAATGAGATCAAAAACAAAGGAATGATGAAGGTGTACCAGAGTTCCATGTTTTTGCCGTACTTCCTGTCATGGGTAGTTGTCAGTTATTGTGTGTTTGCGTTTCTGAATCCGGAGAAAGGCTATTTCAACGCAGTGATCGAGCGGTTTGGCGGACAGCCGATCTCATGGTACACGGAGACAAAATTCTGGCCCTTTATCATCATCTTCATGAGCCAGTGGAAAGGAATGGGATACAACACGGTGGTATATCTGGCGTCGATCTGCGGTATCGATAAGACGTACTACGAGGCGGCTGTTTTGGACGGGGCGAGCAAATGGCAGCAGATAAAATATATCACACTGCCGCTGTTAAAGCCGGTCATTACCATTTTGCTGATCATGTCCGTGGGCGGTATATTCAAAGCGGATTTCGGACTGTTTTACCAGCTTCCGAAAAACTCCGGTCCTCTGTATCCGGTGACCAACGTGCTTGATACATACATTTTCCGGGCGCTCAAGACAAGCGGCGAGATCGGAATGAGTTCTGCGGCGGCGCTGTTCCAGTCAACGGTTGGCTTTATATTGATCATCATTGCAAATAAGATCGTTTCAAAAGTTGACAATGAGAACGCGCTGTTTTAGAAAGGGGGGAGAAACGTGACCGAGAAAGTAATGTCCAGACGGAAGATGGAGAAAAGATTAAGGAAGATAGAGGCGGAGGAATGTAAGTACAATCAGATCAAAACGCCGACCAATATTCTGTTCAACATATTGCTGGGATTATTATCGTTTATCTGCATTATTCCGTTTATTTTTGTGGTTATCATTTCGTTTACGGATGAGGCGTCGTTAGCCATGAACGGCTACCGGTTTATCCCGGAAAAGTTCAGTTTTTATGCTTATGAATATATCATAAGCGCTGGAGAAAATATTCTGAGAAGCTATGGAGTGACTATTTTGATCACGGTGGTGGGAACTGTCATCGGTCTGCTGCTGACAGGCACTTACGCCTATGCGCTGTCCAGAAAGACCTATGCGTACCGCAAATTTTTTACTACTGTCATCACGATTCCGATGTTGTTCAGCGGCGGTATGATAGCGAACTACCTGATCGTGACAAAGGTGCTTATGCTCAAGGACTCTCTCTGGGCGCTGATCTTACCGCTTTGTCTGAATTCCTTTAACATCATCGTGCTTCGGACTTTCTTTAAGACAAGTATTCCGGACGCGGTTGTGGAATCGGCAAAAATCGACGGGGCAAGCGAGTGGAGGCTTTTCTTCCAGATCGTTATCCCGATGGCGCTTCCGGGACTGGCAACCATAGGACTGTTTTTGACGTTGGGCTACTGGAACGACTGGTTTAACGCCATGATGTATATGGATAATAAAGATTTGATTCCGCTCCAGTATCTGTTAATCCAGATTGAGAGCTCCATCGACTGGCTTGCAAACAATAAAGCGACGATGGGCGTGGACGGAATCGCAGTTGCGGCAAATATGCCTAAGGAGACGATCAAGATGGCGATCGTAGTTATCTCTACATTACCGATTATTTTTGCCTATCCGTTCTTCCAGAGATATTTTGTAAACGGATTGACGGTGGGGGCAGTAAAAGAATAAAATGAATCAGGAGGACGGAATTATGAAATGGAAAGCGTTGAAAAGATTTGCGGCGGCAGGGCTTGCGGTGGTTATGGCAGCAGGACTTTTAACCGGATGCGGCGGGAAAACGGCGGAGACAAACTCAAGCGGAGAAGAGGTTGTGGAACTCACATGGTGGCAGATCGGGGATGCCCAGAAGGATCAGGAGGAGGTTCTCGCAAAAGTCAACGAATATATTACCGAGAAGATCGGTGTGAAGTTGAAAATCAATACGGCGGGCTGGGGCGACTATGATCAGAAGATGCAGGTCGTGATCAATACCGGCGACGACTGGGATCTGTGCTTCACATGTTCATGGGCAAACAATTATCTTCAGAATGTGAATAAGGGCGCCTTTCTCGCGATAGACGATTATATCAAAGATACGGGAATGTATCAGAACATCGACGCCCGTTTCTGGGAAGCGGCAAAGGTACAGGGAAAAACATACGGCGTTCCCAGCGAAAAAGAGATAGGAAGTATGCCGATGTGGGTTTTCACCAAGGAATATGTGGATAAATATAATGTTCCGGTAGACGAGATCCACAGTCTGGAAGATTTGGAGCCGTGGCTTGAACTGATCAAAGAAAATGAAAAAGATGTGGTGCCCATGTATCTTACCAGCAGCTATTCCGCTCCGATCTACATGGATCTGATCCAGAATCCGGTAGGTATCGAATACGGTGACGACACGCTGACCGTCAAAAATGTATTTGAGACGGAGAAGATGAAATCTACTCTTGCAACTATGCGGAAATACTATCTGGCAGGCTATATCAACAAAGATGCCGCTACGGCTTCCGACGACAAGTCCATCAAGCGTTTCGTGACAAAGGGCGACGGTCAGCCTTATGCGGAACTGGTATGGGGCAAGGATCTGGGCTACGAAGTGGTGGCGACGCCGATCATGGATACCTACGTGACAAATCTGTCCGCGCGCGGCGCTCTGACAGCGATCAACGCACAGACAAAGCATCCTGAGAAAGCGGTGGAACTGCTGAACCTGATCAATACGGATGAGTACCTCAGAAATCTGTTAAACTACGGGATCGAGGGAGTACACTGGGATAAGGTGGAAGTTCCCGCGGAGGAAGCGGCTGCAGCGGCAGGAAAACCCTATGTGTATGAAAATAAGATCAAGCTGAATGAAGAGACAAGAAAGAATTACTCCGTCTCCTACTGGGTACAGGGCGGTCTGTTCAACACCTATGTGCTGGAGAACGAGCCGGTTGACAAATGGGCGACCTTCAAAGAGTTCAACAGTTCCTCTGTTGCGGCTCCTTCCTTCGGATTTGACTTTGACCTTGAACCGGTCAGCACGGAAGTGGCAGGATTCGGCAACGTGCTGGATGAGTTCGGAAAATCTCTGTACACGGGAAGCGTGGATCCGGATGAGTATCTGCCCAAGCTTCAGGAGAAGCTGGACGCTACGGGAATCGATAAGGTTATTGAAGAGATGCAGAGACAGATCGATGAGTGGAAAGCGACAAAATAATTGAATGATAGGATAAAGGCAGTTCTTCAAGCAAATTTGTGAAGAGAACTGCCTTTCTTCAAGAAAATAGGAAGCGTTTCGGAAAGCGGCGCGGCAGGCGGCGGAGGGACGGTTTTGGTCAGGAGGAGAGTGGATGATACAACAGATATTGCATGAAAACTGGAGAATGCGGTGCATCGGGGAAGGAGAATATCAGCCGGCGGCGGTGCCGGGGACGGTCTATACGGATCTGCTTAGAAATAAGGCTATGGAGGATCCTTTCTGGAAGGATAACGAGATCCGCGCCCTTTCCTTATCGGAAAAAGATTACGAGTATGAGGTATCCTTTGATCTGGACGAGGAGTTTGCGTCGCAGGATAAGATACTGCTTCGTTTCGACGGACTGGACACTATTGCCGATATTTATTTGAACACAGAGCATATCGGCAGCGCGTTTAATATGCACCGTATCTGGGAGTACGATGTGACTAAAAGAGTGAGGGAAAAAGGGAATGTGCTGCGGGTAGTCCTTAATTCTCCGTTAAAATTTATCGAGGAAGAGTTTGCAAAATGTAAAACTTTCGGCTCGGAGGACGCCATGGACGGTTTTGTCCATATCCGAAAAGCCCACTGCATGTTCGGGTGGGACTGGGGAGCCCATCTGCCGGATCTGGGGATTTTCCGCAGTGTGTCTTTAATCGGGATAAAGGGAGCAAGAATTGACGGTGTATACATCAGGCAGGAGCATTCGGCGGAGCGTGTCGTTCTGCGCTTTCAGGTGGATACAGAATCGCAATCGGATACGTCCTATACCGTGGAAATCCGGAAACCGGACGGGACAAGGGATATCTATCAGGGGTCTCCGGAAGAGATCGGTGTGGAACAGCCCTTGCTTTGGTGGCCAAACGGTTACGGGGAACAGCCCCTCTATACCGTCAGAGTGGAATTATTTGCAGATAGAGAGCCGGCGGATGTCTGGGAGAGGCGGATCGGTCTTCGGACTTTGACGGTGAGGAGAGAAAAGGACGAGTGGGGAGAATGCTTTGCCCATGAGGTGAACGGCGTGGCCGTGTTTGCCATGGGAGCGGATTATATTCCGGAGGATCACCTGCTCGGGAGAGTGACCAGAAAAACCACGCGAAAGCTTTTGGAGCAGTGTGTGGCGGCAAACTATAACGCTGTCCGGGTGTGGGGCGGCGGTTATTATCCGGAGGACTGGTTTTACGATATCTGCGACGAACTGGGTCTTATCGTGTGGCAGGATTTTATGTTTGCCTGTGCCGTGTATGAGCTGACGCCGGAGTTTAAAGAGAATATCAGACAGGAATTTATCGATAATGTGAAGCGCCTCCGCCATCATGCGTCTCTGGGGCTTTGGTGCGGCAACAATGAGATGGAGATGTTTGTGGAGGAAGGACATCACTGGGTGACCAAAAAGACGGAAGTGAGGGATTATGTGATCATGTACGAGCAGTTGATCCCGGAGGTTTTAGCGGAGTATGATCCGCAGACTTTTTACTGGCCGGCAAGTCCCTCCTCCGGCGGAGCCTTCGATGAACCCAACAGTCCGGACAGAGGGGATGTGCACTACTGGAAAGTATGGCACGGAAACAGACCTTTTTCCGAATACCGGAAGTATTTTTTCCGGTATGCGTCGGAGTTCGGCTTTCAGGCGCTGCCGGCCAAAAAGACCATCGAGACTTTTACGGATGATCCGAAGGATTTCAATATCTTCTCCTATGTGATGGAGAAGCATCAAAGGCAGTACGGCGCAAACGGGAAGATCATGAATTATCTGCAGCAGATGTACCTTTATCCGGCAGACTTTGAAAGGCTGATCTATGCATCCCAGCTTTTGCAGGCGGATGCGATACGGTATGGCGTGGAACATTTCAGAAGAAACAGAGGCCGCTGTATGGGAGCCATCGTGTGGCAGTTAAACGACTGCTGGCCGGTGATCTCCTGGTCTTCCATAGATTATTGCGGCCGGTGGAAAGCGCTCCACTATGCGGAAAAGCGGTTTTTTGCGCCGCTTATGATCTCCTGTGAGGAGCAGGGGATGATGACGAAAGAGGCTGACATGAACCGCCAGCATTTTGAGTTTGAGAAGTCCATCCGGCTGCATGTGGCCAACGAGACCAGAAAAGAGCAGCGTGTGGAGGTGTTCTGGGCCCTCAGGAATGCAGCGGGAGAAATGATCCGGGACGGAGGGATAAAAGAGGTGACAGTCCCGGCCCTTTCCGGTGTGTGGTTTGATAAGGTGCTGCTGCCGGAGGTGGATATTTTTTCGGAATATGTGAGTTATGAGCTGCGGCAGGAGGGGGAAACGATATCCGAAGGAACCGTCATTTTCTCCTACCCCAAATATTTCCGCTATGAGGATCCGAAGCTTTCCTATATAATAGAAGGAAATGAGATCGTTGTATCGGCCGAAGCTTACGCGAAGAGTGTGGAAATTCAAAATGCGGAGGAGGACCTGATTCTTTCGGACAATTATTTTGATCTGAACGGACGAGAAAAACGGGTAAGGATACTCTCGGGGGAGCCCGGAGAAATCAGGCTGAGAAGCGTATATGATATAGACAAAGGCTGATACCGACAAGGTATCAGTTTTTTTGAGCTTTTCTGCAATATTTTCCCGGACTTATCCGTCTAATAGACAAAGGGTAAGGGAATTCCTGATATCACAGACTGGGGAAAGGAGAGTAAACAGGTGGAGTTTCTTGTAAAAAAGGCGAAAAGCGGTGATGCCGAAGCCTTTATAACGCTGATGGAAGAAAGTAAACAGGGTATGTACAGGGTTGCCAGAGGTTTTTTGCGCAGCGAAGAGGATGTGGCGGACGCGATGGCGGAGACGGTTTTGAACTGTTATGAAAAGATTGTAACATTGAAAGATAATGCTTATTTCAGGACATGGATGATCCGTATTCTGATCAATAACTGCAAGGATATCCTGCAAAGACAGAGGCGGGATATACCGGTGGAGGACATGTCGGAGACGGAGGATGAGAGAGCCGGAGGGGATGCAGAGGAATTTCGGGAACTGATCGAACCCTTAGGAGAACAGGACAGAAGCATCTTTACCTTATATTATGTCTATGGGATGAAGGTGAAAGAGATCGCGGCCGATATGGGAATGAAGGAGAGCACTGTGCTGAGCCGGCTCAAGCGCGGCAGGGAGGCGCTGCGGGATGGAATGAAGGGCAGTCAGGTGAAAGGAGGGCATCAATGAAAAACGGCATGGAAGAAATGCTTCCACAGATCGTGGAGGAAAGACTGCAGGAGGCCTATGAACAGATTCGGATAGGGGAGATAAAACAGATGAACAGACATGAAGATTCTTATGCGGAACCGGCATACAAAAAAATCGGCGCTGTCCGGCGGAAGAAAAAGAGAGCGGGAGGATTTTACAAAAGCTGGGGCAGCGCGGCAGCGGTTCTTGCCCTTGTCATACTCATTCCTTCGGTAGTATATGCGGCGGTTCACTATTATCAGAAGAACGTGCGCAGGGAAGGAGATGCGCTTACTTATGAATTTGTATTGAATTACGAATTGGTGCCGGGGGAATATCGGGTGAAGGCGGGCTATGTCCCGAAAGGGTTTGAGGACGACGAGGACGGTGACGGAAAATATTATGCACAGGACGGCGACGGATGGATCACGATCATGCCTATCTACACTACGGCGGAGATCGAGAGAATAAACGGCGAGATCACGGTGAACGATATAGATAAGGCGGAGCACACAAAACTGAGCGGAATGGAAGCTGATGTAATCACTTTTCTGGACGCGGAAAGAAATCTGTCCAATACGGATATCTTCTTATTTAATGAGCAGGAAGGATATGTACTGGAGATCGTGGCGGGTTATCAGGTGGACAGGAAGGAACTTCTTAAGTTTGCGGACTCTTTGAGCGTGGAGCGGATCGGCGACGGACGGTATGAAACAGAGGACGAGAAGGCCGAAAGGCAGAAAGAGGAAGCGGATACGGAGAGGGTTTTGCTGGAGGGACAGAAAAGATGGGATGCTCTGATGGAACTGGGTATACCGGAGGACAAAATCTATGCGGTCTCGCAGGAACTGAAGGTGGAAGGGTATGAACAGTCTTACGGATTTACGGTGACAGATTATGCCTTTGTAAACAGTATGGATGGATTTGCAGAGGAGAACTTCTTTGATTTTACCAGATTTGACGGCTGGCTGAATGAAGATAAGACACTGCGTCCTTATGCAAGACGGCATTTTGACAAAGAGAACAATCTGCTGGAGGAAGAAAAGATCGGACAGGAATTTCTGCTGGTAGATCTGAAAGTGCACTGCTATGATGATACCGATCCGGATATTCCGTTGAATTTTGTGCTTCAGTATGTGACGGAGACGGAGAACGGGACACTTACTTGGGCTGAGGATTTTTACGAGGCTGTACCGGCGGAAAACTACTGGCTGCAGATGGATGACAGCGCTGTCTATTTTGACAAAGCGGTCAATGTGAACGGAGAGGCGCGAAATCACTTTTTCTACCGGGAGATGAAGGCCGGTGAAGATCTGGAATATACGCTGCTGTTTGTGGTGGATCAAGACAGGAAAGAAGATATCCTGCTTTATCCTCAAGGAGGCAACAACGATCTGTGGCAGTCGGAATCCATGACGGCGGGAGACATCAGGGAGACTCTGGACGGATATATCCGGCTCGGACAGTAAAGGGATCCTGACAGGATGTAAGGAAAATCTTATGATATGCCGAAAATCCATTTATATTTGCAAAAAATATACAAAAATTAAAAAAAAATAAAATTTTTTTAAAATATTTTTTAAACTGCAAAAATTGAAATATTTTGTAGGTGGAAGGAAAATAGGCACAGGATATAGTGGAAAAAGGAGAGACATTTTGTGAAAAGGCATGCAAAATGTCTCTTTTTACGTCTTTTGGTGGAACGGCTGGGGGTTGTCAAAAGTGGGAAAGTAGGTTAAAATGACATAAAAGTGGTGAGTAATGGAGCAATTAAGGCTGAAAGTGGTGGAAAAGAAGGTGATGCCGCATGTTTATGGGAGAATATGACCATACAGCAGATGCAAAAGGCAGGCTTTTCGTCCCTTCCAGATTCCGCGATGAACTGGGTAAAAAATTCGTGGTGACGAAAGGGCTGGATGGTTGTCTGTTTGCTTACGGCGAAGAAGAGTGGCATCGCGTGGAAGAAGGCATCAATAACTTACCGCTGAGCAGTAAAAACGGCAGACAGTTTATCCGTTTCTTCTTTGCGGGAGCCGCCGAAGTGGAAGTGGACGGACAGGGAAGGATCCTGCTGCCGGCCAAGCTGCGGGAGTATGCGGGTATTGAGAAAGAAGTGGTATCCGTAGGCGTAGGAACAAAAGTGGAGATCTGGAGCAAAGAGCGTTACGAGAGCGTGGAGACTTCCTTTGAGGAGATGGACGATGTGATGGAGGAACTCTCCAGCATGGGAATCAGGCTGTAAACGGGAGAGGAAAGTGGAATTCAATCATTACTCAGTTTTGCTGGAAGAGACGATAGAACAGCTTCATATCAAGCCGGAGGGAATTTATCTGGACGGTACGCTGGGAGGCGGCGGACATGCCGAAGCCGTGCTGCGAAGGCTTGCGGGAAAGGGACATCTCTTCGGGGTAGATCAGGATGAAGCAGCTGTTGCGGCGGCATCGGAAAGGCTTAGACCCTACGGCGAAAAAGTGACGGTTATCCGGGAAAATTACCGCAATGCGGCGGCTGTTTTGCGGCAGGAGGGCGTGGAGGGCGTGGACGGAATCGTGCTCGATCTGGGGGTTTCTTCCTATCAGTTTGACACGGCGGACAGAGGGTTTTCCTACCGATACGATACGACGCTCGATATGCGCATGGATAGCAGAAATACACTCAGCGCCAAAGAGATCGTAAACGGCTACACGGAGAAAGAGCTGTTTCATGTGATAAAAGATTACGGAGAGGAACCTTTTGCGAAAAATATTGCGAAACATATTGTAAGAGAAAGAGAAAACAAAGAAATTACGACAACTTTTGAACTGAACGAGATCATCAAAAATGCGATTCCTGCCAAAATGCGGCAGGGAGGCGGACATCCCTCTAAAAGAACCTATCAGGCCATTCGGATTGAATGCAACCATGAACTGGAGGTGTTGAAGGATTCGTTGGATGAGATGATAGACTTTTTGAGACCGGGTGGAAGGATCTGTATTATCACATTCCATTCGTTGGAGGACCGGATCGTGAAGAATATCTTCCGCACAGGTGAAAATCCCTGTATCTGCCCGCCGGAGTTTCCGGTGTGCGTCTGCGGGAGAAGGTCAAAGGGAAAGGTGATCACGAAAAAACCGATTTTTCCCTCGGAGGAAGAACTGGAAAACAACAGCAGGTCAAGGAGCGCGAAGCTGCGCGTGTTCGAGCGAAAGCAGATATAAATTAAAGCGGGGTTAGAATATGACGGAGAGAAGGAGAAGCACAAATACTCGCAGATACGAAGGCGGTGCAAGGAAAATTACATATTTGGAGGGCAGCGCGGCAAGAGAGCTGAGAGAGGGCATGGAAATCAGGGAAATGCCCCGCAAAAAACGTCTGAGCAATACGGCAAGAAAAAACAGGGAGAAGGCATCCCACATGAATCTGGGCTATATGCTTTTTCTGTCGGTGGCAATGACATTTGCGGTGATGACTCTGTACGGTTATCTTAACATGCAGGCGGATATCAAAAGCCGCGTGGAGTCGATTTCTGAGATGGAGCTGCACTATAATAATCTGAAACTGGCCAACGACGAGGAGTACAATCGGATCAGCAGCAGTATAGATCTTGAGCAGATCAAAGCTGTTGCAATCGGCGAGTTGGGTATGACCTATGCGGGAGAGGGACAGATCATCATTGTGGAAGATGCCGAGACGGACTATGTGCGGCAGATAAATAACTTGGAGTAATGCGAAAGGGGAAACAATATCTTTGGCAGAAAGAAGAAACAGAGAAAGAAAAAGAGTGAAAGCGACAGAACGGAAATTTACGCAGAGGATGCAGAAGAAGCTGGTGGTACTGTTCTTTTTGGTACTATCAGCTTTCGTGGGCCTTAGCGTAAGACTGTTCTATATCGGAAAAGATAACGGGAAGGAGTATGAGAAACAGGTGCTTTCCCAGCAACAGTACGATTCCACCACGCTTCCGTTCAAGCGCGGCGATATTCTGGATCGAAACGGGACTGTTCTTGCCACCAGCGAGCGGGTATACAATCTGGTTGTAGACGCTAAACTGGTGTTGGAGAAGGAGGCGTATATACAACCTACCGTGAATGCGCTGCGAACCTGCTTTCCGGACATCGATCAGACGGAATTGGCCAAATATTTGGAGGACAATAAAAAGAAGGACAAAAACCAGCGGGCACAGTACAAGGTGTTTTTGAAGCAACTCACCTACGATGAGATCGAACCTTTTCTGGATCTGGAGGAGGATGTGAAAAAGGGAGTGAATATCAAAGGGGTTTGGTTTGAGAAAGAGTACAGGAGATATTATCCGAACAATACCCTTGCCAGCGATGTGATAGGCTTTATCACGGAGGACAACAAAGGGACTTTCGGTTTGGAAGAATATTACAACGACACTTTAAACGGTATCGTCGGCAGAGAATACGGTTATCTGAATGCCGACAGTATTCTGGAGAGAACCGTAAAGCCGGCGGTGGACGGATATACTATCGTCTCGACGATAGACGCCAATGTGCAGAGTATTGCGGAGAAATATCTGAACAAGTTTATAGAGGAATATCGGGACGTTGAAAGAGAGGGGCCGGGCGCAAATAACGCAGCCTGTATCATGATGGAGGTTGATACGGGGAATGTGATCGCCATGGCCAGCGCCCCGGGATTTAACCTGAATGATCCAAAGGATATCAGTGCAATATATAAGCCGGAAGAGATTCAGGCGATGGAGGAGGAGGGGACACTCTACGAAGCCTACAATAAACTGTGGCGCAATTTCTGTATTTCCGATACCTACGAGCCCGGTTCCACCATGAAGCCTTTCACGGTAGCCTCCGCTCTTGACTGTGGAGCGATCGCCGGAAACGAGAAATATCTTTGTACCGGAAAGCGGGAGATCGGCGGCTGGCCCATCAGTTGTCATAATACATACGGGGATGGGGAAGTAACGATAAAGGAAGCGATAGAAAAATCCTGCAACGTGGCGTTAATGTATATTGCGGAGACGGAAGGAAAAAACTATTTTTGTGATTATCAGCATAATTTTAACTTCGGATTAAAGACAAACATCGATCTGGCCGGGGAGGCAAGAACGGTAGGACTTGTCTACACTGCGGATAAAATGGGGCCCACAGAATTGGCGACCTGTTCTTTCGGACAGGGATTCAATGTGACCATGATCCAGATGATCACGGGTTTTTGTTCTCTGATCAACGGCGGAAATTATTATGAACCTCATATGGTGAGCCGAGTGATCAGTCAGGATGGAGCCACGGTGCAGACCATGGAACCCAGAGTGTTGAAACAGACCATCTCGCCGAGCGTCAGCAGTACGATCATCGATTACTGCAACGGCGTTGTCACCGACGGAACGGGAAAAACAGCGAGACCGGCGGGCTATGCCATCGGCGGAAAGACAGGAACGGCGGAGACCGTGCCCCGTGACAAAAAAGATTATGTGGTTTCCTTTATGGGATATGCGCCGGCCAATGATCCACAGATCGCCATCTATGTGGTGGTGGACAGACCGAATGTGAAGAATCAGGATGATGCAAAATATGCGACGGTGCTGGTGCGAAGCATTCTGACGGAGGCGCTGCCTTATCTGGGTATCTTTATGACGGAGGAAGTGACGGAGACAGAGCAGGCGGAACTGGACGCGCTGCATCTGGAAAATACGAATTATTACAAGCAGCAGGCCGTATCAGGCAATGAAGTAACACCGGAAAACACGGAAGAGAGCGGCGGTGAAGAAGGCGCAGAGGGCGAAACCGGCGAAGGCCAAGAAGGTGAAGAAGGTACCGCCGGAGAAACCGGTGAAGGTGAAGAAGGCACTGCCGGGGAAGGAGGCGCCGGCGGAGAGACATCCGGAGAAGGCACGGAAGGCGGTTTTGTGCCGGAGAGATGGAAGACTTTTGAAAAAGATCCGGAAACAGGAAATTATATCGATCCGGAAACAGGCCATCAGATCGATCCGGAAACAGGCCATGATCTGGAGGCAGGTTCTATGATGGGCAGCCATGTGGGCCTTGCGGGCGGCAGTGAGAGTTCCGGTGAGGAAAGAGAGTAGGAGAGGGGCATAAAAAGAGCCGCTCAGACATAAAGTATAATAAGAAAGCATTCCGGTTATCTTTATGTCAAATAAAAATAAGACATACAATAGAAAAAAAGTTGTGGTAGTATTTTTTCTGTGTATGGCCACATTTGTCTTATTGGGGGTCAGGCTGGCGGATCTTATGATCTTTCAGTCGGCCTACTATACAGATAAGGCGGAAGATCTGCACGAGAGAGAGCGGGCGATCAAAGCGGCCAGAGGCAGGATATTAGATCGAAACGGCGTGGTGCTTGCGGACAATAAGACTGTGTGTACGATCTCCGTGATTCATTCCCAGATCGAGGATGCGGAGAAAGTGATCTCCTTTCTTGCAGGAAAACTGGATCTCTCCGAGGAATTTGTCAGAAAGCGGGTGGAGAAGTATTCCTCCATGGAAAGGATAAAAAGCAATGTGCCGAAAAAACTGGGCGATGAGATCAGGGAGGCTGATCTGCCCGGTGTGAAGGTGGATGAGGATTATAAGCGTTATTACCCTTATGATGCGCTGGCTTCGAAAGTGCTGGGGTTTACGGGAGGCGACAATCAGGGGATCATCGGGTTAGAAGTGATCTACGATGAGTATTTAAGCGGTGAGGAAGGCATGATACTGACGCTGACCGATGCGGCGGGCATCGAGATAGAGGCGGCCAGTGAGCGCAGGAAGGAGCCGGTGGCCGGGAACGATCTTGTCGTCAGTCTGGACTATAATATACAAAGTTATGCTACCCAGCTTGCCAAACAGGTGATGGCAACCAAAGAGGCGGACAGAGTATCTCTTATCGTGATGAACCCGCAAAATGGGGAGATTATGGCGATGGTGGACGTGCCGGAGTTCAATTTGAACGAACCCTACACGCTGACGCCGGAATATGAAGCCCTGCGGGCAAAGGAAGAGGCCAGAAAGAAGGCAAAGGAGGAAGCAAAAAAGGAGCAGGACGAAAATGCCGTGAAAGAGAGCGCGGAAGAAGAAAAGAGCGAGGAAGAACTGAGGCAGGAGAAGTTGAACGGTATGTGGCGAAATGGCTGCATCAACGATACTTATGAGCCGGGTTCCACTTTTAAGGTGATCACTGCCGCCGCAGCGCTAGAGAACGGTTCGGTGACTTTATCGGATACTTTCAGCTGTCCCGGTTTTATTGTGGTGGATGACAGGCGGATCCGGTGTCACAAGGTGGGGGGACATGGGGCGGAGGATTTTACAAAAGGGATTTGCAATTCCTGTAATCCGGTGTTTGTGACGCTGGGGCTCAGAGTGGGAGCGGAGAGATATTACGACTGCTTAAAGCAATTCGGATTGCTGCAAAAAACGGGAGTAGACCTGCCCGGAGAGGCAGGGACGATCATGCATAAAAAGGAGGCCATCGGCAACGTCGAACTGGCCACGATGTCTTTTGGACAGTCGTTTCAGATCACTCCGCTGCAGCTTGCGACTACCGTCTCATCACTTGTCAATGGCGGAAGAAGGGTGACGCCCCATTTGGCCCTTAGGGCGGTGGATGAAAAGGGAAATCAGACGGAAAGCTTTGAGAAAGAGAAAGGCAGACAGATCGTGAGTGCGGAAACCTCGGAGACACTGCAGATGTTGTTGGAAAAAGTGGTTTCCGAAGGCGGAGGTGCAAAAGCTCAGGTAGAGGGGTACAGCATCGGCGGGAAAACGGCTACAAGTCAGACACTGCCCAGAGGAAGCGGCAGGTATATCGCCTCCTTTGTGGGTTTTTCTCCGGCGGATGATCCGGAGGTTTTAGCCCTTGTAGTGATCCATTCTCCGCAGGGAACTTACTACGGCGGACAGATCGCGGCGCCGGTGGTGAGACAGCTTTTTGAAAATGTGCTTCCCTATTTGGAAAAATAAGCTTATAATCAATTGGGTAATACAATAAGCTGAAAAGAGAGATGAGTGAGTATGGATCGAATTATTATTTTGCCGGTGATCATATCCTTTGCGATCAGTGCCCTGCTGGGGCCGGTGGTGATTCCCTTTCTGCGCAGGCTGAAAGTGGGTCAGACCATCAGAGGGGAAGGACCCAAGGCCCATTTAAAAAAGAATGGCACGCCTACTATGGGCGGTATTCTTATCATGATAGCGGTGGTTATCACTTCGCTGTTTTACGTGAAAGATTTTCCGAAGATCATTCCTATCCTGTTTTTAACGCTGGGGTTTGGGCTGATCGGATTTGTTGATGACTATATTAAGGTCGTACTGAAGCGTTCGCTGGGGCTAAGAGCGTGGCAGAAGATGGCGGGACAGTTCATTGTGACGGGAATCTTCGCCTATTATCTCACAAACTATACGGATGTCCAGATGGCAATGAAAATTCCTTTTCTGTCCGGGCAGTATCTGGATTTTGGCGTATTCAATATCCCTGTTTTGTTTTTTATTGTGATAGGTACTGCCAACGGGACGAATTTTACGGACGGACTGGACGGTCTGGCCTCCTCGGTGACGGTCATTGTCGCTACGTTTTTTACGGTGGTAGCGATCGGAACCGGCAGCGGCATTGAGCCGATCACCTGTGCGGTGGTGGGGGCGCTGCTTGGCTTTTTGCTGTTCAATGTCTATCCGGCAAGCGTATTCATGGGGGATACGGGTTCTCTGGCGCTTGGCGGTTTTGTGGCGGCTACAGCCTATATGCTGCAAATGCCGTTATTTATTCCGATCGTAGGGTTTATCTATCTGGCGGAAGTAATGTCTGATATTATTCAGGTCAGCTATTTTAAAGCGACAGGCGGAAAGAGGATTTTCAAGATGGCGCCGATCCACCATCACTTTGAATTGTGCGGTTGGTCGGAGACGAGAGTGGTGGCTGTGTTCTCCATCGTCACGGCAATATTGTGTCTCGTCGCTTACGCCGGAATTTAGTTAGGCGTTTGCGAAACGCATTGATTCTGTTGTTTAGATGTATAAAATTTATCTATCCATAAGCAGGCGCTGCGAGACCGTCGGCAGTTAGCAAATGTGAAATTTTATAAATTTCACATGAGCTTACTACCGCTACGGTTGAGCCGCAGCGAAAGCGTGCCTGCGTTGGATTGAAAATTTTATACAGGCAATACGGCAGAAAGCAGGGTTTTGCAATTGCCTAGTCGGAATTTAGTTATAGAGAGGAAAAACATCATGGAGCTGGCTGGAAAAAACGTGTTGATCATAGGCTGCGGCAAAAGCGGTATCGGTGCCGCCGCGTTTTTATTGCGGGAGGGGGCATATCCTGTCCTGTTTGATGAAAGTGAAAAGCTGACAGAGAAGACTGTGCGGGAGAGTCTCGCGGTAAAAATGGAAGAGACGGGTGTGACGATAGGAGCCGTATCGGCAAAGATCGTTCTGGGAAAGCTGCCTGAGGAGATAAAAGAACAGGCAAAACTTCTGGTGGTCAGTCCCGGAGTGCCTGTGGATTCGCCCCTCGTGGAAGAGTTTCAAAAAAGGGGGATTCCCGTCTGGGGGGAGATCGAGTTAGCTTATCAGAAAGAGAGGGGGCAGGTCGTAGCCATCACCGGGACAAACGGCAAAACGACTACGACCACGCTGCTCGGCGAGATCATGAAGCGGCATTTCGAGACTTCCTTTGTGATGGGAAACATCGGGTATCCCTATGCGGATATAGCGGGAAAAACGACAGAGCAGTCGGTCACGGTGGGGGAAATCAGCAGCTTCCAGTTGGAGACTATCGAAAGTTTTCATCCGAGAGTTTCAGCCATCCTGAATATCACGCCGGATCATTTAAACCGTCATCATACGATGGAGAATTACATAGCGGCAAAAAACAATATCACGAAAAATCAAAATAACAATGATTTTTGTATTTTGAATTATGACAATAAGGATACGAGAAAACTTGGGGAAGCCTGTCCGGCGAAAGTTCTCTGGTTCTCTGTGCGGGAAGAACTGAGAGAGGGCGTTTTCCTGAGAGGGGAAGAGATTTTTATGTCGCAGGGAGGGAAGAGCGAGTCTCTCATGAATATCAGAGAGATGCGGCTGGTTGGCCTATGCAATGTGGAAAATGTGATGGCGGCCATTCTGGCATCGGAGGCGATGGGGGTTCCCAAAGAGGAATATCTGGATGTGATAAAGAACTTCCGGGCGGTGGAACACCGGATCGAGTTTGTGGAGGAAGTGAGAGGCGTGGCCTATTACAATGACTCCAAAGGGACAAATCCGGACGCGGCGATTCAGGCTATCAGCGCGATGGAAAGACCTACCATTTTGATCGGCGGCGGTTATGATAAGGAGAGTGACTATGATCAGTGGGTGGAGGCTTTTTTAAATAAAGTGAAGCTGCTTGTGCTGATCGGACAGACGAAAAAAAAGATTGCGGCCTGCGCGGAATCCCATGGGTTTAGAGATATTGTTTTTGCGGATACTTTCGAGGAAGCTTTCGGGATCTGTGTACAGAATGCGGTGGGGGGAGATGCGGTACTTTTGTCGCCGGCCTGCGCGAGCTGGGGGATGTTTTCAAACTATGAGGAACGGGGCAGATTGTTTAAGGAACTTGTCTATCGGGAAAGAGAGAGGATGTAGATTATAGATGGCAGCCAGATTCAGAACGATACAGGGGGGCAGAGGACAATCGAATAACGAAACATATTTTGATTACAGCCTGTTGTTTACGGTGCTGTTTCTGCTGGGATTCGGTTTGATGATGATTTATTCCAGCAGTTCCTATAAGGCGAATCTTGACTATAACGACAGCGCTTATTTCCTGAAAAAGCAGTTGACGGCGGCGCTTCTCGGCATTGTGGCGATGGTGGTGGTATCCCATATCCCTTATCACTTCTGGGAGAAGTTAGCGCTGCCGGCCTATGTCGTTTCGGCGGCTATGATCCCGCTTGTACTGACACCTCTGGGGTATTCCTCCCACGGCGCGAGAAGATGGATCAAAGTTCTCGGATTTTCCCTGCAGCCTGCGGAGGTTGCAAAGCTCGGCATGGTCATCTTCTTAGCCTATCTTGTCTGCAAGATGGGTAAGCAGATCCGGACTATGAAGGGGTTGATCATTCTGATGATACCGCCGGGGATCATCGGCGTTATGGTCTGGAAGATCACACAGAATATGAGCTCCGCGATCATCATACTGGGAATCGCCATGCTGATGATCTTTGTGGCGAGTCCGGATTATAAGCGGTTTGTCATTATGGCGGTTTTGGGGTGCGCAGCCGCGGCGTTGATCGTTTTTGCCATTGTTCAGATGGCGAACTCACAGGATATGACGGAGAACCTGAATTTCAGGGGACTGCGTATTTTGGCGTGGTTGGATCCGGAAGCTTATGCGGATGATAAGGGCTTCCAGACGCTGCAGGCTCTTTATGCCATTGGTTCCGGCGGTATTTTCGGGAAAGGACTTGGAGAGAGTGTTCAGAAGTTAGGTTTTTTGCCGGAGGCGCAGAACGATATGATTTTTTCTATCATCTGTGAGGAACTGGGGCTGTTTGGAGCAGTGGCACTGATCTTACTGTTTATGCTCTTGATCTGGCGGTGCATGATCATTGCCAACAATGCGCCGGATTTGTTTGGCGCACTGTTAGTGGTGGGGGTCATGGGGCATCTGGCCATACAGGTGATCCTAAATATTGCGGTCTGTACGAAGGTGATCCCCAATACCGGTATTTCGCTGCCCTTTATCAGTTACGGGGGCTCCTCGGTCATGTTCCTGTTGATAGAGATCGGCATTGTGCTGAATGTCGGCAGAAGTATCAGGTTGAAAGATTTATGAGTAAGCAGGCGGTGTGGAAAGAGGAAACTGAAAAAACGGTTTATAAGAACAGACATCTTGGACTGAAGATAGGGATAGCGGTAGCCTTCCTGTTGCTTATCCTGATTCTGGGCGGTTCCTATTATGTTGTGACGACCTATACGGTAAATACGGTTTATGTGGAGGGGAATATTCACTATACGGATGAGGAGATTGCAGAAAGGATCATGACGGGGCGTCTGGGGCATAATTCGATCTATCTGAATTTCAAGTACCATGATCAGGAGATCGAGGATATTCCTTTTGTGTCCGCGATAGAGGTGGATATCGTGGCGCCGGACACCGTGAGCATTCGGGTGTATGAGAAGTCTTTCGCAGGGTATGTCACTTATCTGGGCAGGTACATGTATTTTGACAGGGACGGGACCATCGTGGAGAGTTCCATGCAGAGGACAGAGGGAGTGCCGGAGGTGACAGGGCTAAAGTTCGATCATGTGGTGATGTACGAAAAACTGCCGGTGGAAAACGAACAGGTTTTTGCGAGGATATTGGACATCACGCAGTCTCTGGACAAGTATGAACTGAGAGCGGACAGGCTGTTTTTTGACAAAGAGTACAAAGTGACGCTGTACTTTGAGGAAGTGAGGGTACAGATCGGGGATAACAGCAATATTGATGAGAAATTTTCCAGACTGAAAAGTATCCTGCCGGAGCTTTCAGGGAAAAAGGGAGTGCTCCAGATGGAAAATTTTACGGGTGAGGCCAGAGTCATACCCTTCCAAGAAGATAAAAAGTGATACGAAATTCAATTTCTTTCAAAAAAAGTTGTTGATAAATTGCAAATTACATTATATGATAGATAAGATAAGGGAAGTTATGCGAAAAGCAAGGAGGAAGTACCTGTGTTAGAAATTAGGACAAGCGATGCCGAGTCCGCCGCTAAAATCATCGTAGTCGGTGTAGGTGGTGCAGGCAACAATGCTGTAAATAGAATGATAGAAGAAAATATTACCGGTGTGGATTTCATCGGTGTCAATACGGATAAGCAGGCGCTTCAGCTTTGTAAAGCTCCAAAGCTGATTCAGATCGGCGAGAAGCTGACGAAAGGATTGGGCGCAGGCGCAAGACCGGAGATCGGCGAAAAAGCTGCGGAGGAGAGTGCGGAGGAGATTTCTTCGGCTATCAAGGGAGCGGATATGGTATTTGTCACCTGCGGCATGGGCGGCGGTACCGGAACCGGCGCAGCGCCGGTGGTGGCAAAGCTTGCGAAGGAGATGGGCATTCTGACTGTCGGTGTTGTGACGAAACCTTTTCGTTTTGAAGCGAGGGTCCGCATGACCAATGCCCTGCAGGGAATCGAGAAGATCAAAGAACAGGTGGATACCTTGATCGTCATTCCCAACGATAAATTGTTAGAGATCGTGGACAAGCGCACGACGATGCCGGACGCTTTGAAGAAAGCGGACGAAGTGCTGCAGCAGTCTGTGAAAGGTATCACGGATTTGATCAACGTACCTTCCGTCATCAATCTTGACTTTGCGGATGTGCAGACTGTCATGAAGGAAAAAGGCATCGCACACATCGGTATCGGAGAGGGTAAGGGCGACGATAAGGCGGCGGAAGCAGTGAAGATGTCCGTGGAATCCCCGCTTCTCGAGACGACGATCACAGGCGCATCGGATGTCATCATCAATGTATCCGGAGATATTACGCTGGCGGATGCAAACGAGGCGGCGTGCTATGTGCAGGAACTGGTGGGCGAGGAGGTCAATATCATCTTCGGCGCTATGTACGATGCTGCTCAGGCGGATTACTGTAAGATCACAGTGATCGCCACAGGGCTTGAGGATGTGCCCCAGAACAGACTGGGGAGCTTTTCCCATAAGTCGTCGCTCATCACACCGACTTCGCTGCAGAATATGGGCTTACAGTCCGGAGCCGGACGTCCAAGCCAGAAGCCGATGCCTGTGACACCCACCGTAAAGCCGGTGAACCGGCCTGTTCCGGGGGCGGGCGTGAAACCGACGGATATTAGAAGTTCCGTGAAGGAACAGTCCCTCAATATTCCGACGTTCCTCACAAAAAAATAAAAGTCTGATAGCAGGATCCTGTGAAAGCAGGGTCCTTTTTTATGCCTATTATTTTTTATAAAGCAGCGCGCATACTGACAAAATCCTCCCGGATGACAGGCTATACTGGTAATTACCGGAAGGAAAACGGCCTTTGGCGACAGTAGGTGGGATGCGTGCACTATATTATTTACATCGACAAAGTATGGCTGATGGATTTTGTCATAAGTACATATTTACTGCTCCTAGTCAGAAAAACCTGCGGTTTGAGGAGCAGTGCTGTCAGGCTCGTCCTCTGCGCGGCAGCAGGGGCGGCGGTGTTCGTATTTTTTCTCTTATTGCCGGACATCGGGCTGCCTGTCAGATTGGTTTTGCAGGCTGTGTGCGTGGAATACCTGCTGCTAAAGACTGCTTTTTCTTTTCGGACAAAAGAAATGGCTGTGAGATCATATATCTGTATGAGCGGCTATGGGCTTCTGATGGGAGGCTTTGTCTGCTTTGTATCCGGCTATCTGCCGGGAAAAAAGAAAAGCTTGAGTTTTTGGGAAACGTTGCTTGCCGTCACTGTGGCAGCGGGGGCTGTCTGGCTGTACCTGCATATTCGAAAAAAGCGGAAGCGGGAGTTTTATACGGTGAAGCTGGATTTTTACGGAGAAATGTGCGTATGCAGGGGATTTGCCGATTCGGGTAACAGTCTCTACGAACCCTACGGCGGGCGGCCGGTGTCGGTGCTGGAAAAACAAGCGGCGGGAGAACTGCTTGAGAGGGTGCCGCCGGAAAAACACTTTCTTGTCCCTTTTCACAGTATCGGAAGAAAAAACGGGCTGCTTGCCGCAGTGGAACTTCCGCAGATTCAGTTGGAGGAAGGGGAGGAACGAATGGTTTTGAAAAAAGCCGTGGTGGCGCTTTCCGAAGAAAATATCGCGCAAAAGGGGAATTATCAGATGATCTTACATCCTGAACATGTGAGACAGGAGGAATGAAAATGGTTTTTAAAATGGCAATACCGGGGATGTTTCAATTTAAAATGGTGCAGAACAGACGATTTGATTTCAGAGAGAGGGAAGGGGATATCCACTATATCGGTGGAGCGGATATTCTGCCGCCGCCTTTAGAGACAGCACAGGAGAACGAAATGATAAAAGGACTAGAGAGTGTGGACGCAAAAGAGGCGCGGGCAACGTTGATAGAGCATAATCTGCGTCTGGTAGTCTACATAGCGAAGAAATTCGATAATACGGGGGTAGGGGTGGAGGATCTGATATCTATCGGGACCATCGGACTGATCAAGTCCATCAATACCTTTAATCCAAATAAAAATATTAAACTTGCTACTTATGCTTCCCGATGCATCGAAAATGAGATCCTGATGTATCTGCGCAGGAACAACAAGACAAGGATGGAAGTTTCCATAGATGAGCCGCTCAATGTGGACTGGGACGGAAATGAACTGTTGCTTTCCGATATTCTTGGGACAGAGGAGGATGTGATCTACAGGGGGATAGAATCCGAAGTGGAGCACAAGCTGCTAAAAGAGGCTGTAAATAAGCTTTCCGAGCGGGAAAAAACGATCATCAATCTGCGTTTTGGCTTGGATGCCAGTTCGAACAGGGAGATGACCCAGAAGGAGGTGGCGGAACTTCTGGGCATATCGCAGTCCTATATTTCGAGACTGGAAAAAAAGATTATGAAGCAGCTAAAGAGGGAGATCAGTAAAGGGAACTGACTCCCCGGAGATCAGTAAAGGGAACCGAGTCCCCATAAAGGGTCATGCCACCAGATAGCCGCGCATGATGCGCAGGGCGTTTTTCTCCAGTCTGGAAACCTGTGCCTGAGAGATACCGATAATTTCGGAAACTTCCATCTGGGTTTTTCCTTCGTAGAAACGCAGATGGATGATCTCTTGTTCCCTGTCGCTCAAATGTTTGATGGCTTCAGTCAGGGAGAGGGTTTCGATCCATCTTTCCTCTCTGCTTTTTTTGTCGCTGACCTGATCCATGATATAGAGCGTGTCGCCGCCGTCCGTATAGATGGGTTCATAAAGGCTCATAGGGCTCTGGATGGCATCCAGCGCATAGAGGATGTCCTCTTTGGAGATACCGATCTCTGCGGCCACCTCCTCCATAGTAGGTTCCTTGAGGTTGGCGCGGGTCATGTGTTCTCTTGCATAGATCGCCTTGTAGGCGGTATCTTTCAGAGAGCGGGAGACTCGGATGGAGCCGCCGTCGCGAAGGAAACGGCGAATCTCACCGAGGATCATAGGCACGGCATAGGTGGAAAATTTTACCTGAAGAGAGGGATTAAAATTGTTGATTGCTTTGATCAGACCTACGCAGCCGATCTGGAACAGGTCGTCCACATTTTCATTGCTGGAGGAAAAGCGCTTGATGACGCTTAAAACAAGGCGCAGATTTCCTCTGATATACTGATCTCTGGCCGCCATATCGCCGGCTTCGATCTTAGCCCAGAGGGCTTTCTTTTCTTCTTCTTTTAAAAGTGGGAGATCCGCGGTATTGACTCCGCAAATTTCTACTTTTCCCTGCATGGTATATTCCTCCGCTTCATTCAAATTCGCTTTTTTATAGGCTGTACGGATTGGGCGAATTTATTCATAAAACAGAGACTGTTTTCTGGAAGAAAAATCCAATATTCCGGTGACTCATAAATGGCATGATTTGAACTGCTGAGAAAAAGGAACATATAAAGCGCGGCGCGCATATAATACAGGAAAGCGTTTTCGAGGGGGAGCAAAATGCTGTATTCGGAATTCAGGTCGAAGGAAGTAATCAATATCAAGGACTGTAAGAGACTGGGGAAAGTGACGGATTTTGAGTTTGACGAGTGCACCGGACAGATCTGCAAGATCATCGTGTCAGGATGCTGTTCTTTTTTGGACTGGTTTAAGTGCGACCCGGATTATACGATCCCCTATCGGGATATCAAGCAGGTGGGGCCGGATATTATACTGGTGGACGTGAAAGAATGCTGCAGAAGATAGAAGGGCAGAAAGGTCAGTGTAATTTTATCAGGAAAGCTTTTGTGTAGCCTTCGCCGAAAGCGTTGTTTAAGGACAAAGTTCCCCCATGCATCTGTACGATTTTTGCGGTGATGCTGAGTCCAAGCCCGCTGCCTTCTTTTGTGGAGCGGGCTGAATTTTCTTTTGAGAAAGGCTCAAAAATACGTTTTTCAAAATCGGGATCGATCGCCCGTCCGTCGTCGGCTACGATGATACTGTAGTCTTTCAGGCGCACAAGCACTTTGCCCTGCTCCTTTCCGTAGCGAAGCGCATTGGTGAGCAGATTGGTCACGGCCCGCCGCATCTGCAGGGAATCCATCTCATAGGGGACGGGTTGATCAGGTATATCTATGGAGAGGTCGATCTGTTTTTCTTCAAATTCGGTATAGAAAGCGGCTACGGTTTCCCGCAGAAGTTCCGCCAGATCCTCTGATTTTTTGCGCAGGGAATAGCCTTCGCTGTCTAACTTCACATATTCAAAGAGCAGTGTGATCAATTCATCGATCCGCAGCGCTTTTTCGTAGATGGCATTCAGATAATCTCTCTCTTTTTCCTCCGATACGATGTCCTCGGACAGAGCCCTGCTGTAGCCGCAGATGGTGGTGACAGGGGTTTTGATATCGTGGGCGATATCCGACAGGAGAAGACTTCTTTTGCGTTCAAAATCAAGCTGGCGTTCTTTTTCTTCCTCCAGCAATTCATTGATCTTGCAGGTCACAATTTTGTGATAGACGAAGGCGCCCGCCAGATAAGGGACAAGGCTCAATCCCAGCAGAAATAGCAGGAAGAAAAAGAAGGCTAAATTGAGAAGCGTCCCCTGAAAACCCTGATAGAGGGGAGAGGATATGCGGATATGCAGTCCGTCGGAGGTCCAGTTTGTAATCAGGCCAAGAAGATAGTCTGCGGCGCCTCCGGGCAGAAGGGAAGCCAGATAAAAAAGCGTCAGTTGTATGATGAGAAGAAGCAGGCTGCCGCTGCCGGAAATGGTGATCTGCTGCATTTCCAGAAGGCCGATCAGAAAAGGAAAAATCAGCTGGCGGTACAAAAAGCTAAGAAGCCCTTGAGCGATATAAATGAAAAACAGAATAGACAGAAAGTTTTTAATAAAGAACCATTTCAGATTTCTTTTTTGCATAAGTCAGGTTTCCTCATCTTCCAGCCGGTAGCCGAGGCCGCGGATGGTGCGGATGTATTCTTTGCCGTCGCGGTCCATTTTGGCGCGCAGTTTGGAAATACATACCATCACATTGTTGTCGGAGAGCATGTAAGATTCTTCCCAGCCCTGCTCAAAAAGCTGTTGTTTGGTGAACACTTTGCCGGGGTTTTCCATGAACAGCTTCATGATCCGAAACTCTACCGATGTCAATGCGATTTTTTCTTCGTTACAGTAGAGCAGGCAGCTTTTTAAGTCAAGCTTCAAAGTCTTTGTTTTCAGTATCCTGTCTTCCGGCCCGGCCTCTTTTCCGCCGCCAAATTCATAAAAGCGGCGGAGAGCAGAATGCACTCTTGCTACGGCTTCCAAAGGTACGAAAGGTTTTGTGATGTAATCATCCGCGCCCAGATCAAGTCCGAGGATCTTGTCGGAATCGCTGGATTTGGCGGAGAGCAAGATGACGGGAATATTGCTGTCTCTCCGGATGTTTTGCAGGATGCGGTAACCATCCGGAGAGGGCATCATAATATCCAAAATGGCAAGATCTATTTTTTCTCGTTTAAGCAGGGCGAGAGCTTCCATGCCGTCGCCTGCCTCCCAGACGGTGTAGCCGTCTTTTTCCAAATAAAGCCGCAAAAGTTCTCTGATTTCAGTTTCATCGTCGGCTATCAAAATGTGATGTCCCATAGCAAGCTCCGTTTGTTTTGTCATGATTGAAATGTGTCGGAAAGTAGGAGTTGTGTATCTTCTGCTTTCGACGCATCTTTCTCATTCAGCTTACAATAAAGAGCTGCCTGGGTCAAGCTGTGATAGGGGCAGACGTAGAATAATTCTCCGATGCCGCAGGTCATGAAACCGAATATGTGCCACAGGATAAAGGACAGATCAAGCACGAAAGCTTTCCATTTCTGGCCCCTCATCATGTCGCTGCTTTTTTTCAGCACTTCTCTGTAGTCCATATCCGGGTGTTCCGCCAGAATATAGGGAACCAGACGGTACTGATATTCTTTGCAGAAGCCGGGAATGATAAACAGCAAAGACCACAGAAAGACACGCATATCATAGTGAAACATGGTCTTTACGATATTTTTGTAAGAGTGGTCGAAACCGTAGGCGACTTCACGAATCTTTGCCTTGTCGTCAATGCTTTTTATCATGAACCGGCCAAATCCCACGCGGAAAGGGTTGTATAAAAGGGCCTGCAGAGTATACAGGAAAACAAGGGTGCACATTATGATCAGGATGAAGATCGTAATGCCGACGGCTTTGGCTTTCTCCGGTACTATAAAGGAATCTGTGCCGGTACCGTTTATTTCCATTTCTGTGTCGGCAGTATCGGCGTCAGGATAAGCGGAAACATCAATTTCCTGTGACGGGGGGGTTGTTTCAGAGGCGGAAGTCCATCCAAAGCCTCTGCCGGAAAAAGCGCCGCAGAAGGCTAATGCCAGGAAGGATACCAGTACGATTTTCCAGTAATTCCGGCTCAGGGCTTCTTTTGCCCATGTTTTACATTCTTTTCTTGTCCAAGTCATATGCTCTTCCTCCTTTTGGGTATGTGGTTTTCGTTTTGTGGATCCGCCGCATTTTCGAAAAAAGGAGTGCGGGGATCTGTGTTACTATCAGGATAACATACGCTGCTTAAAGAAAAAGCGGGAAAAGCTTAACGTAAGCTTAAAAGTACATGATACTTAGGATACGCGCCGATCAGGGGCCTGATGCCGTCGGGGCTATAAAAAGATTGAAATATGCAGATCCTTCCTGTATAATGATTTTCTATCAGGCAAAATTGACAGTTAAGATCAGCAAAGGGAGAAATCATATGCAGGCGGTTTTATATACATTGGTGTTTCCGATATTACCTTATATTTTATGGAGGAGTTATCACAGGGAGAGAAACGTGCGAAAAGGGGAGGTCGTTCTCAGATATCTCTTTTATCTGATCGTGATGTCCTGCATTTCAGCGGCGGCTCTGGCGATGTTTGGCGATGAGGAGACTTCGTTTTTGGAGAAGATGGACAAGTCGGCGGTATTCGCTTTGAAATATGCGCTGATGGAACTGTGTGCGGGACTTTTGACGGCCGGGGCTGAGTGGAGTCTGCTGAAAAAGAAATATATTATAAAGATCGACTGGGAGGGATTTGCCTCTTGGAAACCGGTAGTGTTGTGCAGAAAGTATATTTGTCCCGTTTTGCCTTATCTGCTGGCGGTTTTTGTAATCGTTTTAAATGGCAGTATGATGTTTGACAATGTGGTCTGGGGGGACGAGGCTTTTTCCGTGAATACGGCGCAGAACAATATGTTCGGCGTAATGCAGATCGTGTATTATCTGGATACCCATCCGCCTCTTTATTATTATTGGCTGAAACTGTGGGGAGATCTGTTCGGTTTTTCGATTCCGGTGTGCCATCTGGCATCTCTTATTCCTTTTGCGGCAGGTATTTTGCTGGCGATTTTTTATTTCCGAAAAAAATTCGGAGCGGTCCCGGCAGCATTTTTTATCGTGCTGTCAGGGCTTGGAGTTTTCTGCCTGCAGTATAATCTGGAGATCCGTATGTACGCGCTGACCTTTTTCTGTCTTGCGTCGTGCTTCCTGTGCTCTTACGGCGTTGTGAGTGCCGGAAAAAAGCTTTCGTGGGTTGGGATGGTCTTTTTCGGGTTAGTTGCTGCGTATTCTCATTATTACGGGCTGGTCGCAGGGGGGATACTTGTGTTTTTCACCGGGGCTGCGGTATGGCTCAGATACAGAGGGAAGACTTGGATCAAGGGACTTATGGCAGTCCTGATCTTTATCGCAGGTTACAGTCCGTGGCTTGTTGTTTTGTATAAGAGTATCAAAAATGTCAGCGGAAACTGGTGGGTGACGGAGATTTTAAAACCGAAAGAAGCCTTCGATATGGTGTTTTTCGGGGGAGAGATGGTGAAGATCACCGTGCCGCTCGTGATTTTTTTGTGTGCGGCAGTGTTTCTTGTGGATTCCGGCATAGTCCGCAGGGAAGCGGGAGAGAATTTTGGTGTAAAGATCTGTGTGCCGGATTGGAAGAAATGGAATGAAAAAACATATGCGGCGGCCATAGGATTTTTGACCGTTGCAGGAACGATAGGTTTCGGTTACTTTCTGTGTCTTGTCATGACTCCCGTGCTGGTGGCAAGGTATCTTTATCCGGTGAGCGCTGTGATGGCCTGTCTGATCGTGGTGGCCGGAAGCCGTATGCTAGAGATTTTGAAGGAGGCGGGGGAAAGGGAAAAAATGCCGCGCTTGGAGGGGATCGGTAAAGGGATACTGGTTTTAGTTTGTGTGGTTTTGTTGTCGGCAGGAATCAGAAATTATAATGATTATAGTCCGGAGGTCGAGTTACAAAAGGAGAGAACGCAGGCCACATTGGATATCATCGGGACGCCGGAGGAGAATATCAATATGGTGACCAACGGTGTAAAACATCTGGGATGGACGGTGTTAAAGCATTACTATCCGGACAATGAGATCATAACCGGAGATTACCGGATGTCGGAGACCGGGAGGTTTTGGTATTTCAGCCCTTATGAGCTGGCGCCTGAGACTTTGGAGGAGCTGGAAAACGCGGGCATGTCAGTGACGGTTTACGGAGAACAGTGGATCGCCCACTATCCGTTTTATTTGTACTATATGGAAAGTTGAGAAACTTAAATTATTTCGTGTTAATTGTGCAAGATTTATAATCCATAAGCAGGTACGTTCTCACTGCGGTTCGACCGCAGCGGACACTAAGCTCATGTGAAATTTGTAAAATTTCCCATTCGCTAAGTGCCGGCGGTCTCACAGCGCCTGCTTATGGATATATAAATCCCGCACAACAAAACCCAAACGAAAGCGAATTTCTCAAGTATCTATTTGTACTGTCTAAGTGATTGTGAAACTCCCTTTTCTGCAGCGCTGCTTGTGTAAAATTTATGCATCCGTAAGCAGGCGCTGTGAGACCGTCGGCAGTTAGTGAGGTATTTTCGAACTTACTGCCGCTACGGGCGAGCCGCAGTGAGAACGTGCCTGCATTGGATCATATATTTTACACAACAAAACGACAGAATCAATAAGTTTTGCAATTGTCCATTTCTCTTGACAGAAAAGAGTGTATAAACTATACTACTATAAAGCGGTAAATCCATTTGCCGTTACAGCGAAAGAGATGATCAATCCGGATGACGATCCGGGCAGGAGGAAAGCAGATGAAATGTCCGTTTTGCGGCCATGAGAATACAAGGGTGATCGATTCACGTCCGGCTGAGGAAAATAATTCCATCAGGAGGAGACGCGTCTGTGATGAGTGCGATAAGCGCTTTACGACTTATGAAAAAGTGGAGACGATCCCTCTCATTATTATTAAGAAAGATAACAACAGAGAAACTTACGACCGATCGAAGATCGAAGCAGGCGTGCTGCGTGCCTGCCATAAAAGACCTATCAGCGCAGGGCAGATCGAAAAGCTGGTGGACGACGTGGAGACGGATATCTTTAAAATGGAAGAAAAAGAAATATCCAGCGGCGTGATCGGTGAATATGTTATGGAGAGATTAAAGGAGCTTGATATGGTGGCGTATGTCCGGTTTGCTTCCGTGTACCGGGAATTTAAGGATATCAACACCTTTATGGATGAATTGAAAAAAGTGCTTGATAAGTAGAGATATGAACTATATATAAGCGGATAATGAGGCACTCCTGCCCTTGTGCAGGAGTGTTTTTCGGATTTATAAGCGGTATGCGGAGGGACAGATGAAAGGGATTTTTGAGCGGTTTTATCCGGATGAGTATCTGGATTCCACTTATGAGATTGATTTTGAAGGTTTTTGCAGGAAGGGCATACGGGGCGTGATCTTTGATATCGACAATACGTTAGTGCCCCACGATGCGCCGGCGGATCAAAGAGCGGCAGCGCTATTTGAGAGGCTGCACAGGATGGGCTGTAAGACAATGTTGTTGTCAAACAATAAGGAGCCGAGAGTGCGGTCTTTTGCCAAAGCGGTGCAGACGGATTATCTGTATAAGGCCGGCAAGCCGAAGAGGGACGGTTATCTGGGGGCGATCAAGAGAATGGGGACGACAAAAGAAACCACGCTCTTCGTGGGGGATCAGCTTTTTACCGATATCTGGGGCGCGAAACGCAGCGGCATTTATGCGGTGTTAGTGAAGCCGATTCATCCTAAAGAGGAGATCCAGATCGTGTTAAAGCGGTATCTGGAAAAAATCGTTCTGCATTTCTATAAAAAAAGTGTCGGGAAAGGATAGGGGATTTTATGGAGATCGATGCAAAGACAAAAGTGTGCGGTCTGATCGGCTATCCGGTGGAGCATTCCGTTTCTCCGGTGATCCATAACAGTCTGGCAGAACTTTACAACAGAAATATGGTGTATGTGCCTCTGCCGGTAAAACCGGGGAGATTGAAAGAGGCTGTAGCGGGGGCGGAGGCCTTTGGGTTTGCCGGCATGAATGTGACGGTTCCCTATAAAAGCGAAGTGATTCCGTATTTGCGAAAGATCGATCCTCTGGCCAAACAGATCGGCGCCGTGAATACGCTTGTGCCGACGGAGGACGGTTTTAAGGGGTATAACACAGATATGCCGGGATTATACCGTGCCATGTGCGCGGACGGCGTGGAGATTGCAGGGGAAGACGTTATCTTGCTTGGAGCAGGCGGTGTGGCAAGGGCGATTGCCTACCTGCTGCTTGAGAAAGGGGCAAAACATATCCGTATCTTGAACCGAAACAGGGAGCGGGCAGAACGATTGGCTGAAGAAGTTAATGAAGCGGCTGCAGAGAGGGACGGAAAAAGAGAGGTGTTTGCCGCAGCTTACGGCTTGGAGGAGTACAGAAAACTGGACGACGACAGACGGTATTTGGCGATACAGGCAACCAACGTGGGGATGTTTCCCGATACGGGACACGCCGTCATAGAGGATGAGGATTTTTACAAACTGGTAAAGACCGGCTACGACGTGATTTTTAACCCGACGACGACACGTTTTATGGAGCTTGTTCGGCGATATGGCGGAGAGGCATTTCACGGTTTAAAGATGCTGTTGTATCAGGGAATCATCGCATGGGAACTGTGGAATGATATGGAAGTTGACCGGGAGACGGAGACAGAGATTTACCGGAAAATGGAAAAGGCGCTGGGGGGTGTGAGAAGTGGCGAAAAAAAATAAGAGCATTGTTCTGACAGGCTTCATGGGCAGCGGCAAAAGCACAACCGGCTTGGGGCTTTCCTACAGGATGCAATATCCTCTCATCGATACGGATAAGATGATCGAAAAGAGGGAACGGATGAGTATTCCGGAAATGTTCGCAGCCAGAGGAGAAAACTATTTCAGAGAGAGAGAGACGGAACTTTTACGGGAACTGCAAAACGAGAGAGGAGAGCGTATCTTTTCGGTGGGCGGAGGAACACCGCTCAGGGCGGAAAATGTAAGACTGCTGCGGGAACTGGGGATGGTCGTCTATCTGAAAGTTTCCGCCGAAACGGTCTGTGAACGTCTAAAGGGAGATACCGCAAGACCGCTTTTGCAGGGCGGGGATCCGGAGGAGAAGATCCGAAAGCTTCTGCAGGAGAGAGAGGCGCGTTATATGGAAGCGGCGGATATCGTGATCGGGACGGACGGAAAGAAGACGGTGCAGGTGGTAGAGGAGATCGTGGCCGCCGTGGAGGAGAGAGGATACCGGCCGGTTAAAGGAGGAAAGATATGAAAATATTGATCATCAACGGACCTAATTTGAATTTTCTGGGAATCAGAGAGAAAGATATTTACGGTACAAAGGACTATAATGCCCTGTTGCAGATGATTGCGGAGAAGGGGGAGAGGGAACACTGTGAGATCGAAGTATTTCAGAGCAATCACGAAGGCGCCCTCATCGACAGAATACAGGATGCTTATTTTGACAAAACGGAAGGGCTGATCATCAACCCGGGCGCGTATACGCACTACTCCTATGCGCTCCATGACGCCCTTGCCTCCGTGACGACGATGAAAAAAGTGGAAGTGCATATTTCAGATATTACGGCCAGAGAGGAATTCCGGAAAATATCAGTCACGGCGCCTGCATGCGACAAGCAGATCTGCGGCGAAGGGCTGGACGGATATCTGTCGGCTATCGATTTTTTGTTAAATTTTAAAGAAAACAGTTGAAAAAGATGGACTTTTAGGATAAACTGAGAAAAGGATTGTTATATAAGATTTTAGGAGGATTTTTTATGATATCTGCAGGTGACTTCAGAAATGGCATAACGATAGAGCTGGAGGGAAATGTATTTCAGATCATTGAGTTCCAGCATGTGAAACCCGGTAAGGGCGCGGCTTTCGTTAGAACAAAGTTAAAAAACATTAAGAGCGGCGGCGTGGTGGAGAAGACTTTCAGGCCCACGGAGAAATGTCCGCAGGCGCGGATCGACAGAAGAGAAATGCAATATTTATATGCGGACGGTGATCTGTATAATTTCATGGATACGGAAAATTACGAACAGATGGCGATGAGCGCTGCGGATATCAAGGAAACCATGAAATTTGTGAAAGAGAACGAAATGGTGAAGATGCTTTCCCATAACGGGAACGTGTTTGCCGTAGAACCGCCTCTGTTTGTGGAACTTGAGATCACAGATACGGAACCGGGCTTTAAGGGCGATACGGCCACAGGCGCGACGAAACCTGCCATGGTGGAGACCGGAGCTACCGTATATGTTCCGCTTTTTGTAAATCAGGGTGACGTCATTAAGATCGATACCCGTACCGGTGAATATCTGAGCCGCGTATAAGAGAGCATTTCTATAAAAATGAGCTGACAAGACAATGGGAGTTATTCCTGTTGTCTTTTTCTTTTTCTATATTTACTCATAAATTTTCCAAAAATGAAAACTCTAAAGAAAAGAAAGGTGGTTTTATGAATTATTCTCAGTTTATGTTGAAGATGAAAGACGGTCTACAGGAGAGGCTTGACGCCGCGGTAGAGATAGAGATGGTGAGCGTTCCGAAAAATAACGGTGTGGTAATGCAGGGGTTTGCGCTCAGACGGCCGGGAGAAAAAGTTGTACCGACCATATATACGGAAGGATTTTATACGGATTATCTGGAGGGCAGGGATCTGGAAGATATTCTGGAAGACTTTCTGGAGATCTATGAAGAACAGGGGGAGGCGCTCCCGCCTGACGTGGAGTTTTTTGAGGATTACGGGAAGGTAAAGAAAAGACTTTCCCTGAAACTTGTCAACGGAAAGAAAAACAAAAAAATGCTAGCCGAAATGCCTCACAAGGATTTTTTGGATATGGCGGTAGTATTTTACTGTCTTGTGGACAGCCCCTTTGCAGGTACGGCGGCAATCCTGATCAAGGATGCTCACATGGAGAACTGGGGGGTAACCGCAGAAGAATTATATCAGGATGCGCTGGCAAATGCTGAAAAAATGATGCCCGGAACGATCAGATCCATGGAGGAACTGCTCTCGAGAATGGTGCTGGAGGAGGAAACCCCGGTCTGGGAGTGGAGAGAAGAGGAGAAAGAAGACTTTCCGGGACTGGAGGGCGCACAGGTACAGAACAGAGGAATGGGCGGAATACCGCTCCTTGTCTTGACAAACAGCAGGAGATATCTGGGGGCAGCCTGCATGCTGTACAGAGGGCTTCTGGCGGAGTTTGCCGGGAAATTGGGAAAAAATTTCTATATTCTGCCCAGCTCCGTCCATGAAGTGATCCTGCTGCCGGAAGATAAGGTGAAGGATTCGGGAAATTTACTCCAGATGGTGATGGAAGTCAACCAAACGCAGCTTGCACCGGAGGAGGTACTGTCCGACGCGGTCTACTATTATGACAGAAAATCCGGAAAGATCAGTATTTACGATGAAAAGTAAGTGATTTCCCTGAAAATTTTTGCAGGATTTGATCGGTTCCTATTTAAATTTCTTAAATTTCATTAAAAAATTTTCGGATAGTATGGACAGACCGGAATGGATATGATATGATAATCAACGTGATGTAACAATTTTGTAATAATTCACGGTAATTACAGAAACATACCATTCCATGCACCCGTAGTCTAACGGATAGAACGAAGGCCTCCGACGCCTTTAATGCAGGTTCGATTCCTGCCGGGTGCATTTTTTTTGTATCACGGTAATGGAAAATTAACAGACAAGAGGTGAATTTACTTGTTAGGAGAAATGATAGAAAAACTGAAAGATATAATTTTGGAACACAAAAAGATCGTGTTTCCGGTGGTGTTGGCGATTGCGCTTTTGATTACTTTCGGAATCGGGTTGGCGGCTAACCGGAAAAATGAAAAGAATGAGGAAGTACAGGCGAACGCTTTGGGCACGGCGGAGGAAGAGACAGTGCAGACAGGGCTTGCAGTGCCCGATGTTTTGCTGGAGGAGAATGCATATCCGGAAGTGAATGAACTGATCACGAAGTATTACAGGGCGTTGGAAGAGAAAAATACTGATGTACTGACAGAGATCGTGAGTCCTCTGACGGATGAGTTCCTGATCTATTTTAATGAGTACGCCAAATATGTGCAGGCGTGCCCGACCATCAATATTTATACAAAACCCGGTCCCAGAAAGGATTCCTATGTGGCATATGCCGTTGTCGATGTGCAGATCGTGGGCTACGATGATGAGACGGTGCCCGGTTTAAACTCTTTTTTCATCTGCAGGAACGAGGCCGGAAATTATTACATCAACAAAGAAAAAGAAGTAGATAGAGAGGAAGCGGACTATATTAAGGCGATCCATATGCAGGACGACGTGGTGGATCTGAACAATAAAGTGAACGCCGAATTTAATCAGATGACGGTGGCCGGATCTGAGGCGGCACAGGCCTACAAGAATGTAAAAGCTTCCATCACGAAAGGGATACAGGAAGTCCTGTTGGCAAGACAGGAGGCTGAACAGCCCGAGGAGACGGAGGAAGCGCCTGAGGAAGAGGCGCAGCCGGAGAACGTTCCCACGGAGGTAAAGACTACCACTGTTGTGAATATGAGAAGTTCCGACAGTGAGAAGGCGGACAAGGTCGGAAAGGCACAGATCGGAGATACGTTTAAAGTAATAGAACAGCGCGCAAACGGCTGGACGAAATTAACGGACGGTACGAATGAATTTTTTATCAAGACTGAATTTCTGGAAGTGACGGCGGAAGCGCCTGCAGAGGGACAGGAAACGCCTCCGCAGGACACAGCCGCGGAAACACCTCCGCAGGAGACAGCGGTTGCCGGTGAACTTCCCGGCAGCAACGGCAAAGTGACTGCGAAGACGACAGTAAACGTCAGAAAGTCTGCCAGCGAAACCGGAGAGAAACTGGGAATGGTTTATCAGGGCGATCAGCTGGAACTGATCATGAATCAGGCGGACGGTTGGTCAAAAGTAAAATATAACGGTCAGACTGCCTACATAAAGAGTGAATTTTTGGAATAGCAGGGGGAAAATATGAGCAGAATGCGTATCGGAATTATGGGGGCGGGCAACATCGCCGGCACGATGGCAAAGACGGTAAAGGGTATGAAAGGTGTGGCGCTTTACGCGATCGCCTCCAGAACAAAGGAGAAAGCGGAGGTCTTTGCAAAACAGTACGGAGTTAAGAAGGCTTACGGCTCTTATGAGGAGATGCTGCAGGATGATAAAGTGGATCTAGTTTATATTGCCACACCCCATTCGGAACACCGCGATAACGCCATGCTCTGTATCAAATATAAAAAACCGGTGTTGTGCGAGAAGGCATTTACGGCTAATGCGAAACAGGCGAAGGAAGTGTTGGCCTATGCGGAACAGGAAAAGGTATTTATCACGGAAGCAATCTGGACACGATACATGCCTATGGTGGATATGATAAAAGAGGTGTTGGAACAGGGAATGATCGGCAGACCGATGTTCCTTTCCGCCAATTTGAGTTATCCGCTTGAACATGTGCAGAGAATGAGCGATCCGGCTTTGGCCGGCGGCAGTCTCTTAGATCTGGGGGTTTATCCGATCAACTTTGCATCCATCTTTTTCGGAACGAATATCGCAAAGGTTTCTTCTTTCTGTACCTATACGGAGACGGGAGTGGACAGGCAGGAGACGATCACGATTCAGTACGGGGACGGAAAAGTGGCGTGCCTGACGGCTTCCCAGTGCTGTGTAGGAGACAGAAAAGGTATCATTCAGGGGACGGCAGGATTTATCGTGATTGAGAACATTAACAATTACGAAAGTTTCACGGTTTATGACAGCAACAGGAAGAAGGTGCTCCATAAGAAAGCGCCTAAGCAGATCACGGGGTATGAGTATGAGGTGTCGGCATGTATGCAGGCTCTGAAAAAGGGAGCGTTAGAGTGTCCGCAGATGCCTCATCAGGAGACGATCCGCGTGATGGAGTTTATGGACAGCTTGAGAGAGGAGTGGGGCGTTGTATACCCCTTTGAAAAATAGGAAAAAAGAATTTACGAAAGAGTATCGCATGGAGAAGTGCGGTGCTCTTTTTTATTTGCGCAGGGGTGCTTTTTGGCTGCAGGTATAAAAATAAAAACGGCAGTTCATACTGTAAAAAGGAAAATTATTGTGGAAAAAAGGGGGAACGGAATGAAAAAGGAGGATGTCAAATTATACCATCACATCCAGCGCAATGCCAGACTGGCCATGAACGCGCTGGATGCAGTGACGGAGAGGGTCTATGATAAGGAACTGTCGGTGGAGATGTCGAGGGAATTTATTACCTTTGCGGATATCCACAACAGAGCTTTAAAGGAGCTGACAAAAGAAAAGGAGGAGGGATACCGCAATTCACAGGTGCAGGAGGTACTGCAGCGCAGCGGCCTGCAGATGAGTACATTGCTTGATTCGAGCACCAGTCATGTGGCGGATATTTTGTTTCAGGAGAACAGTCGGTGTGTGACGGATATCTGGAAGAACATGAAAACTTATGAGGGCGCAGGGAAAGAATGTATGGAACTTGCGGAGGAACTGGCCGGATTTGAGGAAAAGAATATGGAAAGGTTAAAGAAGTATTTATAAAATGAACTATTTGGGCTCCGCTGCATCTATATTATTAGAGATATAGGTGATTGCGAAATTCATTGATGCGTAAATTTTGCACAAGCAATACCTGCAGAAAGAGGAGTTTCGCAAATGTCTATATTAGAGACAAAACAAGAGGAGAAACGAATATGAGCAGCAGAAGACGAAAAAAGAAAAGCGGAGCAGGGACAGTTTTCTTCCTTATATTGTTGATTTTGGCGGGAGGCATCGTTCTGTATAGTCTGGTGGATGAAAACTTTGCGGATAAACTGAAAAGCATGACCACAGAAAAAGTAAAAGCGAAAGCGGAGGAGGAAATATTGGAGCAGGTGCTGGAACAGGTTCTGGAAAGCACCGGAGATCCGGAGGCGGCCTTGAAGGCAAAAGAGATTTTAGACAGTATTGATGAAGAGGACTTGGAAAAAGGGAAAGAGATGATAAAAAAATATTTGAATGAAGATACGATCTCCGACGTGATGGATATGATAGAGGAGGGTATGAACGAAGAGACAGCGGAAGAATTAAAAGAATATTTGCAGGAGCTATATTAAAGGAACAGAGAAATTTGTAAATTTCCGCAGAAAAAAACTCTTGTCACCTTTTGGAAAACATACTATAATAGTTTCTGGACAAATGAGTCTGGATGGCAGAGGACGCAGGTTCTTCTGCCCTTTGTTTTGCCTTTGTTTTTATACATCGAAATGTAAAGGAGGAAATCAAAATGTCATACGTTGATGAGGTCTATGCAAAAGTTGTGGAGAAAAATCCCGCACAGCCGGAATTCCATCAGGCGGTAAAAGAGGTGTTGGAATCTCTGAGAGTGGTGATCGAAGCGAATGAGGAGGAGTACAGAAGAGAGGCTCTTCTTGAGAGGCTGACAACACCGGAGAGAATCGTCATGTTCCGTGTTCCGTGGGTGGACGATAAGGGGCAGGTGCAGGTAAATAACGGTTTTCGTGTACAGTTTAACAGCGCTATCGGTCCCTACAAAGGAGGGCTCAGATTCCATCCGTCCGTAAACCTCGGCATTATCAAGTTTCTCGGTTTCGAGCAGGTATTCAAAAACTCCCTGACGGGACTGCCGATCGGCGGCGGCAAGGGCGGGTGCGACTTTGACCCGAAGGGAAAATCTGATAGAGAAGTGATGGCGTTCTGTCAGAGCTTTATGACAGAACTTTACAGACATATCGGTGCAGATACGGATGTACCGGCCGGAGATATCGGCGTGGGCGCCCGTGAGATCGGTTATATGTACGGCCAGTATAAGAGAATCAGAAATCGGTATGAGGGCGTTCTGACAGGAAAAGGGCTGTCATACGGCGGATCTCTTGCGAGAAAAGAAGCTACCGGCTACGGACTGCTGTATCTGACGGAAGAGATGTTAAAATGCAACGGAAAGGACATTGCAGGAAAGACCGTTGCGGTATCCGGCGCCGGAAATGTGGCGATCTACGCTATTCAGAAAGCAAAACAGTTGGGCGCAAAACCTGTGACATGCTCTGACTCAACGGGCTGGATCTATGATTCCGAGGGTATCGATGTAGAGCTTTTGAGGGAAGTGAAGGAAGTGAAACGCGCTCGTCTGACCGAGTATGCGGCGGCGAGACCGAGCGCACAGTACCACGAGGGAAAAGGCGTGTGGAGTGTGAAATGCGATATCGCGCTGCCCTGCGCAACGCAGAACGAGCTGGGATTGGAAGACGCGAAAGCGCTTGTTGCAGGCGGCTGCTTTGCGGTGGCTGAGGGCGCAAATATGCCTACTACGCTGGAAGCAACGGAGTATTTCCAGAAAAACGGCGTGCTGTTCTGTCCGGGCAAGGCTTCCAATGCGGGCGGCGTAGCTACATCCGCTCTGGAGATGAGCCAGAATTCCGAGAGACTGTCATGGACCTTTGAGGAGGTGGACAGCAAACTGCAGGGCATCATGGTGAACATTTTCCACAATCTGGACGAGGCATCGAAGAAGTACGGCAGGGAAGGCGATTATGTGACCGGTGCAAACATAGCGGGATTCCTGAAAGTGGCCGAGGCTATGGCTGCTCAGGGGATCGTGTGACGTGGAAATCCGGACATACGGTAAATAAGTCAAGAGATAATTTTAATCCGCAGGCAAAGAAAACACTTTGCCTGTGGATTTTTTATTCAAATAGTGCTATAGTAGTGAATGGCAAGAAGTTTGCGCGAAAAAGTCCCTTGAAAGGGAGACTTTGGGAGGCGGAAGATGGCGGGCAAATCGCGGAAAAGTGCAGTCAGAGGATTGCGGATCATCATTGTGGGCTGCGGCAAGGTAGGGACGACATTGGTAGAACAGTTGTCCAAAGAGGGCCACGAGATTACGATCATTGACAAAAACGGGGAAAAAGTGCAGGGGATAAGCGGCGCTTACGACGTGATGGGGATCACGGGAAACGGTGCCAGCTACAGTGTACAGATGGACGCGGGTATTGAGAACGCGGATCTCCTCATTGCAGTGACGGATTCCGATGAATTGAATCTCCTGTGCTGTACCGTTGCCAAGCGGGTGGGGGACTGCGCGGCGATAGCCAGAGTGCGGACGCCGGATTACAGTATGGAGGCGGGATATCTGCGGGATAAGCTGGGGCTTGCCATGATCATCAATCCGGAGATGGAAGCTTCCAGAGAGATCGGCCGTATCCTGTATGTGCCCACGGCGCTGGAAGTAAACTCTTTTGCTCACGGGCAGGCGGAGATGATCAAAATCAAGGTGCCGGAGAGCAACATGCTGGCGGGAAAGAGAATCGTCCGCATCGGCAAAGAGATCGATTCTATGGATAAAATACTGATCTGCGCTGTGGAGCGGGGAGATGAGGTCTATATTCCTTCCGGAGATTTCCGGATAGAGGGAGGCGATGTCGTCTCTTTTGTGGCGCCCAGAATGCAGGCGAAAGTGTTTTTGGAACGTATAGGATTTAAGACTAATCAGGTGAAAGACTGTATGATCATAGGCGGCGGAAAGGCGGCTTACTATCTGGCCAAACAGCTTCTGCATATGGGGATAGCCGTGAAGATCATAGAGGATGACAGAAGAAGATGCGAAGAGCTGAGCATCCTTTTGCCGAAAGCGGTGATCATCAACGGAAACGGCTCTGATGAGGAGCTGTTGAAGGAGGAAGGGATCACGCATGTGGAATCTTTTGTGCCTCTTACGGGAATCGACGAAGAAAATATCATGCTTACGCTGTATGCAAGACATGTGTCCAATGCGAAAGTGATCACAAAGATAAATCGGATCGCGTTCAGAGAGGTGATCAGTTCACTGGATCTGGGGAGCGTGATCTATCCCAGATATATTACATCGGAGGCGATTATTGCTTATGTCCGTGCAAAAAAAGATTCCATGGACAGCAATATCGAAACTCTTTACCATTTGTTTAACTCCAGAGTGGAGGCTATTGAGTTCAGAGTGTATAAGGAATCTGCAGTGACAGGGGTTCCGCTCATGAAGCTTGCATTGAAAAGCAATCTGCTGATTTCCTTCATCAACAGAAATAATGACATTATCATTCCAAGCGGCCATGACACGATCGAGGTGGGCGATACGGTGATGATCGTTACAACACACACAGGTTTTAACGACCTGCAGGATATTTTAAGGTAATGGAGGCATTACAGACATCATGAACAGTTCAATGATCCGATATCTTTTGGGCAGTGTGTTAAAAATAGAGGGAGCGCTTTTGATGCTCCCCTGTCTGGTTTCGCTGTGTTATCAGGAGAAAGTCGGCTTTGCATATTTGCTGGTAGCGGCAGTATGTTTCATACTGGGGGTTGGCATGACGGTAAAAAAACCGGAGGATACGGTCTTTTACCTGAAAGAGGGCTGTGTGACGACGGCGCTCAGTTGGATATTTATGAGTTTTTTCGGCGCTCTGCCGTTTTGGCTGTCGAGGGAGATCCCGCTTTTTACAGACGCGCTGTTTGAGACGGTATCCGGATTTACAACCACCGGAGCCAGTATCCTTGCGGATGTGGAAGCGCTGTCTTATACAGCTTTATTTTGGCGCAGCTTTACCCACTGGATCGGCGGCATGGGGGTATTGGTATTTCTGCTTGCCATCATCTCTTTGAGCGGCGGTTCCCATATCAATCTGCTGCGGGCAGAGAGCCCCGGCCCCTCCGTGGGGAAGCTGGTGCCGAAGATGAAACATACGGCGCGCATATTGTATCTGATCTATCTGGGGATGACTCTGCTTGAGGTGGTACTTCTACTGGCTGGGAGCATGCCTTTGTTTGATGCGCTGACAACCAGTTTCGGCACGGCCGGAACCGGAGGCTTCGGGATCAAAGCAGACAGTATAGGAGGGTATTCCCCTTATATTCAGTGGGTGGTTACGATCTTTATGATCGCCTTCGGTGTGAACTTTAATGCATATTATTTCATATTATTCCACAATGTAAGAAAAGCGCTCCATATGGAAGAGGTGCGCTGCTATCTCGGGATCATTTTGGCGTCGATAGGCATCCTGCTGATGGACACACTAAAAATTTACGGGAATTTTGCTGATGCGCTGCGGCATTCTTCCTTTCAGGTGGCGTCCATTATCACGACCACGGGTTTTTCAACGGCGGATTTCGATCTTTGGTCCCAGACAAGCAAGACGGTGTTGGTGCTCCTCATGTTTATCGGCGCCTGCGCCGGCAGTACAGGGGGCGGTATCAAGGTATCCCGCTTTATTATTCTGATCAAAACAATTTTCAAGGAACTGAATTCCTACATTCATCCGAGGAGCGTCAAAAAGATCACTTTTGACGACCGTCCGATAGAGCATGAGGTGATGCGTTCCACCAACGTGTATTTTATCACCTTTGTGATCCTGTTTATCGCCTCCGTTTTGGCGATCTCCTTTGAGGGGTGGGATCTGACAACAAATTTTACGGCGGTGGCGGCGACCATAAACAATATCGGACCAGGACTGGAACTGGTGGGACCCAGCAGAAACTTTGCGTTTTTTTCTCCCTTTTCCAAGTATGTATTGATTTTTGATATGTTGGCGGGGCGTCTGGAGCTGTTCCCGCTGTTGATCTTATTCCATCCGGCAATCTGGACGGAATTGTACGCGCATAAAAGCGCCTTAAAAAGACTGAAGGCAAGAAGGCAGAGCAAAGATGGAGAAAAGAAAAACAAAGCGTTACGGCGTAAATAAGACCAGAACGATCGCGGTAAATTTTCTGGTCATCATCCTGATCGGCGCCTTTCTTCTGACCCTGCCGGTCTCCTCAAGGAGCGGACATCGGACGGATTTCATGACGGCGCTTTTTACGGCAACCAGTGCCTCCTGCGTGACCGGGTTAGTGCTTGCGGACACGTTCAGTCACTGGTCTGTCTTCGGACAAATCCTGATCCTTATGATGATCCAGATCGGGGGGCTGGGAACCATAGCCATGCGCATTCTGCTGGCGACGTTTTTGCGGCGCAATATTACGCTGAAGGCGAGGAACCTTTTGCAGGAGTCCATCAACAGTCTGCAGATCGGCGGTATCGTCAGACTGATCCGTCAGGCTCTGAAGGGCACGCTCCTGTTTGAGGGGGCGGGCGCTTTTGTGATGGCTTTTTACTTTGTGCCGAGGTTAGGCTTCAGACGGGGGATATATTACAGTGTTTTCCACGCCATATCGGCTTTTTGCAACGCAGGATTTGACCTGATGGGCTATCAGGGAGAGTACGGGTCCTTCGTTTCAGCGGTGGATCATCCTCTGATCAATATACCGATCATGGCGTTGATCATTCTGGGAGGACTGGGCTTTATCGTCTGGGTGGATGTGTGGAAACAGAAATTTCGGTTTCGGAAATTCCAGTTCCACACAAAGCTTGTTCTGACGACCACAGCGGTGCTTGTATTCGGCGGGGCGGCGGTGTTCTATCTGCTTGAGGCGAAGGCATCTATGGCGGAACTTACCGGAACGGGAAAAGTATATGCGTCCCTGTTTGCCTCGGTGACAGCGCGGACTGCGGGATTTAACACTGTGGATACGGCGCTTATGTCGGAAGGCGGAAAGTTATTCAATATTATGTTGATGTTTATCGGCGGCAGTCCCGGTTCTACGGCGGGCGGCATTAAGACAACCTCCATCGCAGTGATCTTTTTCTATATGGCGGCGTATTTGAGAGGAAAGCACGGAGCGGAAGTATTTGGGCGAAAGATCAGCGACGAGACAGTGAGGAAAGCGGTGGCGGTCTTTGTGCTGAACCTGTCTCTGGCGTTAGGCGCTGTTTTAATCATAAGCGGCGTGGAAAAACTGCCTATGCTGGATTTGATGTTCGAGGCGTTTTCTGCCATCGGAACGGTGGGGATGACGACCGGTCTCACCAGAGATTTGGGAACGGTGGGGCGGATATTGATCATGATACTGATGTTTTTAGGCAGGGTAGGCAGTATGTCTTTTGCGTTTTCTTTCTATGAGAGAAAACCGGTGCCTAAGGTGCAGCTTCCGGAGATTGAGGTGCCGGTTGGATGAGAATAGATTGTATCTGAAAGAGGAGTAAAAGTATGAAATCAATTTTAATGATAGGTATGGGAAAATTTGGTCATCATCTCTGCCAGAATCTGGTGGAGTTGGGGAATGAGGTGATGATCGTGGACACAAATCAGGCGGTGATGGACGACCTGATCCCCTTTGTGACCAGTGCAAAGATAGGGGACTGTACAAGCCCCGACGTGTTAAAGAGCTTGGGGGTCGGTAATTTTGATATCTGCTTTGTATGCATCGGTACAAATTTTCAGAGTTCTTTGGAGATTACGAGCCAACTGAAAGATATGGGGGCAAAGTATGTGGTCAGCAAAGCAAACAGAGATATCCATGCGAAGTTTCTCCTGCGCAACGGTGCGGACGAGGTGATCTATCCGGACAGGGATATCGCAGAGAAAGTTGCCATGAAGTTCAGCGCCAACCATGTGTTTGACTATATTGAACTGACGCCTGAGTATTCTATTTTTGAGATTCCGACGCTGCCGGCATGGTTTGGGAAATCCATCAAGGAAGTGAACTGTCGGGCGAAATATCACATCAATATTATCGGAGTGAAAGCGGGGGAGAAAACGAGTCTTCTGCCGGGGCCGGATTATGTGTTTGAGAGGGATGTGCATCTGCTGGTGCTCGGGCATAATCAGGATGTGGACAGACTGTTAAAGAAGATCAGGGATTGAGACGGCAGATGGGGGGAGAAGAGGTACGCTGCATGAGCGATATTTTAAAGTTTGCGGATAGGAAAGAATTCAGGGAGTGGCTTTTGGAGCACTGCCTGTCAGAGGAGGGAGTTTGGCTTTTGTTCGGGAAAGCCGGCGGGCCAAAGACGCTGAAAGCGCAGGAGGCGCTGGAGGAGGCGCTGTGCTTTGGCTGGATCGACGGACAGATGCAGAGCATCGACGATAAAACTTATAAAAAATACTTTTCGATGCGCAGAGACAAGAGCAAGTGGTCGGAGAAAAATAAGGCCCTCGTCAAAGAGCTGGAAGAGCGGGGGATTATGACGGAGTTCGGCAGAAAGAAGATCGAGGAGGCGAAGCAGAACGGTCAGTGGGACGCGCCCAAACCCGAGGCAGTCACTCAGGAGCAGATCGATCAGGTCTCTGCGCTGTTAAAAGAATATGAGCCGGCCTTCACAAATTTTCAGGTCATGTCTATGTCGGTGAAGAAGACCTACACACGGGCTTATTTTGATGCGAAGACGGAGACAGGACGAAAAAAGCGGATCGAATGGATGGTAGACAGGCTGAATAAAAATTTGAAGCCGATGTGACAGACAAGAATTTAAACAAATGTGAAAAATAGGAGAGAATATAATGCGGCTCAATAAGTTTCTCGCATCCTGCGGCGTATGTTCCAGGCGGGAGGCGGATAAACTGATCATGCGGGGAGATGTGACCGTAAACGGGATGCGGGGGGAGACGGGGCAAAATATCTCGGATCAGGATATCGTGTCAGTCAGGGGAGAACAAGTTTTTGCAAAAACGCAGAAAGTGGTGCTCGCCTATCATAAGCCGGCGGGAGTGACCTGTTCGGAGCGGGATGACCATGCGGAGAAACTGATCACGGAGATGATCGATTATCCCGGAAGGCTCACCTATGCGGGGCGGCTCGACAAGGATTCCACGGGGCTTATTTTGATGACTGACGACGGTGATCTGATAGAGGCCATGATGAAAGGATCCCACCGGCATGAAAAGGAATATATCGTGATGTTAAAGCATGAGATCACGGCGGAATTTTTGGAGAGGATGGCGCAGGGAGTCTATTTGAAGGACCTGCACATAAAAACCAGAAGATGCCGGATAGAAAAATTGGATGATAAAATGTTTTCCATTATTTTGACTCAAGGGGTCAACAGACAGATCAAGAGAATGTGCAAAGCCTGCGGGAATACGGTATCTTCCATCAAGCGGGTGCGTATTATGAATATAGAGCTCGGCGATTTGCCGGAGAACCGGTGGAGGGAGATCAAGGGGGAGGAGAGACGGAAGCTGTATGAATTATCAGGACAAAATAGAAGAGATGAGGCAACTGATCGATAAACTGAATAAAGCTTCCAAAGCTTATTATGCGCAGGACAGAGAGATCATCAGCAATTTTGAATACGATGCTCTTTATGATAAACTGCAGGAGACGGAGAAAGAAACGGGGATAGTTCTGGCCGGGAGTCCTACGATGCGGGTAGGGTTTGAAGCGGTGGAGGAACTGCCGAAGGAGAGACATGAAAGTCCCATGCTGTCTTTAGATAAGACAAAGGACAGGGAGGCGCTTGCAGGATGGCTTGACGGAAGGAAAGGGCTGCTCAGTTGGAAACTGGACGGGCTGACCATCGTGCTGACCTATCGGGATGGGAGGTTGAAAAAAGCTGTCACCAGAGGGAACGGGGAGATCGGTGAGGTGATCACCGGCAATGCCAGAGTGTTCAAAAACATTCCGCTGCAGATATCCTATACAGAGGAACTGATCTTGCGCGGGGAGGCGGTCATCACCTACTCTGATTTTGAGAAGATGAATGAGGAGATCGAGGATGTGTCGGCCCGGTACAAAAATCCCAGAAACCTTTGCAGCGGTTCTGTCAGACAGCTTGACAACCGGATTGCGGCCGGAAGGAACATCCGGTTTTATGCATTCGGGCTTGTGAAAGCGGAGGGAGCGGATTTTGAAAACAGCAGGGAAAGAGAGTTTGTGTTCCTTGCAAAGCAGGGGTTTGATGTGGTAGAATATCGAATGGTAACACCGGATACGATCGGGGAAGCGGTGTCGTATTTTGAGAAGAAGATTGAGGGCTATGATATCCCCTCGGACGGTCTGGTGCTGACCTATGAGGATATAGCATACGGTGAATCTCTGGGGCGCACTTCCAAATTTCCGAGGAATGCCATTGCCTTTAAGTGGCAGGATGAGCTCAGAGAGACCGAACTTGTGGAGATAGAATGGAGCCCCAGCAGAACGGGGCTGATCAATCCGGTGGCTCTTTTTCGGCCGGTGGAACTTGAGGGGACTACGGTGAGCAGGGCTTCGGTTCATAACATCAGCGTTTTGAGAGCCTTAAAGCTGGGGCTGGGGGATAGGATCACAGTCTATAAAGCGAATATGATCATCCCTCAGATCGCAGAAAACCTGACTAGGAGCGACACCCTTGAGATACCGGAGCATTGTCCTGCCTGCGGTGGGAAAACGGAACTGAGACAGGTGGCTGACGCGGTGTCTTTGTATTGTACAAACGAGGACTGTGCGGCAAAGAAGATTAAGTCTTTCGCCCACCTTGTGAGCAGAGATGCATTGAATATCGACGGACTTTCGGAGGCTACCCTTGAGAAGTTTATCGGCAAGGGCTTTATTCATGAACCTGCGGATATTTTTCATCTGGATCGATACAAAGAAGAGATCGTGGAGATGGAGGGTTTTGGGGAAAAGTCCTACCGGAATCTGATTGCGAAAGAACCTTCGGAGGATAAGAAAAAGAGCAGCATTGAGAGTGCAAGATACACCACGCTGCCCAGATTTTTGTATGCCCTTGGAATATCCGGCATCGGACTTGCGAACGCGAAGATGATCTGCAGAGAGTTCGAGGACGATTTTGAGAGGATGCTGCAGGCGGATGCGGAGCGCCTCTCGGAGATAGACGGCGTCGGAGGAGTGTTAGCCGGGGCTTTTGTTTCCTATTTTCAGGATGCGGAGAATCTGCGAAAGGCGAAAGCGCTGTACGGTGAGCTGGAGATAGAAAAAAGAGAGATACAGGCGGAGGGCGGCAGTCTGGCCGGTATGAGTTTTGTGATCACCGGAAGCCTGACACAATATGAGAACAGAGAAGCAATGAAGGAGGCCATCGAGGCAAAAGGCGGCAAGGTAACGGGCAGTGTGACGAAAAAAACAAAATGCCTGATCAACAATGATATCACGTCGGGGTCTTCTAAAAATAAGAAGGCAAAAGAGTTTGGTATTCCCATCGTGACGGAGGTTGACTTTATCAGTCAATACATGGAGGAGCATTATGCCGATCAGAGTACAGAATGATCTGCCTGCGAAGGAGATACTGGAAAATGAAAATATATTTGTGATGGCGGAAGAGCGCGCTGTGTCTCAGGACATCAGGGCACTGCAGGTATGTATTTTAAACCTGATGCCGGTGAAACAGGATACGGAGCTGCAGATCCTGCGGGCTTTTTCCAATACGCCGCTGCAGGTGGATGTGACCTTTCTGACGGTAAAAAGCCACACGTCCTTAAATACGTCCGCCAATCATTTAAATACTTTTTATGTGACCATGGATGAGATAAAAGACAGGAATTTTGACGGCATGATCATCACAGGGGCGCCTTTGGAGGAGATTCCCTTTGAGGAGGTGGACTACTGGGAGGAATTATGTGAGATCATGGATTGGACGAAATCCCATGTGACCAGTACGCTGCACATCTGCTGGGGATCTCAGGCAGCGCTGTACCATCATTACGGTCTGCCGAAACAGGATCTGCCCGAGAAGCTGTTTGGGGTTTATGCCCACCGCGTATCCAACCGGAAGGTGCCGTTGGTGCGGGGGTTTGACGATATTTTTTATGCGCCCCACAGCCGTCACACGGAGACGCCGGCGGACCGGATCAAGGTCTGCAAAAAATTAAAGGTGTTAGCGGAGTCTGAGGAAGCGGGGGTATTTCTGGCCATATCAAGGGACGGCAGGCAGATATTTGTGCAGGGACATCCGGAATATGACAGAGTTACGCTTCACAATGAGTATATGCGGGACATGGACAAAGGACTGCGGATTCATGTGCCCTTTAATTATTATCCGGAAGATGACTGTACAAGAAAGCCGATGATGGAGTGGCGTTCTCACTGTAATACATTGTACAGTAATTGGCTGAATTATTACGTGTACCAGAATACGCCGTATCTGCTCGACGAGATCGGGTTTAAAACTATGGAAGAGTGCACGATAGAGGAGAGCGATTAACATAGAAGCGAAGGAGAGACTTGAGGAGAAAAAAGAGAGGAGACATCTATGGACAAAAGCAAGAAAATCAGAAAACTGTGTGAAGAGAAGCAGATCCGAATGATCGATTTCAAGATGACGGACATCGACGGGCGCTGGCGGCATATCACGATACCGGTGGAGCGGTTCGACGAGAATACGTTTGTGTACGGTATCGGCTTCGACGGTTCCAACTACGGGTATGCGCCGATTGAAAAGAGCGACATGGTATTTTTGCCGGACCCGGACACGGCTTATGTGGATCCTTTTGCGGAGGTGCCTACCCTTACTATGTGCGGGAACGTCTGCGTGATCGGGAAAGAGGAAAATAAACCCTTTGATCAGTATCCGAAAAATGTGAGCCTTCGGGCGGTGGAGTACATGAAAGAGAGCGGCATCGCAGATTCCATGGTCATCGGGCCCGAATTTGAGTTTTATCTGTTTGATACAGCCCGCTTTGAAGTATCGCCGAAGCAGTGCGGCTACCGGATCGATACGAAGCAGGCGGTTTGGAACAGAAGTCTTGAGAATTCCGGCAACAACGGGTTCGAGGTTCCTCATCAGGGGGGTTATCATGTGGCTGCGCCTCAGGACGTGGGGTATGATTTGAGAAGCCGTATGTGCATGGAGATGGAAGAATGGGGCATCAAAGTAAAATACCATCATCATGAGGTAGGAGGCCCGGGCCAGATGGAGATAGAGGTGGAACTGGCTGATATGCCCGAGATGGCGGATAATACGATGATCATTAAATATATCATCAAAAATATGGCGGCAAAGGGGGGCAAGACGGCGACGTTTCTGCCAAAGCCCATCTATCAGGAAGCGGGCAGCGGCATGCACGTGCATATGCTCCTGAAAAAAGACGGAAAGCCGTTATTCTACGACGAGAACGGTTATTCCGGATTGAGCCGGACAGCCCACTATTTTATCGGCGGCCTGCTGACCCATATCGCTTCGCTGTGCGCATTCACGAACCCGTCCACCAACTCCTTCAAACGGCTGGTACCGGGGTATGAGGCGCCTGTGACCATCGGCTACGCCACATCCAACAGGAGCGCGGTGATCCGGATTCCGGCTTATGCGAAATCTCCCGAGGCAAAGAGGTTTGAGCTCAGAAATCCGGATGCTACGGCAAATCCCTATTATGCTTACGCGGCGATCCTGATGGCGGGGTTGGACGGTATTGAAAAGCAGATCGATCCTGCACAGATGGGGTGGGGGCCCTATGATTTTAACTTATATACGCTTTCCGCGGAGGAACAAAAAAAGATCAAAGGGCTGCCTAAGAGTCTGGAGGAGGCGCTGTCCGCGTTGGAAGCAGATCATGAATATCTGACAAAGGGCGGTGTGTTCCCGGAGAGACTGATCGACGTCTGGGTCGCGAGAAAGCGGGCGGAAGCGAAAAAAGCAGGGGAGATCCCCACACCGGCGGAATTTGCCATGTATTATGATCTGTAACATGTGATTCCGAAGGAGAGATTCCGGTGATGAAACCGGAGACAAAAAGGCCTGACAGAAAGTCATAATATTTAAGAAAGGGTGAAATACATATGAGAGAGGGAAGCATAAAGACAAAAATTATTCGTTATGTTATGGCGGTTTCCATTATGATCGTATGTCTGATTACTTCATTTATGGTAGCTGCCAGCTTCAGGACGATGGACCGTACGATGCTTGATACGATGCAGCCGATGGTAAAGACCGCATCACAGAATGTGAGTTCAAATCTGCATTTATTGACTGAAAGAATGTACCAGCTTTCAGAAAGTGAGGAAATGAGGGAGATGCTTACAGCCGGGAAGGAGACTCCGGATGTGCTGGCCTTTTTGGAAAGTGAAGCGAATAAAGTAGAATATGTGTGGATTGGCATCTACAATACGGATGGCAGCAGATATACGGGATACGGAAATGCACCGTCGAATATCTCAAGCCAGAAATACTATGGATTTTTGCAGGAGACCGGTAATATTGTGATCGGGGAACCTGTCATGCAGGATAGCATTCTGCAGTTTGCGGTGGGGATTCCGCTGAAAGTCGAGGGGGAGACCTCTCACTATCTGGTGGGATGCTATAAATATGATATTTTAAACGATGTGCTCAGCAATATCAATCTCGGCCAGACGGGCGCTGCCTATATCGTGAATGAGACGGGCCAGATCGTCGGCGACAAAGATATGGAAAATATTGCAAAACAGATCAATGTGTACGATATATATCCGGATGCAAAGAGCAAAGATATGTTTGACAAGGTAATCAACGGCCAGACCGGTTCGCAGAAGATAAAGCTGCATAATGTGAAGCACTATGCGGCGTATTCCCCCGTTCCGGGAACGCTGTGGTCGCTTGTGATAGATGTTCCGGTGAAAGAGTTTAAGGCGGCGGCCATTACCAGTGCGGCGGTGGGCGTTATACTTGCGATTATTATCCTGATGATCGCGCAGGTGATGATAAAGCGAAAAGTATCGGGACTCACAGATTTCCTGAGAGTGGCAACGAGCCGAATCGAGACGCTCTCGGAAGGTGATCTGGCTTCCGAGGTGAATGAGGCGAAGACCGGAGATGAGATCGAGGTGCTTACGGCGGCACTTGCCAAGACAGTTGGGCAGCTCAACAGTTATATCACCAATATCAGCTATGTTCTGGGAGAACTATCCGGAGGCAATTACACGGTGGAGACAACCGGTCAGTACAATGGAGACTTCGCAGCGTTGAAGGAGGCAATGGAATCCATCACGGAATCTTTAAACTGCAATATGAGGGCAATGAGGGATTCAGCCAAGGAAGTGGCTGCAAATACGGACGTGGTATTCTCTCATACAAGGCAGATGCAGGAGGATTCCAGCGAGCAGACTGAGGCTGTAAGACGCCTGAATGAGAGCACAAACCGTATCGTCTCCAACATTGCAACGATCATCGACAGTGCGGAGCGGGTGAAAGAATGTTCTGATGTGACTGACAGTAAGGTGGAGCAGGGCAATAGGGAAATGGCCGGACTGATTGCCAATATGGATGAGATCAATGCAAATATGAATGAGATCAAACAGATCAGCGGTATGATCGAAGGAATTGCAGCGCAGACTAATCTTCTTTCTCTCAACGCATCCATTGAGGCGGCGAGAGCAGGCGAACAGGGCAAAGGCTTTGCGGTGGTGGCGGAGCAGGTGAGAGAGCTGGCAGTCCAGTCGGCAAACGCTTCCGCACAGACTTCGGATATTATCAAAAATACCTCTGATACGATACAAAAGGGTGTGGAAGCGGCGCGAGCAATGGAAGCTTCTTTACAGGAGATAGCCCAAAATACTTCCCGTTTCTCCGAGATTACGAACGACTTAGAGCAGGTTATCGTGGAACAGAAGGCAGCGGCGGAAGACGTAAAGTCGGATCTGGAATCGGTGGAACAGATTGCGGAGAGCAATGCGAATACCGCCAGACAGACGAATGCCGCCTGCGAAGATTTTACAAAACAGGCACAGATGCTGACGGATCTGGTATCCAATGTAAGGATCAGGAAGGGATGAGGAGGTTGACGAAAATGCGTAAGAAAAAATTTGCGGTATTGCTGACAGTGATCTTCTGTTTATGTCTGACCGGATGCGGCAGCGCTTCGGGTGCTATGAAGGACGGCTATTATACGGCGGAAATGAAAGAGTACAGTCATGGATGGAAAGAATATGTGTGTATTCTGGTGGAGAATGATACTATCGTTTCCATTGAGTTTAACGCAAAGGATCCCAGCGGTTTTATTAAGGCATGGGACAATGCCTATATGGAGAATATGAAGACCGTAAGCGGTACTTATCCGAATGAGTACACCCGTCTCTACGGAAGCCGCCTGATTGAATCACAGGATATCGAAGCGGTAGATACGGTTACCGGCGCCACAAGTTCCGGCGGGAATTTTTACAAGCTGGTGGAAGCAGCGATGGAACAGGCAAGGGAAGGGGATGCCGAAGTCGCGGTGGTTGCGGAGTAGTTATGCGGCGGAATGCAAAAACGTTCAGAAAGGGGGTGTCTGTGAGACACCCCCTTCCGGATCTATGGTGACGCCAAAGGGCGTGCAGTAAGCGTTCATTTTTTGGATGATGGAGGCCGCCCTTTCCGGATTCGCCACGGTGGGACAGTAGTCGTTGCGGTTTGGAACGGAACTTATCGTGCAGGGAATGATGCTCAGTTTTGCCTCTTTGGAGACGATGCCGTCTGTCACGGGGAATGTGGCCTGCAGGATCATGGAGTCTTTGTTTTTCGGATTTTTATTTCCGCCGAAGCAGAAATTTCCAAGACTGTAAATGATATATTTTCCCTGATACATCTCAATGCCCTGCAGGACATGAGGATGACAGCCCACCACCAGATCTGCGCCCCAGTCGATGCATTTATGCCCCAGTTCGATCTGATAACTTTCCGGATAGTGTTCAAGTTCTTCGCCCCAATGACAGCAGGCCAGTATCAGATCGACCTCCTGCCGTTTTAATTCTTGGATTCCGTTTTGCAGATAGATTTCTACGACAGCACCGTCATATACTTCGTTTACGGACACAAAACCGATCCGTATACCGTTTTCCGTCTCATAGATCCCCGGAGTGTCGTTGTAAGCGTAGGGAAGGTTTATCTGGGTGAAAGCGGCGATGGTGTCTAGCGTGCTCTGAGGGCCATAGTCCATATTGTGGTTGTTTCCGAAACTTACGGCGTCGATATTTCCCTCCGCTAAAATCCGGTTAAATTCAGGCTTCCCTTTGATATTAAACTGCTTTGGCATGGGGGTTGACAGGTCTGTTAAAACCCCTTCAAAATTTACTAACGTCATATCATCTTGTTCAAAGATATCCTTTACATTTCGGAAAAACCATGATGCTCCGTGCAGATCATACATTTCATAGAACGTGCCGGTGTAGCCGTGGGTGGAAAGTTTTCCGAGAGAACAGTCCCCGGCCAAGGAGATGGTGACGGAATCGGCAGCTTCTGCGGCAGCGGAAGTATCAGCGGATGTGTTAAAATCCTCAGGTTCGGCAGCTTTAGTTGTCAAAACCTCTCTTTTTATGCCTCCGGCAAACAGAAGAAGAGCCGTACACAGAAGAACAGTCAGTTTTTTGTTATATTTTTGTGTGCTCATGTTTGTGTTGCCTCCTTTCTGTGATTCGTAGATTTGATATAGGGATGTGTATTATACTTTACCATTTGTGATGAGGCATTTCAATGAGAAGTGCTGTGGATATTGAATATTTATGATAAAATAAGTATAATGTATGATAGTTTTCGGTGAGAAGGAGAGGAGATGGGAGTATGGCGAAAAAAGAAATTTTCACATTTTTATCCAGTGATAAAAAAACCAGAATGCACGGAGTAAAATGGCTGCCGGATTCGGGGGAATACGGGGCAATCCTGCAGATCGTACACGGCATGATAGAATATGTGGAGCGGTATGAGGAGTTTGCTTTTTATATGACTAAACGGGGCTATCTGGTAGTGGGGCACGATCATCTGGGGCATGGAGAGTCCGTGGCAAGCGAGGGCGATTGGGGTTACATCGCAGACAAAGACGGCGATCGGCTTATGGTGGAGGATATGCATAAGCTGAGAACAATGATGCAGGCGGAACATGCAGGTATGCCGTATTTTATACTGGGACACAGCATGGGCTCTTATCTGCTGCGAAAGTATCTCACACAGCACGGAGAGGGTTTATCAGGAGCCCTGATCGTAGGAACGGGTTCCGTGCCGGACATCGCTACAAAAACAGGTATAGCGCTGACAAAATGTATAGCCCATGTCAAAGGCTGGCGCGGCTACAGCAGATTTGTAGAAAAGCTGTCTTTTTCCGGCGCATACCGCAAATTCAGCTTGGACGGAAAGGAGTTGGAAAACAACTGGCTGACCAAAGATTTGGAGATCGCGGCGAAATATTACAGGGAACCGAGATGTACCTTCCGTTTTACCCTTAACGGTTATAATACGTTGATGAAAGTGGTTTACTATGATAATCAGCCGGAAAATGTGGACAGAGTACCGAAGAATCTGCCTATCATCCTGTTGTCCGGCGCAGATGACCCGGTGGGAAATATGAGCAAAGGAGTACTGCTTGTGAAAAAGCAGCTGGAAAGGGCCGGTATCAAAGATCTTTCCTGCAAACTGTACGAAAATGACAGGCACGAGATTTTGAATGAGACGGACAGAAGTGCAGTGTACCGGGATATTTTAAAATGGTGTGAGGCCAGAAGAGGAGAAATATGAGAATTATCGTTTCGCCGGCAAAAAAAATGAATGAAGACAGGGATTCTTTTGCAGTGAAGAGCCTTCCCTGTTTTCTGGAAGATACGAAGTTCTTAATGGAGGAAATAAAAAAATTGTCTCCGGCGGAGGCGAAGACGCTTTGGAAGTGCAATGACAAGCTGACAGAATTAAATTTTCGGCGTTTTGCGGAAATGAATCCGGAGAAATGTCTGACGCCGGCTATTGTCTCCTATGAAGGGCTGCAGTATCAGTATATGGCGCCGGGGGTATTTACAGAGCGCGCCCTTACTTATGCGGAGGAGCATTTGCGGATCCTTTCCGGATTTTACGGCGTACTAAGGCCCTTTGACGGCGTGACTCCCTACCGGTTGGAGATGCAGGCCTCCCTTGCGGTGAAGGGAAAGAAGGATCTGTACGAGTTCTGGGGAGACAGACTTTACCGGAATCTGATGGAGGAAAATCCGGACGGGGTCATCGTGAATCTGGCTTCCAAGGAGTATTCCTGTGCCGTGGAGCCCTATGCAGAGCCTTCCTGCCTTTTTGTCACGGTGGTTTTTGCGGAGGAAGAGGATGGAAAACTGAGGCAAAAGGGCACTCTCGCGAAGATGGCAAGAGGAGAGATGGTGCGTTTTTTGGCGGAAAACGGGGTGAGGGAACCGGAGAGAATAAAGAAATTTGATTCCATGGGTTACCGCTACAGGGAGGATATGTCAGACGAGAGGAATTATGTGTTTGTGAAAGAAAAAAATTCTTCCGGATTCTAGTATTAAAAGGAAGAAAAATGGTAAGATAAGAAGGAACAGTAAGAAAGGAGAGTATCAAAATGCTGGAAATCGGGACACAGGCGCCGGGGTTTACGCTGCCGGACCAGAACGGGAAAATGCACACGCTGGAAGAATATAGGGGAAAGAAGGTCATTCTTTATTTCTATCCGAAGGACAATACGCCCGGCTGTACGAAGCAGGCCTGCAATTTCGGGCAGCTTTATCCGCAGTTTACGGAGAAGGGAGCGGTGGTCATCGGTGTCAGTAAAGATTCAGTGGCCTCCCACAAAAAGTTTGAGGAGAAATACGGCCTGCCCTTTACGCTGCTTTCGGATCCGGAACTTGCCTGTATTCAGGCTTATGATGTGTGGAAAGAAAAAATAAATTACGGAAAGAAGAGCATGGGAGTTGTGCGGACAACTTATCTGATAGACGAAAACGGCGTGGTGGTTAAGGCTTTTGACAAGGTGAAAGCGGAACAAAACCCGGAGCAGATGCTTGGAGAACTGTAGAATAAGTTTTGTTGAGTTTTGCATTTATCTATAATATAATATAGCTATGTTAAAAAGAATCAGCTTGATTGATATGTTCCAAAGCTTCTTGTAACTATATCGAAAAGGAGGAAGAGAGCAAATGAGCCAGACGGAGGAGGGCGTTTTGGACGTTTCTATGAAACGCATTTTGGCTGTGGACGATACGGCGATTATTTTGACAAGAATCATGGATGCACTGCGAAATGATTATGAGGTGATCACGATCAATTCGGGGATAAGGGCCCTGAAATATCTGCAGCAGGAAAAGCCGGATTTGATTCTGATGGATATACAGATGCCTACGAAGGACGGTATTGAAACATTGAGTGAGATACGCGCCATGAAGGGGCGGGAGGACATACCGGTCATTATGCTCACGGGCATGGAAGACAAGAGCTCTGTTTTAAAGAGCGCTAAACTGGGGATTCGCGACTATATTCTGAAACCTTTCACTTCGGAGGATCTGCTTGCGAGAATCAGGCGGGTATTAGAGCCGGAGGAGGAGAATGAAGCGGAGAAGTTATGGAAAGAGGACGGCAGAAGGTAAGAACGGCGGTAAGGAAAAAGGAGTACATATGAAAGAAAGAGGAAAGCTGAAACAGAATTTTTATAGTCTGATCGTGACGGCGCTTGTCGGATTTATATATTTTTATATATATCTTCCGGCTATCAACATCCATTCAGAGGATTTTTACGGTTTTATCATGATGCTTTGCATTGTCTATACCGGCTGCATGATTCTGTTCGGAGGATTCAAGAGCCGTTCCGTGAGAGAGTTTATCGCCTTCAGCTGGAAGCAGGTAAAGCTGCCGTTCATCGTATTTGTGGTGATCGTGGCAGTGACCACGGTGGGTTATCTGTTTGGCTTGGTGATCTTCAGAGCTTCAGCTTATTCCTCTTTGATGCCGATCACAACCGGGGATTTTACCGAGGATGTGGCGGAGATATCCATGGATCAGATCCCGATGCTTGACGAGGCCTCCGCAAACACGCTGGCAAATCGGAAACTGGGTGAACTTTCCGATCTGGTCTCTCAGTTTGTAGTGAGTGATATTTCGGCTCAGATCAACTACAAGGCGAGGCCGGTACGAGTGACCTATCTGCACTACGACAGTTTCTTTAAATGGTGGAGCAACCGGAACGAAGGGATTCCGGCCTACATGGTGGTGGATATGGTGACGCAGGACGTGGCCGTGGTGCGGTTGGAGGAGGGGATCAAGTATTCGCCTTCAGAATATTTCGGCAGGGATCTGAGCCGTTATCTGCGGTTTCATTATCCCACAGCAATCTTTGAGAATGTCAATTTCGAGATAGATGAGGAAGGTACGCCTTACTGGGTGGCTTCCGTGGTGGAAAAGCGGATCGGACTGTTTAACGGGGACGATGTGCAGGGCGTGGTGCTGCTCAACGCGGTGACAGGAGAGAGCGTCTACTATGAAGTGCAGGATGTGCCCACCTGGGTGGATCGGGTGTACAGCGCCGGGCTGGTGGTGGATCAGTACAATTATTACGGCAGATATCACAATGGTTTTTTCAATTCCCTGTTTACCCAGAGCGATTGCACCACGGCGACTACGGGGTACAATTATATAGCCATGAACGACGATGTATACCTCTACACCGGTATCACTTCCATCAGCGGCGACAGAGGTAATATAGGTTTTATTCTGGTCAACCAGCGGACAAAAGAGGCCCGCTACTATTCCTGCGCCGGAGCGGAGGAGTATTCCGCCATGTCTTCGGCGGAAGGGGCGGTGCAGCAATTCAGCTATGACGCTACATTCCCGCTTCTTTTAAATATCTCGGATCAGCCCACTTACTTTATGGCTTTAAAAGATGCGGCGGGGCTTGTGAAGATGTACGCTATGGTCAATGTGCAGCAGTATCAAATCGTGGCTACGGGAAATTCCGTCAGGCAGTGTCAGGAAAATTATCATGAACTGCTGATTGATAATCAGGTCATTGAGGATGACAGAACGCAGGATAGCGAGGAGGATGATACGGCGCAGAATACTGTGCAGGGAGAGGAAAACGGGGCGAAAGAGGAACCGGAGGCAGAGGAGTATGAGAAGATAAGCGGTACGGTGGGAGAGATCCGGACAGCCGTCATAGATAATAATACATGCTACTTTTTGAGCCTTTTAGAGCTGAATTCCGTACGGTATTTTATGCTCCGGGCGGATGAGAATCTGGAAGCAGTGTTGATCGATCAGGGGGACAGCGTAGAGCTCTACTATGTGCCGGAAGCGGGTACGGAGAAGATCCTGCGGGCGAAACTGGGCAGCGTGAAGCCTGCGGCGGAGAACATGGAAGCTTCCGAGGAGGCAGCAGATGAGCAGTGAGCGGGGAAGCTCCTGACAGTGTAGGGAGTGGAAAAGCAGACGGTTTAGGAGATGGCAAAACAGATGGTGAAATTGAATGAGCTGGAGATCGGAAAAACGGCGAGAATCGAGACAGTGGGCGGGGAGGGGGCACTGAGACAGCACTTTCTCGACATGGGACTGATTCCCGGTGCAGAAGTAACACTTGTCAAGTTTGCGCCGATGGGAGATCCCATGGAACTGTTAGTTCACGGCTACGAACTGACGCTGCGGTTAGACGATGCGGCGAAAATAGAGATAGAACCGACAGATAGACCGAGAACAGAAAGCAGCGCGGTTTCAGATAAAGGAAAGTCGAAGAAGGAGCATCCGGGGTTTGGAGAGGGAGGCAGGTATCATGCGAAAGGCGACGGCGATCCTCTGCCCGAGGGAAGTATGCTGACTTTCGCGTTGGCAGGAAATCAGAACTGCGGCAAGACCACCCTGTTTAATCAGCTCACAGGAGCAAATCAGCACGTGGGAAACTTCCCGGGGGTCACGGTGGACAGAAAAAGCGGCGCGATCAAGGGATATCCAAAGACGGAGATCACCGATCTGCCGGGCATCTATTCTATGTCCCCCTACAGTGCGGAGGAGATTGTAACAAGACAGTTTATTATAAATGAAAAGCCCACCGGTATCATCAACATTGTGGACGCCACGAATATTGAGCGAAATCTCTATCTGACCATGCAGTTGATGGAACTGGGGGTGCCGATGGTGCTGGCTCTCAATATGATGGACGAGGTGCGCGGCAACGGCGGCTCCATACATATCAATGAGATGGAAGAGTATCTGGGGATTCCGGTGGTGCCGATCTCGGCAGCTAAAAATGAAGGTGTAGATGAGCTGATACATCATGCGGTGCATGTTGCGAGCTATCAGGAAAAACCCGGGCGTATGGACTTCTGCAATGAGAAGGATCACGGGGGCGCGGTGCACAGATGCCTTCACGGCATTATGCATCTGGTACAGGATCACGCTGAGGCGGCCGGAATACCGGTGCGGTTTGCAGCCACCAAGCTGGTGGAAGGAGACGGGCGAATAAGGGCAGCCCTTACCCTTTCTCAAAATGAAGAAGAAATGTTGGAGCATATCATCAGACAGATGGAGGAGGAGCGGGGGTTAGACAGAGCGGCGGCCATCGCTGATATGCGTTTTACTTTTATTCAAAATCTGGTGGAAGAAACGGTGGTGAAGCCGGGGGAGAGCAAGGAGCACGCCAGAAGCCGGAAAATTGACAGTATTTTGACCGGCAAATATACGGCGATCCCGGCTTTTATCGGGATTATGGGAGTTGTTTTTTACTTGACATTCAACGTGGTCGGAGCCTTTTTGCAGGAGCTTCTGGCGGCGGGGATCGACCGGGTGATGCAGGCGGCGGACCGGGTGCTTGCCGGATGGCATGTGAGCAGTGTGCTGCACTCGTTAGTGATCGACGGGATCTTCAGCGGAGTCGGGAGCGTGCTCAGTTTTCTTCCGGTTATCGTCACGCTGTTTTTCTTTTTATCCTTGTTGGAAGATACGGGTTATATGGCCAGAGTGGCCTTTGTGATGGACAAACTTCTGCGTAAGATCGGGCTTTCCGGCAGGAGTATTGTGCCGATGCTGATCGGGTTTGGCTGTACGGTACCCGGTGTGATGGCAAGCAGAACGCTGCCTTCGGAGAGAGACCGCAAAATGACGATCCTGTTGACACCCTTTATGAGTTGTTCCGCTAAACTGCCGATCTACGGTTTTTTTACGGCGGCATTTTTTCCGGGAAAGGGCGGTCTTATCATGGTGGGGCTTTACTTTTTGGGTATTCTGGCGGGTATTCTGACGGCTCTTCTTTTTAAAAACACGCTGTTTAAGGGGGAGGCGGTGCCTTTTGTGATGGAGCTGCCGAATTATCGTCTGCCCGGCGTAAAAAATGTGGTGAGGCTTTTGTGGGAGAAAGCGAAGGACTTTCTGCAGCGGGCGTTTACGGTTATTTTTGTGGCTACCATTATAATATGGTTTTTACAGACCTTTAATCTGCATTTCGGCATCGTGGAGGATTCCAGAGAGAGCATTCTCGCCATGGCGGCCGGTGTGATCGCGCCGGTATTTGCTCCGCTTGGATTCGGGGATTGGCGGATATCTACGGCGTTAATAACCGGTTTTATGGCGAAGGAGAGCGTGGTTTCAACACTCACCGTGTTGCTTGGTTCCGGCGAAACGATCACGGAGCTGCTCACTTTTGCTTCCGCATCCGCCCTTCTTGTGTTCTGCCTGCTGTATACTCCCTGTGTTGCGGCAGTTGCGTCGGTAAAGAGGGAATTGGGCGGAAAATGGGCGGCGGCGATGGCAGTCGGGCAGTGTGTGATTGCCTGGCTGTGCGCATTTCTGGTGCGGATCATTGTATCTGCAATGATATGACGCAGACGGCAAATCCTGCGGTGATGGGGTCAACATTTTATTGTGAAAAGAAAAAAAGTATGGTATACTATTACACATCTCGCGTCAACGTCCGGAGAGGCAGAAGGGCGTGCTGCGGACAGGCTTATATAGAGAATTGAGGAAGGACATTCATGGAAAATCAACAGAATAATAAGAAGAAAAATGACATGACACATTTTCTGTTTGGAAGTTTTGTCGTGTTATTGCTTATCAGTGTGGGTGCTTTTATGTATCTTGTTCTATATATGAGCAAGAGAAGCGAGGAATCCATTGATAAAGTGGGAAACGTCTATATTATGGGGATCAAGGATCATACCGTAGCGCACTTTCGGACATTGATCGATTTGAAGTTTGAACAGGTGGAAGCGATAGTACAAGCCGTTCCGGCCGATATGGAAGATGTGGAGGAGATCCATAGAGAACTTTCCTACAGAGCAAGCATCAGAAATTTTGATTATTTGGCTTTATGTTCCAAAGATGGGGAAATTGAGACGTTGGACGGAGTAAAGTTTCACGTGACGGATCCGGATCCGTTTTTTGAGTCTCTGAGAAATGGTGAGAAGAAGGTTGCGGTAGGCAGAGATATCAATGAAAATGAAATCGTGATATTCAGTATCAATGTCCATTATCCGATGAGGAGCGGTGAAACCAGTGTAGCGATGGCTGCGGCTGTGCCGATAGAGTATATCAGCACGATGATGGGAAGCGGCGGAGAAGAGGATGCAATCATATATTCTCAGATTATCCGTAAGGACGGAAGCTTTATTGTCAGCGGTATGAACGAGGAGCATTCCGACTACTTCAGTGCGGTATATGAAAAGTACAGAGATGATGATCAGGCTGAAATGGAAAAATATATTGCCGATCTGTCTGAAGCGATGGTAGAAAAAAAAGATTATTTGGCCAAAATGAGCTTTGGCGGAAGCAACCAGCAGGTATATTGTACTAATCTTCCTTATTCGGAGTGGCATCTTTTGACCGTTTTGCCGTCTGGCATATTAAATGAGACGGTGGAAGCCATGAACAGCGAATGGGGGAGGACTACCACAATAGCCTGCACCATCGTTATCATGACAATACTTGTTATTTTCTTTGCCTATTACCGAATGACGCGTCAGCAGATGTTGGATTTGAAAATAGCGAGAGAGGAAGCGTTAGAGGCAAATAAGGCAAAGAGCAATTTCCTTTCCAACATGAGCCATGATATCCGCACTCCGATGAACGCCATTGTAGGAATGACGGCCATTGCCATGACCCATATTGACGACAAGGATCAGGTGCAGAACTGCCTGCGAAAGATCACGCTGTCAGGAAAGCATCTGCTGGGGTTGATCAACGATGTGCTTGATATGTCAAAGATTGAGAGCGGCAAGATGACACTGACAGAGGAGAGAATATCCCTCAGAGAAGTTGTGGAAGGCGTTGTGGGTATCGTGCAGGCGCAGATTAGAGGGAAAGGGCAGTATTTTAACGTGCATATTGACAATATCGTGGCGGAGGATGTGTACTGCGACAGCGTACGTTTGAATCAGGTGCTGATCAATCTTTTGTCAAATGCCGTGAAGTATACCCAAGAGGGCGGAAGCATACAGCTTTCGCTGTATCAGGAAAAGGATCTTGTGGATAAAGAGGGCGAGTATGTCCGTACTCATATCACGGTAAAAGACAACGGAATCGGCATGACGCCGGAATTTGTGAAACATATATTTGAATCCTATTCCAGAGCGGACAGCAGACGTGTCAATAAGACGGAAGGGGCCGGACTCGGCATGGCCATTACAAAGCATATCGTCAATGCTATGGGCGGAACGATTACGGTGGAGAGTGAACCGGGCAAGGGAACTACGATCCAAGTGGTGGTAGATTTGGAAAAGGCAGGTACGGAGGATACAGATATGATCCTTCCGGCTTGGAAGATGCTGGTGGTGGACGACGATGAGACATTGTGCCGGACGGCGGTGGAGGCGCTTGATTCCATCGGAATACAGGCAGAGTGGACGCTGAGCGGGGAAACTGCGTTAGATATGATAAGCAGGCATCACAGGATGAGGGACGATTATCAGATTGTTTTGCTTGACTGGAAACTTCCGGGAATGGATGGAATCATGGTAGCCAGACAGATCAGGAAGATTGTGGACAAGGATATGCCTATCATTCTGATATCGGCTTACGACTGGAATGACTTTGAGGATGAGGCGAAGGAAGCCGGAATCGATGGATTTATCAGCAAGCCGCTGTTTAAGTCTACCCTGTATCACAGCCTGAAAAAGTATATGAATCTGGAGGAGATACAGGAGACAGCGGACGTAGAACTGGAGGGACGTCATATACTTGTGGCGGAGGACAACGACTTAAACTGGGAGATACTAAAAGAACTTTTGTCGGATCTCGGCATGGAATTGGAATGGGCGGAAAACGGAAAGATTTGTGTGGAGAAGTTCAAGGAATCAGAAGCAGGATATTTTGACGCGGTTCTGATGGATGTCCGAATGCCGGTGATGACCGGTTACGAAGCTACTGAGGCAATCAGAGGCCTTGAGCGTCCGGATGCAAAGACTATCCCGATCATTGCAATGACAGCGGATGCTTTTTCGGAGGACATCAAACGATGTCTGGACAGCGGGATGAACGCGCACACGGCGAAGCCGATCAATTTGGATGAGGTGATCTTGCTGTTGAAGAAATTTATTTTGTAGAAAATGGGGGTCGGATTACAGGGAATGTGATCCGGCTCTTTTATGTATATAGGCACACTGATAAGAGGTTGGAGGAAGTCTGAGATGAGGCTGTTTCATTTATCGGATCTGCATATAGGATTAAAGCTGTTAAACAGGGATATGCGGGAGGATCAGGAGTATATATTGGATCAGATCACAAAGTTTGCGGCGGAGAAAAGACCGGATGTGATCATGATCGCCGGAGATATCTATGACAGAGCAGTGCCGTCCGCCGAGGCGGTGGAAGTCTTTGATCACTTTGTGGAAAGTTTGTGGGGGATCCTGCCTGAGGCCTCGATCATGATGATCAGCGGCAACCATGACAGCGCTTCCAGAGTGGACTGTTTTCGCAGCGTGTTGGCGAGGGAGAGACTGTATATGATCGGACAGCCGCCCAGACGGGAAGGGGAGTTTATGGAGAAGATCGTGCAGCAGGATGCATACGGAAAGGTGAATTTTTACCTTCTGCCCTTTGTGAGGCCTTCCATGGTGCGAGAGATCGTTGGGACGAGAGAGGACGGCAGCCTTTTTTCTTACCATGAGACTGTGAAAAAACTGATTGAGCGGGAAAAAATCGACGAGCGGGAGAGAAATGTGTTTGTCAGCCATCAGTTTTATGTGCCTGAGGGAGCGAAGGCGGAAGACGTGGAGCGTATGGATACGGAAATATGTACCGTGGGGAATATCGATGCGGTGGGGGCAGAACTTTTGGCCGGATTTGATTATGCGGCTCTGGGACATATTCATAAATCTATGAAAGCAGGCAGTGAGCGGATTCGCTACTGTGGGACGCCCATAGCCGTGTCGGTCAGTGAGGCGGGGCAGGAAAAAGGTATTTTGATGGTAGATCTTGCTGAAAAAGGAGTGGCGGATATCACAAGACTTCCTCTGAAGCCTCTTCGTGAAGTGCGGGTGATAAGAGGGAATCTGTCGGAAGTGTTAGAGCTCGGATGCAGAGACTATGTGACTGTGATCCTGACGGATCAGGCAGATCTGGACATAATCGATATGCGGGAAAGGATCCGTCTGGCTTTTCCGAATTTGCTGGAGATTCGTCGTGAGACGAGGAAGAGAGCAGATTATGAGAGTGAGATCCACGGGCAAGCGCTGCTTGAACCTTTCGAGTTATGCTGTCTGTTTTTAAAGGATATGGAGGAAAAAGACAAAGCGGTGATGAGAGATGTGATCAATGCTGTGAAGGGGGCTCTTTAGATGAAACCATTGAAGCTTACAATGCGGGCTTTCGGATCCTATAGTCGGGAGACGACGATCGATTTTGCAAAACTTTCCCAGAATCTGTTTTTAGTTACCGGAGATACCGGCGCGGGAAAAACCACTGTGTTTGACGCCATTGTATTTGCCCTCTACGGTGAGGCGTCTTCTGTCGCAAACAAAAAGGATGGGGTGCTGCTGCAGAGCCAGTATGCGCCTTTGGATGTGACTCCTTATGTGCGGTTAGAGTTTTCAGACGGTGAAAACGGCGATATCTATGTTGTTTCCCGCACACCCAGACACCTTAAACTGCTCACCAGAGGGCGGGGGAGCGGGAGCCGGACAACGGAAAAGAACGCTTCGGTTTCGCTCCTTATGCCGGACGGGACAGAGTATCCGCTCAGAGAGACGCAGCGCAAGATAGAGGAGATCGTAGGATTTAACAAGGAACAGTTTATGCAGGTGGCGATGATCGCCCAAGGGGAGTTTATGGAATTGCTGCGGGCGAAATCCGATGCCAAAAAAGTGATCTTCCGCAAACTGTTTCATACGGATTTTTATGAGAAGATCGTGAAGGAACTGGAGAGCCGCAAGCGGTCGAAAGAAAAAGAGATCGCCGAGATCAAGACAGCTTCGGGGGCCGTTGCGGGCAGGATCAAAATTCCGGATGATTACGGAAGGAAGGAGCAGATCGCAGGCTTAAAGGAGCAGATAGAAACAGGAACTTTGGCAAATATGGAGGAGTTTTTGGAGGAACTTGCGGTTCTTTGCGGCTGTTGCGAGGAGGTCAGGGAGGAGTCGGAGAAAGCGCTGAAAGAAGCCTCTGGGGAGCGGGATAAAAAGCGGGATGCCTGCATAGCGGCTGAAAATCTGCTGCAGTTTTACAGTCAGCTTGAACAGGCAAAAGCGGATCTGGCTGAATGCGAAAAGCAAAAAGAGGAGATAGAACAAGGTGAGAAACTGGCTGCTGTTCTGGCGGGAGCCTATGATATCCTGACGGAGTATAAGGCTTATGAAATGTCAAAAAAGGCGGCGGACAGCATAAGGGCGGCGAAGAAAAGGAAAGAAGAGGAGCTGCCTGATCTGAAACAGAGGGCGAAAATCCTGACGGAGGAGAAAAAAGAGGCGGAAGAACAGTATGACGCTGCCAAAGAAAGATATGGTAAACTCAGCGAACGGGTGGAGGCTGCCAAAAAGATCCTTCGGGAAAAGGAACGTATGGAAGCAGAGTATGAGGAGAGTCTTGGGGAGTTGAAAACCGCAGGTGAGGAGTTACGGGAAGAGAAAAAGAAGCTTGCTTTGTTCGAAGAACAGGAACAAGGTCTTAAAGATCAGGCGGAGACTTTCGGGAATGCGGAAGTCTTTTTGGAAAAGTGGAGAAGGAAGGAAAAACTGGCAAAGGATTTGTCGGAGGATTCTAAAGAAACGAAGAATCTGGAGAAGCAGATCAGGGAAAAGTCGGAGAGGGCTGTTTTGGCAAAAAGGGAGTATGAGGAAGCCAAAGAGACGTATTTGCGGGAGAGCAGGCGTTATGAGCAGAGCAGGCAGAACTTTTTGGACGCTCAGGCGGGGATATTGGCTGGAAGTCTGAAGGAGGGAAAGCCTTGTCCGGTCTGCGGTTCTTTGGAACATCCTATGCCTTGCCGCAGTGATGCAGAGGAGGAACTCTCCGGAGAGCAGCTCAAACAGATGAGCAAGGCAGTGGAAATCTGCCTGCAAAAGCAGGAAGATGCGGCCGCAAGAGCAAAGGAAGAGGAGACAGCTCTGCGTGAGAAAAGCTTTCTGCTTGAAAAGAAGTTTGGGAAGCTGGAGGAACAGTATAGGGAGGCGGTCGCCGGAGAAGAGTCGGAAAGTGAAGGGAGACGGGATAAAAAGGCGATGGAGCTCGAGATCCACGATCTCATTGAAAAGTTTGGGAAAGCGGTGCAGGAGGAAGGAGAACGCCTGCAAAAGAATGTGGACGATCTGCAAACGATACGGAAAAGACTGGAGGAGGTCAGGGCAGATAAGGAAAACCTGCAGGAGCTTATCAGGAAGTGTCTGGAGAGGCTGCAGAAGGCTGAGAATGCGGTTCACCAAAAGAGGGGAAATCTGGAAAGTTTATCCGGAGCCGCAGAATATGCCAGTATGGAGGAAGCGGACCACCTGCTTGAAATGGAGAAGGAAAGACGGGATGAGATCGCTTTGCACTGTCAGGAGAGGCAAAGGAAAGCGCAACAGGCGGAGAGTGAAAAACGGGAGGCGGAAACGCTGCTAAAATGTTACAAGGAAGAACTTCCGGAAAAGGAGAGGGAGGCGGAAGAAAGGAAGAAATCTTATGAGGCCCGCATGTCGGAAAAAGATATCGGAGAAGCGCAGTGGCAGGAACTTACGGCCGAATATTCCCGAGAGGAGATAGAGAGATTAAACAGGAAGGCTGCAGAGCATCATCTGAAAGAACAGAGGGCTATGGCCGTGAAGGAAGCTGCTATGCAAGCTATAGGAGACAGGGAGAGGCCTGTTCTTAAAAAACTGGAAGAAGATAAAAGGCAGGCGGAAGAGGTTCTTGCGGTTGTCAAAGAGCAGTTAGACCGTCATCAGGAGAGAGAACGGGATAATAAAGGGGTTTATGAGGAACTTGCGCCCAGAGCGAAGGAGCGGAGCATCATTCTTGAGGAGCATCGGAGACTGGATGGTCTCTACAAGCTGGTTTCCGGAAATGTGACCGGTGCAAGGATGGATCTGGAAACATTCGTACAGCGTTATTATTTGGAGAAAGTGCTGCATGCCGCAAACAGACGTTTTCAGGAGATGTCCGCAGGACAGTTTGAACTGCGCATGGTGTCCCCCGAACGTGCGGGGGAGGGGAAAAACCGCGGTCTGGATCTGATGGTCTACTCTGCCGTCACCGGCAAAGAGCGGGAGATCCGCACGCTCTCCGGAGGGGAATCCTTTATGGCTGCTCTTTCTCTTGCGCTTGGTATGGCGGATCAGATTCAGGAGAGCGCTGAGGCGATCCATTTAGACATTATGTTTATCGACGAGGGCTTCGGTTCGTTGGACGAGCATTCCAGAAATCAGGCGGTGAAAGTGCTGAAGGAGATGGCCGAGGGAAAACGGCTGATCGGCATCATTTCCCATGTGACGGAACTGAAGCAGGAAATAGAGGAGAAGTTGGTTGTCAGTAAGAATGACGAGGGAAGTTTTGTGAGGTGGGAGTGAGAGAATAGAGAATAAAAATTTTATCTGAAAATAAAGGGCAGGGTCATTCTGTAATAGGCATTTGCAGGATGGCTCTTTTTGTTCGGATTCGATTCGGGAAGAAGCGGTCTGCTGTCACGGTATTCAAAATTATTTGAAAAAAGGTGCTGAAAAGAAGGACAGGTACATATATATAGACAGAGAGAAGGCTGTGCAGTCAAGATATGGTAGAGGAGGAGAAAGGGCTATGGAAAAGGAGGAGATTCTGTATATGTTTCCGGCCTCTCACAGGGAATTTTTTGATAAAGCAGCCTCTGAACCGGAAAAATTGCAGGAGATAAGGCTGCGGGCGGAAAAACCGGTGATCCTGATCAAAAAGCAGCAGGAGTATTTTCTCACAAAGACAGGGCAGTTGACCAGAGAAGCGGACGGGGCAAAGGTGATGAGAGCGAAGGAGTTAGAGCAGATTTTACAGCACATTTGTCATTATTCCGTCTATGCTTATACTGATGAGATCAGGCAGGGATATCTGACGCTGCCGGGGGGACATCGGGTAGGAGTTGCCGGACAGGTGGTGTTAGAGAGTGAAAAATGCATCAGGACAATAAAAAACATACGTTATTTAAATATCAGGATCGCACATGAGATAAAAGGAGCCGCAAAGCCGGTGATTTCTGAAGTATATGAGAACGGCAGGTTTTGCAATACGCTGATTTTGTCACCGCCGGGATGCGGAAAAACAACGTTGCTGCGGGATCTTGTGCGGGAAATATCCAATGGAAATAAATGGGGAAAAGGAAGGTTTGTCAGCGTGGTAGACGAGCGTTCCGAAATTGCGGGGAGTTATCTCGGAGTGGCTCAGAACGATCTTGGCATCCGGACGGATGTGCTGGACGGCTGTCCGAAAGCTATGGGGATGATGCTGCTGATCCGTTCTATGGCGCCGCAGGTGATCGCAGTGGATGAACTTGGAAATACGGAAGATGTGGAAGCGGTGGAGAAGGCTCTGCGCTGCGGCTGTCAGATACTGGCGACGATCCACGCGGAGGATATGGAGGAATTGAGACGGAAAATTTTTATGAAAGACTTGTTGGGGGAGAGCGCGTTCCGGAGGTTTATAGTGTTGGGAAGGGAAAACGGGAAGTGTGTGGTAAAAAAGATATATCGCTGTGAGACATGAAAAGCGGGAATAGGATTTGGCAAAATGGCAGAGCGTCAGAGGTGTATTGAATGGTGAAAGGGATCGGTATTTTGATCGTTATATTCGGGAGCAGCGGGCTGGGACTCAGTATTGTGAGGGAACGGAAAGCGTATCTGGAACAGTGCAGGGCATGGCGGGAACTTTTTGGACTGATTGAAAATGAGATTGCGTTCCAGAAATCTTCTCTGCCGGAGATTTGCGGCAGGGCGGGGATGCACCTGAGGGATGATAAGAAACTGTTTTTAGAAAGTATCGGGGGGACGTTCGACAGAGGGGAGGGCGGCACACTCGGGGAAATCTGGAGACGGGAGGCGGATAGGGTATTGTCGGAAAAACCTCTGAAAAAAGAGGTGGAGGATGAGATAAAAGGGATGGGAGAAAAACTTTGCTTTGAGGACAGTGAGATGCAGAGAAAGATGCTGCAGGACATTGAGAAATATTTGAGGAAACACGAGGAAGAGCAGGAGAATGCAGATAAAGAGAGAAATAAGCTGACACTCTGCGCAGGAGTGATGGGCGGGTTGCTTTTGACGATTCTCTTTTTATAAAAATTCAAGGCGGGAGAGGAACATGACAGTCAGCGTAATATTCAGAATAGCGGCAGTAGGCATATTGGTTACAATATTGGGACAGGTATTAAAGCACAGCGGAAGGGAGGAACAGGCGTTTTTAGTGTCTCTCGGCGGTTTGATTCTGGTACTGACATGGATCATGCCGTATATCTATGACCTGTTTATGTCTATCCAGAATTTGTTTTCGCTTTAGAGAGGTACCGGGATGATCGTTATTAAGATATCTTTGCTGGGAGTGCTGGCCGTATTGCTGGCTATTCAGTTTAAAATATTAAGGCCGGAATATGCGTCCTATATCGGTGTAGCCTGCGGCGGTCTGATCTGCGTTTTTATTGTGGAATATCTCTTCAAAGTATTTCAGGAATTCGGACAGTTACAGCAGTATGTGTCAGCAAACAGGGAATATCTGAATATTTTGCTCAAGATGATCGGCATCACCTATATCTGCGAATTCAGCGCCGGTATCTGCAGGGATGCCGGATTTCAGACTATAGCAGGTCAGATAGAAGTTTTTGGAAAAGTGTGCATTCTGCTGTTTGGTCTGCCGATTGTCGTCTCTCTGATGCAGACTATCGGGAGTTTTGTATGAAAAAACGGTCGTTATTTATTTTTTGCTTGGAAATAATTCTTTTTTTTACAGTATTCGACTTAAAATGCAAGGCATCCTTCATTGAACAGGAGGGATTTTTGGAAGAAGAGGAGGAAAAAGAACTGACGGATGACATTACAAAAGAACTTCATCAACTATGGGATGAGAATTATATGGGGCAGATCACGGGATATCTGGATGACGCCTACAGGAAAACGGGTGTGGATACCGGCAAGCTGTGGCAGGAGATCATGAAGGGCAACTTGAAAAACGGGGTGAAGGAATTTGGGCGGCAGGCCGCGGAGAATTTCTTTTTTGAGTTTTCTGCCGGGCGGGAAATTTTTATGAATATCCTGCTGTTGGCAGTATTGTCCTCGCTCTTTACAGTGGTAATGGATATTGTGGAAAACAAGCAGGTCTCCCATCTTGGCTTTTATTTTTTGTATCTTCTGCTGTTCATTATGTTGGCCAAAGTATTTCAGAGTATCTATACGGAGGCTTCAGATATGCTGGGGGCCATGACGGATTTTGTGAAAATACTGGTTCCGGCTTACGCGGCAGCCCTCGGGATGACAAACGGGACGGCGACGGCGACGGTGTATTATGAGGGAGTTTTGATGGTAGTATGGTGCGTGGAGGAAGTGCTCGGACGAGTCATGCTGCCGGCGATAGAACTGTATATGCTGTTGTCGGCTATGGACGGAATCTGGAGCGGAGAGCGGATGGCGGGGATTTTGCAGGGGTTGAGACGAATAATTGAATTTGGTTTAAAGTCGATACTTTGGATAGTTGGCAGCGTCGGGATATTGCAGGCTATGATAACGCCTGTTATAGATTCTTTGCAGTGGAATGCGGCGAAAAAGGTGGCGGGAATGGTGCCCGGAGTGGGGAATATTTCTGAGGGGATTTCGGAAATTTTTGTGGGATCTGCCATTTTGATCAGAAATGGCATCGGAATATTCTTTACATTGGTTTTGCTGTTTCTGTGTCTCGTGCCCCTCGTCAAAATTTTTGCGGTGGCTTTATGTCTTAAATTTTCTTCGGCGCTGGGGGCTGTCGTGAACCACTCCAGACTGACAGCCTGCTCAGATAAGGTGGGGGAAGCTTCGCTTATGCTTTGCAAAGTGCTGCTCACGGGTATGGGACTGTTTCTGTTGTGCATCGCGATCACTGTGCTGGCGGTGAGCCGCGGGATGTAGCGGGAGAGATGTTTTATGTTGGAACAGATAAAGGAGCTTTGCCTGTTTTTGATCTGTGGGCAGACATTGTTATATTTCCAGAGTGGAAAAAAATATGAAAAAATCTGTCGTATGATATTGGAACTTTTGATTTTGGCAGGGATCGTAGGTGCGATTTTAAACTTTTTGCAGTCCGCAGGCTTTCGAAAAGGGGAGATGGAGGCGGCAGGCAGTGCGGTAGCAGGCATGCAGAGAAACATGGAGGAGGCGCTATCAAAGCAGCTTGGGATGGAGGGGATTTCCGGAAATTTTCTTGCAGGGGAAGAAATGGAAAAGCTGATAGAAAAACATACTACAGAAGAAATTAAATCAAGTTATAATAATTTTGCTATGGAGTATGGATATAAGATACAGAAGATAAAAAATGAAAAGGATAAATTACAGGTGTTTTTAATAGATGTTCGGAAAAATGAGAAGGACTATGAGGATAATTCTGCGGAAACTGACGGAATTGAACCGGTGGAGATCGGGGAGATCAGCATAGACAGGGGAGACAGTAAGGAAACGGAAGAGGAGATGAGCGAGAAGGATCCCGAAAAGTCCGAGGAAGAGCTGAAAAGTTTCAGGCGGCAGTTTGCACTTGTTTTAGGGATGGAAGAGGAGAAGCTGGAGGTGATATTAGTTGACCGATAAAGGCATGGCAAAATGGAAACAAAAACTTCAACAAATGAAAAAGGAAGATTATATTGTAATTCTGCTGGCCGGCTTACTTCTGCTGATACTATCTCTGCCGACAGGAAAGGAAAAACAGGGGGCAGGCGGCACGGACGCGGGGCAGAGAGAAAGCAGGCAGGAAGGAGGTAATATTACAGAGACCAGAGAAGAGACAGAGAAAAAAGAGGTATGGAATACGAAGGATACGGCCGTCGAGGAGGGAAATTTAGATAATAACGAATGTTATGAAATAGATGTATATGTGAAGGGGCTGGAAAAACGAGTGGAGGAGATTCTTTCCAATATGGAGGGAGTAGGGAAGGTACGGGTAATGATCAGTGTGGCGGATACAGGGACGGAGATTCTGGAGCGGGATCGGGAGATGACGGCAAGCGATTTGGAGGAGACGGACAAGGCGGGCGGAAGGAGAAAGAACACGGAAAACGGACAGAGGGAGGAGGTGATTTACAGCCGGGACGCCGAAGGGAACGAGAAGCCTTATGTTGTACAGAGAAAATTGCCGGAGGTTACCGGCGTGGTTGTGACGGCCGAGGGGGCGGGAAATGCAAAAGTAAAAGAAAATATAATTGGGGCGGTTGGCGTATTATTTGAATTGAACGAGCATAGAATAAAAGTAATCAGAATGAAATCTTAAAGGGGAGACAGGTTTGAAAAAAATATTGAAAAAGAACCAGCTTATGATAACGGCTTTGGCTCTGATGATCGCAGTGGCAGGTTATCTGCATTTTTCCGGTGATGTGTCGGATCAGATCACCATTTCAGAGGGCGCAGCCGAGGAACAGACGGAAAACACCGCCTCCGAGGCGGCCACTATGATAGAATATACGGTGGAGGATACATATACGGCGGAAGAACTGGCGCAGATGGGGTTAAACGACGATATGAGCGCTACGGACGACGGAATGGCGATGTTTGATATTTCCGATGAGGATATGCTGACGGACATCGAAAGTTTGGACAGCGAACTCGCAGATACGGACGACGGCTATGAGGATGAGCTTTCCTCAATAGAGAGCATTCTGGCAGAGAGCTCCGACGTGCAGGAGGGCGAAGTTCCGGGCGAGGCGGTGTTTACCTCTACGATCAGCATCAATACCCTGCAGGGGGCGAAGCTCATGAAAGAACAGACCAGAGCGGAGAATAAGGCAGCCTTGATGGAGATCATCAACAGTACAAATATTGCGGATGACCAGAAACAGATCGCGTTAAACAGCATCATAGGGCTGACTGAGACTGCTGAGAAGGAGATGTCTGCGGAAATACTGTTGGATGCAAGAGGGTTCGAGGACGCGGTGGTCAGCATCACAGGGGATACGGTGGACGTGGTCGTGTACAGTGCGGATCTCTCCGACAGCCAACGTGCCCAGATCGAGGATATTGTGATGAGAAAGACAGGGACGCCCATCGAAAATATTGTGATCAGTACGACCTTGAATTAAAAGGAAAATATGTTATAATATGTGATTGCACAGCTTAAGAAGTTTGTTCCTGACACAGGCAAACTTCTTATAAGCTATATTACACACTGGAGGAGCAATAAGTGACGGATCATACAAAGGAAATCAATCGAAGAAGAACATTTGCCATCATATCCCACCCTGACGCAGGAAAGACTACCTTGACGGAAAAGTTTTTGCTGTATGGCGGCGCCATCAATCTGGCGGGCAGCGTGAAGGGAAAAGCTACGGCGAGACATGCGGTGTCGGACTGGATGGAGATCGAGAAGGAGAGGGGTATCTCCGTCACCTCCTCGGTGCTCCAGTTTGAGTACGACGGATTCTGCATCAATATTTTGGATACGCCGGGGCATCAGGATTTCTCGGAGGATACCTACCGAACGCTGATGGCGGCAGATTCCGCCGTGATGGTGATCGACGCATCAAAGGGCGTGGAGGCGCAGACGAGGAAACTGTTTAAAGTCTGCGCCATGCGGCATATTCCAATCTTTACTTTTATCAACAAAATGGACAGGGATGCCAACGACACCTTTGATCTGTTGGATGAAGTGGAAAAGGAGCTGGGTATAGCCACATGTCCGATCAACTGGCCTATCGGTTCGGGGAAGGGCTTTAAAGGAGTCTATGACAGAGAAGGGGAAAAGGTGATCACCTACTCGGACACCGAAAAAGGAACAAAAGAAGGCGTCTCTTTGGAACTTTCTTTGGAAGACAGGGAGGAACTTGTGGCGCATATCGGACAGGAGGCGGCGGATAAGCTGTTCGGGGAACTGGAGCTTTTAGACGGCGCCGGAGCGGAATTTGATTTGGAGAGCGTCAGAAGGGGTGATCTGACCCCAGTGTTTTTCGGTTCCGCCCTGACAAACTTTGGCGTGGAGATATTTTTGCGGCATTTTTTAGAGATGGCGACCACGCCTCTGCCCAGAAAGGCGGACTGCGGGTTGATCGATCCGGTGGAACACGACTTTACGGCCTTTGTCTTTAAGATACAGGCAAATATGAATAGGGCCCATCGCGACCGAATTGCTTTTATGAGGATATGCTCCGGAAAGTATGACGCTGCCAAGGAGGTGCGGCATGTGCAGAGCGGCAGAGTGATGCGGCTTTCCCAACCCCAGCAGATCATGGCGGACGAGCGGAAGATCCTGACGGAAGCTTACGCGGGGGATATTATCGGCGTGTTTGATCCGGGAATGTTTTCCATCGGGGACACGCTGTGCATGCCGAAGGAAAATTTTTGTTATGAAGGGATTCCTACGTTTGCGCCGGAGCATTTTGCGAGAGTGCGCCAGATAGATACGATGAAAAGAAAACAGTTCATCAAAGGCATCAGCCAGATCGCTCAGGAAGGTGCGATTCAGGTCTTTCAGGAATTATCCGGCGGTATGGAGGAGATCATCGTAGGCGTAGTCGGCGTTTTGCAGTTTGAGGTATTAAAATACAGACTGGAAAATGAGTACCGCGTGGATATCGGTCTGGAGCAGCTTCCCTATGAGTATATCCGCTGGATCGAGAATAAGGAAGAGATCGATGTTCAGAGACTGCAGGGTACGTCGGATATGAAGAAGATACAGGATCTGAAAGGAAATCCGCTGCTTCTGTTTGTGAACGAGTGGAGTATCCGTATGACCTGTGAGCGGAATAAGGAGCTGCGGCTTTCTGAGTTTGGAAAGAATTAGAAAGGTTAGACGTATAAATAACATGTGTTTTCATATTAACCGGGGCACAGAACAGGAAATCAGACGGAAAAACAGGCATGCAGGCAGGCAGGCGCTCATGACAGCGCTTGCTTTGGCCTGCAGTTTGTGTCTGTGGGGATGCGGCGTATCCGATTTTTTCAGAACGTCCCCCGCACCGGATACTGAGGAGATCATCGGGGAGATCGCCCAAAAAGAAACCGAAGATGAGAAGGCGCCGGAACAAGAGAGCACAAGTGCGAAGGCAGGAAAAAGACTGCAGGAAGTACAGATGCAGGAGGCGGAACATCAGGACTATTTTTATGCGGAGGAAAAGCAGATCGAGGAAAAAGAGAGCAGCTTTTCCAAGAGCGACATGGATGAGAAGCGGGAGCAGATCGGTTTGTCAGAGGCAGGGATCGTCGGACTGCAGGAATCCCAGCACGGCAACTATTATTTCGGACAGCTCGATTCTGCGGAAAAGGTACTCTATGTGGAGATATATCAGACTTTGGCGCTGATGGAGGAGGAGATACTTCTGTCTACCACCGATGTATCTCTGCTGCCTGTGGTCTATCAGGCAGTGATCAACGACCACCCGGAGTTTTTTTATCTGAACGGTTATATTTACACGCGCTTCATGCAGCAGGGTGAGATAAAGTATATTATCTTTTCGGGGCGTTATCTGTATGATGCGGCGGAAGTGGAGAGAAGACAGGCTGTCATCGACAGGATCGTGGATGAAAAGATGACGCAGTTTGCGGAGTACGGCTGTTATGAGACGGTGAAAGCCGTTTATGAATATCTGATCCTGTCCACGGAGTACAGCATGGACTCGCTGGACAACCAGAATATCTGTTCCGTGTTTTTGGACAAAAAATCAGTCTGCAACGGGTACGCCAAAGCGGCGCAGTATCTGTTAAACAACTGCGGAATCCCCTGCATCATTGTGAACGGCACCGCTGCGGGAAGCCCCCATGCGTGGAATATCGTGGAGATGTACGGGGAATATTATCATATGGACGTCACATGGGGCGATCCCTCTTACTATGCGGGAGGAGGAGATGAAAAGGGGGGCGTACCGGATATCGACTACAGCTATTTAGGTGTGACGACGGCGGAGATCAGTAAAAATCACAGCATGGATCAAACGTTTTCGCTGCCCCTGTGCGATGCGATACAGGACAATTATTTTGTCAGGGAGGGCCGCTATCTGTACGGCTATGACGAAGGACAGATAGAGGAGATCTTTGAGGAGGCAAAAGGACGGGGGGAGAGTGCGGTGTGCATAAAAGCTTCGGACAGGCAGGCTTATCAGGAAATCTTTGACAATCTGATAGGAGAACAGACGATTTTTGATTATTTCGGTGTCTATCAGGAGGGCGGGGAGTATAAAATAGCCTATTCGGGCAATGAAGATCTGTGTACCATCAGTTTCTGGGAGTGATTTTCATGAAGATGTGCTTTGCAAATGTAGAGTTTTTTGCTATACTAACAAAGAGAAACGAAAAAGCAGTAACGAGTAAATAAGGAAACAGGAGAAGATGAAATGAGCAAAGAGTTAGAGAGACAGAGTCTGGAACTGCGGGAAGACGACAGCATGGGATCCGTGAAAATTGCCGATGACGTGGTGGCGATGATCGCAGCCCTTGCGGCGACGGAAGTGGATGGGGTTTCTTCCATGGTCGGCAATATCACGCACGAACTGATGAATAAGATGGGATATAAAAACATTGCCAGAGGCGTGAAAGTAGAAGTTTTCAACAAAAAAGTGAAGGTCGATATCTCTGTGAACATCGAGTACGGCTACAATATTCCCGCCACAGGCCAGAAGGTTCAGACTAAAGTTCAGGGGGCGATCGAGAGCATGACGGGGCTTGAGGTGACGGATGTGAACATCCGGATCGCCGGCGTTGATATGGTAAAGACATCAAAATAACAGTGACGGCATCGGCATGATTTCGGCAGGCTGTACGACAGGAAAAACCGGGGAGTATTATGAACAGACGGGAGATAAGGGAACGCATTTTTAAACTGTTGTTTAGGGTGGAATTTTATAAAGCGGCAGAGTTGGAAGAACAGAAAGAACTCTTTCTGGAAGATACGGAGGACTTTCCGGAGGACGGAATAGAAAAGGACAAGCAGGAGATCGCGCAAAAGTACGATGCTGTTTTGGAAAAACTTCCGGAGATCGATGGGATGATAGATGACAAAGCGACAGGATGGAGCAGCAGGCGCATGGGAAAGGTGGAACTTGCCATCATACGTCTTGCCGTCTATGAGATATGCTTTGATGAGCGGATCCCCACCGGCGTGGCGATCAACGAGGCGGTGGAGCTGGCCAAAAACTATGGACAGGAGGGTTCGGCAGCTTTTGTGAACGGTGTCTTGGCTAAATTTACTGTCTGAAAAGTATGCAGGAGAAAGATCATGCAGAATGTTTATACCGTCGCACAGGTAAATTCTTATATTAAAAATATGTTTACTCAGGACTATATGCTTCAGTCCATCTCCGTAAAAGGGGAGATCAGCAACTGTAAATATCATACTTCTGGTCATCTCTATTTTACGTTGAAAGACCGTTCCGGAACGATTGCCTGTGTTATGTTTGCCGGCAGCCGTTCCGGTCTTGCATTTCGACTGACAGAAGGAATGCAGGTTGTAGTGAACGGCAGGGTAGACGTCTATGAACGGGACGGAAAGTATCAGCTTTATGCGAGAGAGATCACAAAACAGGGTGTCGGGGATCTCTATGTCCGGTTTGAGGAATTAAAGCGTCAGCTGGAAGAGGAAGGCATGTTTGCCCCTGAGTATAAGCGGAAAATTCCGCAGTATATCCGGACGTTAGGGGTAGTGACAGCGGAGACCGGAGCGGCAGTGCGGGATATCATCAACATAGCCCGCAGGAGAAACCCTTATGTGCAGATCATCTTATATCCTGCCATCGTGCAGGGAGAAGCGGCGGCCCCCAGCATTATAAACGGTATTCGTGGGCTGGAGGAGGCGGGCGTGGACGTCATGATCGTGGGGCGCGGCGGAGGTTCCATCGAGGACCTGTGGGCTTTTAATGAAGAATCGGTGGCGCGTGCGGTATTTGACTGTTCCGTACCGGTTATTTCCGCCGTAGGACATGAAACGGACTTTACGATAACCGATTATGTGGCGGACCTGCGGGCGCCTACGCCGTCTGCGGCAGCGGAACTGGCGGTCTGTGATATCAGGGAACTGACGGAGCGGATACGGGCGGCACGGGGAATGTTTGTCCGGAATATGGAGCGGAAACTGCGGGAGGCGGCGCTTAAACTTGACAACAGAAAGACAAGGCTGAATTATGTGAGTCCTCTCTCACAGATCAGGGAGAAGCGAAATTTCGCGATGAGGCTGGAAGAATTGCTGCAGGCGGCGATGGACCGGAATATTACAGAAAAAAAACAGATGTTATTTATTTATATTGAGCGGATGAGAGGGCTTTCCCCTCTGGAAAAACTGAGACAGGGCTACTCATATGTCAGCACGGCGGAGGGAAGGACGTTGCTTTCCGTGGATCAGGTGAGTGCGGGCGACAGACTGAAGATTTATGTGGCGGACGGCTGTGTGGAGGCCGAGACGGTGAGGAAGAAGAAAGCGGAGATCGATTGAGATGGAAGAGAAGAACAGGGAACTGACGCTGGAGGAGGCTTTTGAGAAGCTGGACGGGATGCTCGAAGAGCTGGAATCGCCGGATATCCCGTTGGAGGAATCCTTTCAGGTTTATGAGCAGGGGATGAAACTGTTAAAACAGTGCAACGAAATCATCGACAGGGTGGAGAAAAATGTGCTGAAGCTGAATGAGAACGGTGAACTGGAAGAATTCTGACAGATCATTGTGAAACGTAAGTTTTTTATTGATTGTGCATAATTTATGTCACAACGCAGGCATGCTTTCGCTGCGGCTTGACCGTAGCGGACACATAAGGCACCAAAATACGGTGCCTAAGTGCCGACGGTCTCGCAGCGCCTGCTTATGGACATATAATTTTGCACAACAAATAATAGATATAACGGGTTTTGCAATTATCCGGGAGAATTCTGAGACAAAGAGGAGTGGCGACTATGGATTTCAATGCAGATCTGCAGGCGAGAGTGTGCGCTGTGGAGGAGGTCATCAAAAAATATCTGCCGAAGGAGGAGGGCTTTCAGAAAAGTCTTCTTGAGGCGATGAATTATAGTTTTCTTGCGGGAGGAAAAAGACTCAGGCCTCTTCTGATGCGGGAATGTTACAGGATGTTCGGCGGAAGAGGGGAGGTAATCGAGCCGTTTATGGCGGCTCAGGAGATGATCCATACCTATTCCCTTGTCCACGATGATCTTCCTGCCATGGATAACGATCTCTACCGCAGGGGAAGGAAGACGACCCATGCGGTCTACGGTGAAGCTATGGCGATCCTTGCCGGGGACGGGCTCTTAAATCTGGCCTTTGAGACGGCCTGCAGGGCATTTTCTCTGGGCGGACAGGCATCAGAGAGAGAGACAAAGCGGGAGCGGGGTGCGGAGAGGATCGGCGGAGCTATGACGATTCTTGCAAAAAAGGCCGGGATTAGCGGTATGATCGGCGGGCAGGCCGTGGATGTGGAGGCGGAGAAGCGGAAACTGAGGCTGGACGGAGAAAAACTTTTATTTATCCATGAGCATAAGACAGCGGCTTTGATCCAGTCGGCAATGATGATCGGTGCTTATCTGGCGGGCGCGGACAAAGAGAGCGTTGCCAAGATGGAGAAAGCGGGTTATGCCATCGGCATCGCGTTCCAGATACAGGACGATATTCTGGATATTACAAGCACGCTGGAAGAATTGGGAAAACCCGTGGGCAGCGATGAAAAAAATGATAAACTGACGTATGTGTCGGTTTATGGTCTGGAAAGATCGAAGCAGGATGTGGAAAAATTGTCGCGCGAAGCGCTTGAAATACTGCGGGATGTCCCGGAGAGAAATGAGTTTCTGGAGGAACTGGTGGTCAGCCTGATCAACAGAAAAAAATAACATTTGTGGGAACAGGCCGTTATGGGAGCAGGGCGTTATGTACTTGGAAAAGATAAAAAAGGCAAACGATATCAAAAAAATAGAAAAAGAACATCTCGGCGATCTGGCGCAGGAGATCAGGGATTTCCTGATCCGGAAAATATCTGTGACAGGAGGGCATTTAGGATCTAATCTGGGCTGCGTGGAGTTGACGATGGCGCTGCATCTGGCGTTAGATCTGCCTAAGGATAAGATCATCTGGGACGTGGGACATCAGGCCTATACGCACAAGCTTTTGACAGGCAGGGGAGAAGGCTTTGATACGCTGCGAAAATACGGCGGCATGAGCGGTTTCCCGAAGCGCAAGGAGAGCGACTGCGACTGTTTTGATACGGGACACAGTTCCACATCCATCTCAGCAGGGCTTGGAATCGTGCGGGCCAGAGATTTGCAGAAGCAGGATTTTACGGTGGTTTCCGTGATCGGAGACGGCGCCCTGACCGGCGGTATGGCCTATGAGGCAATCAATAATGCGAACAAGCTGGGGACGAATTTTATTATTATCTTAAATGACAATAACATGTCCATCTCGGAGAACGTGGGCGGGGTGTCCAGATATTTGAACGCGATCCGCACCACGGAGAATTATCTGGATCTGAAAAATACGGTCTACAATGCCCTGATTGGACTGCAGCACGGCGAGAGCATGGTGAAGGGCATCAGGCGGGTGAAAAATGATGTGAAGCGTCTGGTGGTACCGGGGATGTACTTTGAAGATCTGGGCGTCACCTACATGGGGCCGGTGGACGGTCATGATATCCAGAAGATGACAAGGTTTATCAAAGAGGCGAAGAAAGTTAAGGGCGCGGTTCTGATACATATGCTTACCACAAAGGGGAAGGGATACGAGCCGGCGGAGAAGCACCCGGCAAGGTTCCACGGGGCGGAGCCCTTTGAGATCGAGACGGGGCTTCCGGCTCATCCGAGAACAAAAGCCAACTACACCGACATTTTCTCCACCGTGATGATCAAACTGGCGGCCAGAGATGAGCGGGTGGTGGCTATCACTGCGGCTATGGCGGACGGAACAGGCTTAAAGCGGTTCCGGAATATCTATCCGGAGCGGTTTTTTGATGTCGGTATCGCGGAGGAACATGCCGTGACCTTTGCGGCGGGACTGGCCGCAGGAGGGCTTCGGCCGGTGGTTGCCATCTATTCTTCCTTTTTACAGCGTGCCTACGACCAGATCATTCACGATGTCTGCATCCAGAATCTGCCGGTGATTTTTGCCGTCGACAGAGCCGGGCTTGTGGGGAGCGACGGAGAGACTCATCAGGGCATATTTGATTTGTCCTATCTGTCTAACATCCCGAATATGCATGTGATGGCTCCGAAAAACAAGTGGGAACTGTCGGACATGATGAAGTTTGCCCTGCAGTTTGACGGGCCTGTTGCCATCCGTTATCCGAGAGGGGAGGCTTACGACGGATTGCAGGAGTTCAGGGAACCGGTGGTTTACGGGAAGAGCGAAGTGCTTTACGAGGAAGAGGATATCTGTATTCTGGCGGTGGGCAGTATGGTGAAAACGGCGGTCTCCGTGAGAAAGATGTTAAAAGATATCGGTTATACCTGTTCCCTTGTAAACGTGCGGTTTGTGAAACCCATCGATACAAAATTGATAGAAGAACTGGCGGGCAGCCATAAACTGTTCGTGACTATGGAGGAGAATGTGGAGAAAGGCGGCTTCGGCGAGAGCGTCAGAAGCTATGTGGATTCCCTGCCGAAATGCAGTGCGAAGGTGATCTGTACAGCCCTGCCGGATATGTATGTGGAGCATGGCAGTGTGAGTGTTCTGGAGGAAGAGCTGGGGCTGACGGACGGCTGTATCGCGAAGCGGATCGTTACGGCCTGGGCGGCGGTGGAGCATGTTTGAGATGGATAAACAGAAGACAGAAAAGAAAAAGCGGTTGGATCTGCTGCTCGTAGAACAGGGATTAGTCCCCTCGAGAGAGAAAGCAAAAGCAGTCATTATGGCCGGGAACGTCTTTGTCAACGGTGAGCGGGAGGACAAGGCCGGCACTGCTTTTGATCTGGCAAAAATAAAAAGTCTCGAGGTAAAGGGAGCGGTTATCCCCTATGTCAGCAGAGGAGGATTGAAACTGGAGAAGGCCCTGCAGGTGTTTCCGCTTCTTTTGGCTAAAAAGACATGTCTGGATATCGGCGCTTCCACCGGCGGCTTCACCGACTGTATGCTGCAAAACGGGGCGGTGAAAGTTTATGCAGTGGACGTGGGGCACGGACAGCTTGACTGGAAACTGCGAAACGACGAGCGGGTGGTCTGTATGGAAAGGACAAATTTCCGATATGTGACAAAAGAGGATATTTCAGAAGAGATTGATTTTGCATCCTGCGATGTATCTTTTATATCCCTGACGAAAATACTGCCCGCCGCTGTCAGTCTGCTGCGGGAGGGCGGAGAGATGGTCTGTCTGATCAAGCCCCAGTTTGAGGCCGGGCGGGAGAAAGTCGGGAAGAAAGGGGTCGTGCGGGATAAGGCGGTGCACGCGGAAGTGATCTCTAAAGTGGCGGACTGTGCGGTCAAGACCGGTTTTCGGATATGCGGTCTTTCTTTTTCACCGATCAGGGGGCCCGAGGGCAATATCGAGTATCTCCTGTACCTGCAAAAAGGGGGGACTGAAAGTAGAATAAAAATAGAGGAGCCAGAAGAGATCAGACATTGCATAGAACATGTCGTAGAGGACGCCCATGAGGAACTGGAATGAACAATTTTCTTGTAATAACCAATAAATTGAAAGATCCGCTGTTTACCTGTACCAACCGCATCAGGGATTATCTTGAGAGGCACGGAAAGATATGTTCCGTGGAGGCGTCGGTTAAGGAGGATTTGAACATACCGGAAGGAACGGAGTGCGTCATTGTGCTGGGCGGGGACGGAACCGTGCTTAGGGCGGCCAGATGCGCGGCAGATGAAAATGTACCGCTTATCGGCGTAAATCTTGGGACGCTCGGCTATCTGGCGGAGATAAACAGCGACGACCTGGAGGAAGCTCTGGGGCAGTTGATACAAGATGACTTTACAAAGGAAAGGCGCATGATGCTCTCCGGGAGCGTGGTAGTAACGACGGGAGAGCCTGATAAAGAGGAAAATGGAAGGCGTGATTTCGCGTTAAATGATATTGCGATCACAAGAAAGGGTTCCCTGCAGATCATCTTACTGTATATTTATGTGAACGGGCAGCTTTTGCAGACCTGTCATGCGGACGGTATTTTGGTGGCGACGCCTACCGGTTCCACCGGTTATAATCTGTCTGCAGGGGGCCCTATTGTGGAACCGAACGCAGAACTGATCTTATTGACGCCCATCTGTCCCCACTCCATGAATTCCCGCACCATAGTGCTTTCGGCGAAGGACGAGGTGGTGATCGAGATCGGGGAGAGAGAGAAGGGAGCGGAGCAGGAAGTGGAAGCCTGTTTCGACGGCAGCGTGAAAATAGAGATGCGCACCGGCGACAGAATGAAGATAAAAAGAGCGGAAAAATCTGTGGAGATGTTAAAGATAAGGCAGGACAGTTTTGTGGAAGTGCTGCGTAAAAAGCTGAATGCAGAATAAGAAGTAAGAGGTGTTGCGCAATGAAGAAAAATCGACACGGAAAAATAGTGGAACTGATCGGGACGTACGATTTAGAGACGCAGGAGGAGCTGGCGGAAAAGTTGCGGCAGGAGGGATATAACGTGACGCAGGCCACGGTTTCTAGAGATATCAGGGAACTGAATCTCTCCAAAGTGCCTGTGGGGGGAGGCAGACAGAAGTACACACTGCTGCGGGATCCGCAGGGAGGGATGGGTGATAAGTACGCCAGAGTACTGCGGGAAGGAATGAGCGGCATGGGGATGGCGCAGACCCTTCTGGTGGTAAAGACGGTGCCCGGCATGGCCATGGCTGTGGCGGCGGCCCTCGACTCGATGCATATGAAGGAGATCGTGGGCACGATAGCCGGAGACGATACGATCATGTTGGCGGTGCGTTCCCCGGAGGAAGCGGAGATCGTCCGGGAGAAGATCGGCCATGTGCTACAACACTAAAACAGGCAAAATACCTGTCCGGAGAGGGATCGGAGAATATCTATGTTAGTAAGCTTAAGCGTTAAAAATCTGGCGCTCATTGATGTCACAGAGGTGGAATTCAAAGAGGGACTGAATATCCTGACGGGGGAGACGGGCGCGGGAAAATCCATATTGATCGGTTCTATAAACCTTGCGTTAGGAGAGAGAGCGGATAAAGATATCATCCGCACCGGAGCGGATCACGCTCTGATCGAACTTCTTTTTGAGGAGGATTCCCTGCGGGTAAAGAAGTTGATGGAGGAACTGGAACTTCCCTGGGAGGATGGCGCCGTTTTGATCTCCAGAAAAATGAAACCCGAGAGAAGCGTGTTCCGTATCAATGGAGAGACGGTGACGACCAAGCAGGTAAAGAGACTTTCGGAATTTTTATTAGATATCCACGGGCAGCACGAGCATCAGTCTCTGCTGCATAAAAAGAAACACAGGGAGATACTGGACGGATATGCCGGGGAAGCGTTGGCTGTGCTGTTTCCCGCGTTAAAAGAAAGCTGGCAGGAAATGTCCGGCCTGAAAAAAGAACTGGCTGAGGCGGCTCTTGACGAGGATGCAAGGCTCAGGGAACTTTCCCTTGCACGGTTTGAGGTGGAGGAGATAGAGAATGCCCGCATCAGGGTCGGGGAGGATGAGGAGTTAGAAAATGCCTATCGAAAAATGACCCACAGCCGCCGCATCATGGAGAGCATCTCTGCAGTCTGTCGTCTTACCGGGGCAGCAAGCGATGAGGGAGCCGCAGAGTTTGTGGGTCATGCCCTTAGAGAGTTGACATCCGTGTCAGGACTTGACGAAGAGCTGGAGGGCATTCTCTCACAGTTAGAACAGGTCGAGGAACTTCTGCAGGATTTTAACAGGGATGTGCTGGATTATCAGGAGAAGTCGGCTTTTTCAGAGGAGGATATTGCAGAGACGGAGGAGCGTCTCAATGTGCTCAATCACCTGAAGAGCAAGTATGGCAAAACGCTGGAAGCGGTATTGGAATATCAGGAAAAACGGGAGGAAGAACTTAAAAAACTGTCGGATTTCGACGTTTATAAGGAAAATCTGAAAAAGCGTCTGCGGGAAGCGGAAGAAGAATTTGACAGACTCTGCGGCGAAGCGTCCCTCCTGCGGCGGGAGGCTGCTGCCGCACTGGAAAAGGAGTTGGCGGAGGCGCTGCTTGATCTTAATTTTATGCATGTGGATTTTAGAGTTGTAGTTGAAAGTGGGGAAAAGTACCGGAGCGCTCTCGGGTGTGACGATGTGGAATTTATGATTTCAACTAACGTCGGTGAGGAGGTAAGGCCCCTTTCTATGGTGGCCAGCGGCGGAGAATTGTCGCGGATCATGCTGGGACTTAAAACCGTGCTTGCCGACAGAGACGCGGTGGAGACGTTGATTTTCGATGAGATCGATGCCGGCATCAGCGGAAAAACGGCATGGAAAGTCTCGGAAAAGCTGGGGATGCTCTCGAAAAAGAGACAGGTCATCTGCATTACCCACCTGCCCCAGATCGCAGCGCAGGCGGACGCCCATTTCTATATCGAAAAGAGTGCGGAAGACGGTGTGACAAAGACTTCCATTACGCCCCTTGCGGAGGAGAAGAGAATACCGGAGATCGCCCGGATGCTGGGCGGGGAGGAAATATCTCCCGCTGCGCTGCAAAATGCGGAGGATTTGATCAAAATGGCAAAAAGTGCGGTTTCCTGAATTCACAGGATAAGCTGTACGGAGGCAGCCTGCTGTATAGAGCGGGCTGTTTTTTGTGTGCAACAGCCCGTTTAAAAATGAAATAGACGGACGGGGATAGTTTATGTTAGAATTAGTCAAATAAATGATTAAATGATTTAAAATGATTTTATTTTAATAGAAGAACCCCGAAGCGGGAGGAGAGGGCGGTATCATGAAAGAATCGAGAAAAGAAAAGATTATGGAATTGCTGGCGGAGAATGAGATAGTGGAGAAGCCATATCTGGAGAAGCAACTGGGCGTTTCTCCTTCGACAGTTCAAAGAGATCTGATAGCCATGGAAAAGGAAGGTCTTCTTGTGCGGATGTGGGGAGGAGCAAAAAGAGTGCCGAATGTTTCCATCTATAAAAGAAGCATTATGCAGGAAAAAATTGCAAATCCTCTGAAAGTGATCGGAGAGATTGCGGCATCAAAAGTAAAAGAAGGGGACCTGATCTTTATGGGAGCGGGGAAAACGACGCTTGCCATGGTGGAGTATCTCACGGCGGAAGACATTACCGTGATCACCAACGGTATCCCGCAGCTGGAGGCGCTTGCAAAGAGAAAGATAAACGTGTTTCTGCTGTGCGGGTATTTCAAGGAGTTTTCCCGTTCCGTGGTGGGGCGTCAGACAGTGAAGATGTTGGAGACTTATCATTTTGATAAAGCTTTTACCGGCGTCAGGGGGATAGACAAAAACTATCAGCTCCTTTCCAGAGACTGTTATGAACACGACATCAAAAAAATCTGCATACGGAATGCTCAGGAAACCTACGTGCTGGCGGATCACAGTAAGTATAACCGCACGGCTATGTTTGTCACGGAGCGGGAGCTGACTCACCGCCTGAATTATATCACGGATTTTCCCTGGGAAGGAGATTGTAATTTTTCACAGGAAATGAGGGGCTATGTATGGTATAAACGATAAAAATAGTCACAATTAGTCATAATAATATGTATAATGCCGAAAATAGTTCATAATAAGCAGATTATGTTGACTGAATGACTGATATAAAGTAAAATTCATTCATAAGTACACATTCAATTAGACAAAGAGGAGGCGGGGAAAGGTCGGAAAGTGTAGACATTCAAAACAGGAGGAGCTAAAGCATGAAGGTGATATTTGATTTTTTATTGAATGATTTTTTGACAAAACCGGTTATTCTGATAGGTCTGCTGATCTGCATCGGTTATATTTTGAAGAGGGAAAAGGCGACGAAGGTGATTACCGGAACGATCAGCGCAATGGTCGGCATTCAGATGGTGATTTTTGGCGGCAATCAGTTCAGCAACACATTTAAGCCGATCGTAACGGCGGTCAGTGCAGCGACGGGCATTCAGGGGTATATTATGGACTCTTATGCTATGAAAGCCACAAGTCAGGAAGCATTGGGGGATCGCTTCGGTTTAATGGGATATGCTTTTCTGTTAGCTTTTGCAGTCAATATTTTGTTGGTGTTTTTCGGAAAGTACACAAAGGCAAAAGGCGTATTTCTGACGGGTAATGCAGGTACGGCGCACGCTCAGTCAGTGTTGTGGCTCGTTTTAGCCAACCTGATGGTGGGTAATGCGGCCGCAGTCGTTATTACAGGTGTGTTAGTCGGTATTTACTGGGCGTACTCCACGACCCTCGCAGCGGGGATTTGTGATGAGGTGACAGGCGGCGCGGGATTTACGATAGGACACAACCAGCAGGTCGGCCTGTGGTTTTTCGGAAAGATAGCGCATCTGTTTGGGAAAAAGGAACAGGATGCGGAAAATCTGAAACTGCCGGGATGGCTTTCCATTTTCAATAACAATGTGGTGGCAACCTGTATCATCATGTGGGTGTTTGTGGGATGCTTTATGATTCCTCTGGGCATTACAGGTATTGAAGAACTTTCGGGAGGAGACAACTGGATCGTATATTTGATCACTCTGGGCATTACTTTCTCGATGGATATGGTGATCCTGCTGACAGGCGTGAGAATGATGTGCGCAGAATTGACGGAGTCCTTCAAGGGAATACAGGAAAAGGTTGTGCCGAATGCGATTCCGGCTATCGATGTGGCGGCGCTGCTTCCCTTTTCACCGAATGCGGCGACCTTGGGGTTCATTTTCTGTACCATCGGTACCGTGATCAGCATGGGAATCCTTGTTCTGGTGAAAAGCCCTATTATGGTGCTTCCCGGATTCGTGCCTCTGTTTTTCTCCGGCGGTCCCGTCGGCGTAGTGGCAAACAAAAAAGGCGGCGTCAAGGCGGTTATCGTCTGCTGTATACTGCTTGGTATGATCCAGAGCTTCGGTTCCGTCTGGACCATGAAACTGATGCAGTATCCGCAGGGAGTGGGCTGGTCAGGCATGTTTGACTTTACGACCGTATGGGCGGTGATCTCACAGATCATGAACTGGATAGGAAAATTTTTTGTAGCATAAAGAAATAGATAGGTGATTGCGAAACTCTGTTTTCTTCTGTATTGCTTGTATAAAATTTAGCTATCCAACGCAGGCACGCTTTCGCTGCGGCTCGACCGTAGCGGCAGTAAGCTCATGTAAAATTAAAAATTTCACATTCGCTAACTGCCGACGGTCTCTCAGCGCCTGCTTGTGGATAGGTAAATTTTATACTATAAAATAACAGAATCCACGCGTTTCGCAAACTCCTAAAAGAAATAGAAGAGAAATAAAAAGAAATAGAAATAAAAGGAGAGAAAAATGAAAGATCAGGTCAATGTGTTATTTGTATGCGGCTATGGACTGGGCAGCAGCGCGATGGCGGAGATGCTCGTGAAAAAAGGTTTGGTGGCGGAAGGCGTAAATGCGGAGGTAAAACATACTGCCGTAGGCGAACTGAATTCCCTGAAAGAATGGGCCGATGTAGTGGCGATTTCCAAAAAGCTGGCGGAAGGTTTGACCTTTGATGAAAACACACATCTGGTGGAAGTGGTCAATATCATGGACGGAGCAGGCATTGCAAAGCAGATCGCAGCAATTGTAGATGAATTCTATCCTGCCGCCAGAAAATAGGAGGACATATGAAAGCAATTATTGTATTTTACGATTCCTTAAATCGAAGATACTTACCTCCATATAATCCGCAGTGCGATACGATAGCGCCCAATTTTTGCAGGCTGGCTGAAAAGAGTACCATGTTTGACAACAGTTATGTGGGAAGCATGCCTTGTATGCCCGCCAGAAGAGAACTGCATACAGGAAGATACAATTTTCTTCACAGAGAGTGGGGACCGTTGGAACCTTTCGACGATTCCATGCCGGAGATTTTGAAGGAAAACGGCGTATATACGCATCTGATCAGTGACCATCTGCACTATTGGGAAGACGGCGGTGCAGATTATCACAACAGATATTCTTCCTGGGAGTGTGTCAGAGGACAGGAAGGGGATCACTGGAAAGGTGAGGTGGAGAGACCGCAGATCCCTCCGGTGGTCATGGTTCCGCAGAAACAGACCGGAGTCGGTGAATCGGGACTTTGGCGCTATGACTGGATCAATCGAAAATATATAACGGAAAAAAAGGATTTCCCGCAGACGAAATGTTTTGACCTCGGCTGTGAATTTATTGAGAAGAATAAGGACGCTGACAACTGGCTGCTTCATCTGGAGACTTTTGATCCCCATGAACCGTTTTATGTTCCGCAGGAATATCTGGATAAGTATCCGGAAGAATATGACGGAAAACATTTCGACTGGCCGAGAGGACCGCTTGAACAAAGCGACGGTGAAGTGGCGCACTGCCGCAGACAGTATAAGGCTCTAGTCTCCATGTGCGACGACAGTCTTGGACGTATTCTGGATCTGATGGATCGGTACGATATGTGGAAAGATACGATGCTGATCGTGGGAACGGACCATGGATTTATGCTGGCGGAACACGAATACTGGGGGAAAAACCAGATGCCGTATTACAACGAAAATGCAAATACTCCGTTGTTCATATGGGATCCAAGAAGTAAAGCGGCAGGAGAAAGGAGAAGTTCTCTGGTGCAGATGATCGACTGGGCGCCGACGATTTTAAGCTATTTCGGTTTGGAGATTCCGCGGGACATGCAGGGAAAAGACCTGAAAGAGACGATACGGAATGACGAACCGGTGCGGGAGTACGGTCTCTACGGCGTGTTCAGCGGCCATGTGAATATCACGGACGGCAAGGTGACTTACATGCGTGCGCCGCTTCCGGAAAAAGCGGATGAAATCTATAATTATACGCTGATGCCCCTTCATATGAACAAACGTTTTACAGTGAAAGAGATGCAGACGGCAATTCTGGAAGAGCCTTTTTCTTTCACAAAAAACTGTAAAGTGTTGAAGATCAAAGGAAAAGACAAGTATAAGGTCGGGCGCTTTGGGACAAGACTTTACGACGTGGAGAAAGATCCGAAACAGCTGCATCCTCTTGCGGATAAAGAGCTGGAGGAACGTATGATACAGGCGCTTGTCCGGGAAATGGAAAAGAATGATGCGCCGGCTGAACAGTATGAGCGTTTGGGATTAAAAAGAGAATGATAAGGGTATGAATATGATTATAGAAGAGAGAAATATAAAGCTGCAGGTCCACGCGGAAAACTGGGAGGAAGCGCTGAGAATCTCGGGCGGTCTTCTGGTTGACAGCGGTTACATTGAAGAAAAATATGTGGAAATGACAATTGACACGGTAAAGGAAATGGGACCGTACATTGTGATCGGTCCGGGACTTGCGTTAGCACATTCCAGACCGGATAAAAGTGTGTTGAAAACGGGGATCAGCCTGATCACGCTGGATGAGGCTATCGATTTCGGCAGTGAACTGGGACCGGTGCAGGCAGTCATAACATTGGCGGCAAAAGATTCAAACACCCATATCGACAAACTGCAGGTGATAGCAGGCGTTTTGGGCGATGAAGAAAACATGGGGAAAGTGTGCAGAGAAAAAAATGCCGCTGTGGTGGCGGAGATGTTCAACACCTATAAGGAGTAGCACGTCTTTTTGATTTCTGACAAAAAATTCCATATAAAACAAAAAATGAGTGTAGTGAATTTCGATTCCTGACGCATACTAAAAAGGACACCGCAGTGAAAACTGTTGTGTCCTTTTTTCAAACAAAAGACAGCTTGCGATACGCCGGCTGTTATTTAAATGTATAAAGAGGTGAGGAGCGAAGCGGTATGAAGAGGGTTGTCAGAAATTTATATAGAGGAATTTTCATTTTTGCTGTGGCAGGGCTGCTTGCCGGCGGTTGGTATACCTGTTACAATTCTGTGCCTTCTCAGGTGCGGTTAGCCACGCAGAAAGCGCAGCGGATGGAGTTTCGCGTGCCGGCTGTGGCCAGTATTGAGACACTGCAGGGGAAGATGGAGACCGGTCTCTACCGTCCGGTGACTATGGTGACCGGTCCGGCGGAGGCAGTCTATCAGATGGATGTAAAGCTCTTGGGGCTGATACCTTTAAAGAGCGTACAGATTCAGGTGATGAGCGAAAGAAACGTTTCCGCAGCCGGTTTTCCCGTGGGGATTTTTCTGAAGACAAAAGGAGTTATGGTCGTTGGCGTCGGCAGTTTCAACGATCAGACCGGGGCAGTGCGGGAGCCGTCTAAAGGCCGTCTGGCGGAGGGCGATTATATCCTGAAGTACAACGATGTGGAAATTACCGGAAAAAAGCAGTTTATGAGTCTGCTTGCGGAAAATCAGGGGACGGAAGTGGTGCTTGGCATTGAGCGTGACGGCGTGTACTTAGAAGAGCGGGTGACGCCCGCATTCAATCAGAGCGGGGAGTGTAAGATGGGAATCTGGATCAGAGATAACGCTCAGGGGGTAGGTACCCTAACGTTTGTGGATGAAGAGGGCAATTTTGGCGCGTTGGGACACGGTATTACGGATGCGGACACCGGAGAATTGATGGAGCTTGGACGGGGTTCCCTCTATGGCACGAGGATCGTGGCAGTGCGAAAAGGGACGGACGGCGTGCCGGGGGAACTGACCGGTATGATCGAGTATGATGATACGAACGTAATAGGCGAGATCACGAAAAATACGCCTTACGGCATATTCGGGCGTCTTGATATGGAGAAGGCGAAAGAAAGCGGAATCGAGTTTGTTGCTCAGGAAATTGGTTTTAAACAGGATATCCGTTTGGGTGCGGCAACGATGATTTCCACCATAAATGATGAAATGCAGGAATATGATATAGAGATCACGGCCATCCATATGGGGAATGACGGCGGGAAAAAGGGACTTGAGCTGATAGTGACGGATGAGGAACTGATAAACCTGACCGGCGGCATCGTGCAGGGGATGAGCGGAAGTCCTATCATGCAGGATGGAAAAGTGGTGGGAGCGGTGACCCATGTGCTGGTGAATGCACCGGAGAAAGGGTATGGGATATTTATTGAGGAGATGCTGGTAGAATAGGAAAAATCTTCGCGTCTGTTGAGTCAAAGATGATTTTATACTTGCCTGTGCACAGCAGGCAGGTGTAAAATTGTGTAGGAATGACAGATGTCAGGAGGATAAGAAGTGAATATAAAGAAATGGTGGGCAGAACGCTTTACGGAAGTACATATGGAGAAACTTGCAAAGATTTTGCTGGCGGTACTTATTATGGTATCTTCTGTTTTTATTTTGGCCGGTAAAGTTCCGGAGAGCGAGTATGTGCAGGAGACGCTGCAGAGTCTGGAGGAGAGCAAAACAACTGTCATGGAATTTTCCGGTGCAACAATAGCCGTTTCTCTGGCAATCACGGCGCTTCCGGATGATTTTGGCAGTCCGTTAGCCAATACGCTCGCAGATATGAATAAATATTTTGTCTTTATTTTTGCGGTTCTGTATGTGGAGAAGCTGATCGTTGTGGAGGGGATCAAGCTGTCCTTTGTGTATATCATACCCTTTGCCTGCGGATTCTATATTCTGGCTGTGCTGTCAGAGAAAGAGGTCTTCAAGACGCTGGCTGTAAAACTGATGATCTTAGGTCTCGCGGTGGTACTGGTCGTACCGTTTAGTACGCATTTTACGGAAAAAGTGTGTGAAAATTATCTGACGTATGTAGATGAGACGATAGCGGAGGCAGACGCCGGAGCAAAAAAGGTCAATGATGTTGTAGCTTCCGGGGAAGAGGGGAGCACATTTTTTGAGAAACTGACCGATGCTTTTAAGAGTGCGGTGCAGGGAATATCAGATCTGCTTGCGTACTTTGAAAATGTCTTAAAGAAATGTGTGAATTCCATTGCAATTATGATCGTGACAACATTTGTTCTGCCGATGATTGTTCTGTTGTTGTTCCGGTGGCTCTTAAAGGAACTATTCAGTTTGAGCCTGCAGGCTCCCCGGGTGGAAATCGTTTTGCCTGTTCGGCAGGACGATGCAAAGGCATTGGCAACGAATCCTAAGAAAGCAGAGGAAAAGCGATGAAAAGAAAATTATTGAATATTAGCTGCGGCGTTTTGCTTTTCCTGATTATCGGCGTTTTGATCTGGGGCAGGAATCATCAGGTTTCCGTCTTTCATGAAACTTACGACGACGGGGTGGAACAGATCGATTTAAACACCATCTATCTGGAAGACAGCGGCGTGGAAGTCAATTTTTCCGAGGTACTTCTGGGAAAACAGGAAGAAACGAGGAAGCTTATTGTAAGCACGCAGGAGGCGACGGTTTCCACCGAACTTTCGGACAGACTGATCCAAAAACTGGATTTTGATTTTTTGAAAAAGACACAGAAAGTCAGCTATGCGGGAAAAGGCTATTTTGTTGTGGATCTTGACAGTCTGACAGAGGACGATATCATGGAGGATCGGGAAAAAAGGATCGTTACCGTTAAAATCGGACACGCATATCTCCAGGCGATAGAGATAGATCCTGACAAAATAATTGTGGATGAAGTAAAGGAAGGGCTTTTGGCCAGAGGGGATATTGAACTGACGGTAAAAGATTTAAAGGCCATCGAAAAGGAATTGAGAAGCCGGCTGGAGACGAAGTTCAATACGGCGCAAAACGGACAGGAAGCGGACGATCTTGCGCTGAAAATGGTCAGGGAAGTTTATGAGCCGGTTGTAAAGGCTATTGACCAAAGATACAGCGTTGTGGTGGAATTTGAGTGATAAGCAGTCATGCAGGTCTTCTTTACTTCCATTTATTCCGATAATCCCTGGGGCTTATTCCTTCCGCCTGTTTAAAGATTCTGGAAAAGTAGTACAGCGGAGCAATGCCGCAGTGTTCACCGACTTCCTCCACGGAGAGGGCGGAGAAGCGAAGCAGTTCCTTGGCGTGGGAAATGCGCACCTGCAGCAGATAGTCGCCGGTTGTGATCCCGTATTCGTTTTTGAACAGGCGGGCCAGATAGTATTTGTTGATGTAAAATTTTTCGGACAATCTGTCGAGGGTAATCTTTTCCGCCATGTGGTTTTCCAGATATTCTTTTATTTCAAGCAGGGGTTTGGCGCCTTTTGGGCTGTTTCCGGTCTCGGGATGCCAGCTCTGTTCCATCAGAAGGCAGCACAGAGCTGCTAATTGTTCATTGATCCTCATATCTTTTATATAGTCGTCGGAAACTGCCAGTTTCGCAGTCTTTTCCAAACAACCGAGAAATCCGGTAAGATCTTTCGGATAAAAAACGGTTTTTCCGCCCCGCTCCAGATATTTCTTGTAGACGCCGGCGGCGGTGGGGCCGTAAAAATGAATAAAGCGGATCGTCCAAAGATCTGCGGAACTCTCATGATAATATTCGTTCATACAGTTGACAAAGGCACAGCCGCCGGCGGAGAGAGTATGGTTTTCGCCGAGACAGGAGATAGTTCCGCTGCCGGAGAGTACGATCATAAAAAGATAGGAAGCGAGGCCGGGATGGGAATTTTTGTGGGGACGCTTTGCCTGCACCTGTCCGATCTCCTGCAGGTGATACAGATTTTCTCTGGCAAATTCCGACGGTGTGTACAGGATTCTGTCGGAACTGACGTATTCGCCCTGATAACTGGAGTTTTTCATGCGGATCACCTCATGGAAGCAGAAAATTTGTAGTGATATGTGCATTATATACAAAAAGTCAATATAATGCAAGTTTAAGGCAATGATTTGTATTATATTGCGGATAATAAAGAGATATAGTGTTTTTTATAAATGCAAAAGAAGGTTTGAAACGGAGGAGACAATGAAGAAAAGAGCTTTTATAACAGGGGTCACAGGACAGGACGGTTCCTATCTTGCAGAGTTTTTGCTGGAGAAAGGGTATGAGGTGTACGGCATGATACGCCGTTCTTCTGTGGATTACAGAGAGCGCATTGCCCATCTGGAGGGTAGGGAGCATTTTCACTTAAAATACGGGGATCTGGGAGATTCCCTCAGTCTCGTGAAGCTGATCGGGGAGATAAGACCGGACGAAATCTATAATCTGGCGGCCCAGAGCCATGTGCAGGTGTCCTTTGACGTGCCGGAATATACGGCGGATGTGGTGGCCGTGGGCGTGCTCAGGGTGTTGGAGGCAGTTAGGGTCTGCGGCCTTGAAAAAACATGTAAGATCTATCAGGCTTCCACTTCGGAGCTGTTCGGAAAAGTGGAGGAAGTGCCGCAGAAAGAAACGACCCCTTTTCATCCCTATTCGCCCTACGCGGTGGCGAAGCAGTACGGTTTCTGGATCGTGAAGGAGTACAGAGAGGCCTACGGGATGTTCTGCTGTTCAGGCATTTTGTTCAACCACGAATCGGAGCGAAGGGGGGAAACTTTTGTTACCAGAAAGATCACACTGGCGGCGGCCCGTATTGCCGGAGGAAAACAGGACAAGCTCTACCTCGGCAATCTCTCATCTCTTCGGGACTGGGGATATGCGAAGGACTATGTGGAATGTATGTGGCTGATCTTACAGCAGGAGGAACCGGATGATTTTGTGATAGCCACCGGGGAGCAGCATTCCGTGAGAGAATTTGCGACATTGGCCTTCCATTATGCCGGTATCGACCTGATATGGCAGGGAGAAGGTATGGAGGAGAAAGGAATCGACCAAAAGACAGGAAGGGTATTGGTGGAGGTATCGCCGGATTTCTACCGTCCCACGGATGTGGTGGATCTTTGGGGCGATCCGACCAAAGCGAAGACAAAGTTAGGCTGGAATCCGACGGCTACAAGCTTCGAGAAGCTGGTGGAGCTTATGGTAAATCATGATCTGGAAAAGGAGCGGTAACATATAATGGAAAAGCATGCAAAAATATATGTGGCGGGTCACAGAGGCATGGTGGGCAGCGCCATAGTCAGGGAGCTCGAGAGACAGGGATACACGAATATCATCACAAGAAATCATGCTGAATTGGATCTTTGCAGACAGAGCGAGGTGGAGGATTTTTTCGCGAAAGAAAAGCCTGAATATGTTTTTTTGGCGGCGGCAAAGGTAGGCGGCATTGTAGCCAACAACGAGGCGCCGGCGGATTTTATGTGGGTAAATATGACCCTTGAGATGAATGTGATCCATGCGGCATGGCAAAACGGCTGCAAAAAGCTGGAATTTTTGGGATCCTCCTGCATCTATCCGAAATTTGCGAAGCAGCCCATGACGGAGAGTTGTCTGCTCACATCCTCTTTGGAGGAGACTAACGAGGCATACGCGTTAGCCAAGATATCGGGTTTAAAGTATTGTTCCTACTTGAACAGACAATACGGGACGGACTATATCTCGGTGATGCCCACCAACCTGTACGGGCCGGGAGACAACTATCATCCCACCCACAGCCATGTGCTGCCGGCGCTGTTACGTCGTTTCCATGAGGCAAAAGAAGGGGGCTTAAAGTCTGTCACCTGCTGGGGCGACGGGTCTCCGCTGCGGGAATTCCTCTATGTGGACGATCTGGCGAACCTGTGCGTTTTTCTGATGAATCATTACAGCGGGGATGAGACCGTGAATGCAGGGACGGGGAAGGAACTGACCATAAAGGAACTGACGGAGCTTGTGGCGAAAGTGGTGGGCTATGAGGGGGAGATCCTGTGGGATACTTCCAAACCTAACGGAACGCCGAGAAAGCTTTTGGATGTCAGCAAAGCAAGGAATCTTGGCTGGGAGTACCGGACGGAGCTGGAGGAAGGCATCCGCTTGAGCTACGAGGACTTTCTTCACAGTCCGATGCGGGCGGAAAGGTAAGGGAGAAAGATGAATATTATTTTACTGTCGGGCGGTTCGGGGAAAAGGCTGTGGCCTTTGTCCAACGATATCCGGTCAAAACAGTTTATCAAAATTTTTAAAAAGCAGGACGGCACTTACGAATCTATGCTGCAGCGGGTTTACCGCCAGATTAGGGAGGTGGATGTGGATGCGAAGGTGACTGTGGCCACAAGCAGGGCGCAGATTTCCGCGATCCACAACCAGCTTGGAGAGGAAGTTTGTATTTCACCGGAACCCTGCAGACGGGACACCTTTCCGGCGATGGCGCTGGCGGCGGCCCACCTGACAGATATACAGGGGATAGACCCGGAGGAGAGCGTGGTGGTCTGCCCGGTGGATCCCTATGTGGAAAAAGACTATTTTGAGGCTTTGAAAGAACTCTTTTGTCAGGCCAGGAAAGGGGAGGCCAATCTGGTGCTGCTTGGTATGGCGCCTACTTATCCCAGTGAAAAATACGGTTATATCATACCGGAAAAAGAGGGGAGGATCAGTTTTGTAAAAACCTTTAAAGAGAAGCCTGGGACGGAGAAAGCAAAAGAGTATATTGCGCAGGGTGCGCTCTGGAACGGTGGTATTTTTGCCTGTAAACTGAAGTACCTTTTGCAAAAAGCTCATGAGCTGATGGAATTTAAGGATTATGAGGATCTCTATGAAAAGTATGAGACTGTGACAAAGATTTCTTTCGACTATGCGGTGGCGGAAAAAGAGCCCCGGATCCAAGTGATGCGCTTTGCGGGGGAGTGGAAGGATATCGGGACATGGAACACCATGACGGAGGCTATGGAGGAGGCCGTCGTTGGAAAAGGTATGATGGCGGAAACTTGTGAGGGCGTCCATATTGTCAACGAGATGGATGTGCCGGTCCTCGCAATGGGCCTGCGGGATGTGGTGATATCCGCTTCTCCGGAGGGGATTCTTGTGGCGGATAAAGAGCAGAGTTCCTACATGAAGCCCTATGTGGACAGGATAGACCAGCAGATCATGTTTGCGGAGAAAAGCTGGGGGAGCTATCGGGTTTTAGATGTGGAAAAGGGCAGCATGACCATTAAAGTCACGCTGCATGCGGGCAGTTCCATGAATTACCATTCTCACAAAAACAGGGATGAGATCTGGACGGTGATCGAGGGAGCCGGAAGGACGATCGTGGACGGCATGGAACAGAACATAAAAGCCGGAGATGTGATCACCATGAGCGCGGGATGCAGGCATACCGTGATCGCGGAGACGCAGCTTAAACTGATCGAGGTGCAGATCGGAGAGGCAATCTCGGTACAGGATAAAGAGAAACATGTATTGGAGTAGAGAATGAACAGACCGTTTATCTGTAAACCATATGGAAAAGATTATCTCTGGGGAGGCGGCAGGCTGCGGGAAGAATTTGCAAAAAATGATTTGAATGTGGAAGAAGTTTCCCCTCTGGCGGAAAGCTGGGAATGCTCCACCCATCCGGAGGGACCCTCCGGGGCGGCAAACGGGGAATACGCAGGTATGGAGCTGTCTGATATTTTGAGAAAGCATCCGGAATATTTAGGGAGTCACGCGGCAAAGACAGGGGGCAGCGGCGAGAACGGGCAGCTTCCTGTTTTAGTGAAATTGCTGGATGCAAAGCAGGCGCTTTCCGTGCAGGTTCATCCCGACGATGATTACGCCAAGGAATTTGAAAACGGACAGTCCGGCAAGAGCGAACTCTGGTATATTCTGGATGCGGCGAAGGGAAGCGGCATCGTGTACGGACTGCGCCGAAGCGCGGAGAAAGAAACGCTGCGAAAAGCCGCAGAGGACGGCACGTTGGAGAAATATCTGCAGAAAGTGCCGGTAAAAAAAGATCAGGTATTTTTTGTGAAGGCCGGTACGATCCATGCGGTGGGCGCAGGGTGTCTGATCGCAGAAATACAGGAGAACTCCAACCTGACATATCGGCTGTACGATTATGACAGAATCGATAAAGACGGACGAAGGAGGCCGCTGCACATCGAAAAGGCGCTGGATGCGGCGGATCTGACTGTGGAGAAAGAGCCGAGACAGCCTCTGAGAGTGCTGCGCTACACGCCGGGGTGCGCCAGAGAGTTGTTGGGGCGCTGCCGCCATTTTGAGGTATACCGCATGTTGGTGAACACGGAGAGAAAACAGAACGTGGAATTTAAGTCGGACGAACTGAGTTTTCGGGTGCTTCTGTGCATTGACGGATGCGGGATGCTGTTTTTTGAGGACACTATGCTGGAAGTATATAAGGGCGACTGTGTGTTTGTGCCGGCGGATTCCGTTCCGATCCGCATCCACGGGAAAATGCAGTTTTTGGATGTGCGGTGCTGAGAAATAGGACAAAATTCCCTTTTGGAATGCCGAAGTTGACAAAAGGAAACCGCAAATTGGTGGTCTGCGGAGCAGTTTTTGGGTAAGATAGCTGTCAGAAACGGACAGGAGAGTCCGAAAAAAGGAGGAAACCGTATGACACTTGGAGAAAAACTGAAAGCATTGCTCAGGGAGAAGGATATGACTCAGGAGGAGCTGGCGGAACAGCTTGACGTGTCCAGACAGGCCGTGGGTAAGTGGGTCAACGACAGGGGAATCCCCGAAGTAAATAAGCTGATACAGATCAGCAATATGTTCGGTGTATCTCTGGATTACCTATTAAAGGAAAACAGAGGGACAAGAGAAGCCTCGGAGAGCGGTTATTACGTCAGCGGGGAGATGTTGGAGGGCTATCTGGCTTACCACAGGCAGAACAGAAAACGGATCATAGGGGGAATATGCCTTTTGATGACGGCGAATATTTTTGACGAGATCGGGCGCCCCGGAAACAGCGTGGTGATGGAGGGGCTGTACTGGATCGTGACGCTGGCCGGGATCGGGCTTTTGATCTGGCAGTGTTTTCAGGTGAAAAAATATCGGGAGATCAAAAGGGAAAAACTGATCTTTGACAGTAAAATTTACGGGGAATTTAAGATCAGACGGGAAAAAGAGCGGAAGAGATGCGGGGTCATGGCAATCCTCGGTACGATGATCCTCGTGGCGGGAACGGAGTGTCTGGATTTTGTTACATATCGTATAAACCGCGGGAACTTCGGCGGTTCGGCGGGGGTTTTGCAGTGGATTTCGGATGCGGTGGGTCTTGCTCTTATATTGTGGGCCGCCATGTCTGTTGTGGCGGAAAACAGGATCGTGAAAAATACTGAGGAGACGTCAAAAAGCGGAGAAAAAAGATTTGGTTGGCTCTATCTGGCGGCTCCGGCGACAGCCCTTGCGGTGCTTGTGGGATTCGTCTCCCATATTTGGAGTCCCATGGCGCCGATCATCGTACTGCTGTGTGCGCTGCTTATTACAGTCTGCAAATTGCTCGCAGAAAGGGGGGAGTCAAAATGAAACAGAGAAATAACAGGAATTCAGTGAGGATGGCCGTCATGGCATTTAGTATTGCGGCGGGGATGTTGTTGTCCGGCTGCGGTCTGACCGGAGAGGAGGGCTATACCAGAGAGGAACTGGAAAATCTGGCGAGGATCGAAATCTATGAGGCGGAGAGCGGGACGCTCCTTAAAACGATCGAGGATGGGGAAACGCTGTACCGGTATCTTCAGTCCTGCGGCGAACATACGGATCTTGTTTTCGAGGCGGAGCAGAGAGAGGCTATGGAGAGCGCGGCAGAATCTTACCGGTTTGCGGTCTATAGGTATCCGGCGTCGAAATTCGGGGATAAAGAACCCGAAAAAATTTATACCACCATGCTCTATCAGGATACCGGTATCGCAAAACTGGTGGCGGAGGAGGGGAGCGTAAAAGTATCCCTGCCCGAGGAGTGGGTCACGTTCTACTATGAAATGTCGGAGGAGGAACAGGCCTTTTATGAGTCCATTCTTCCTAAAACAGACACTTGACAATTGCGGAGGGATTGATACAATAAAAATGGAGTTTGATTCCAAATACAGTTTAGAACGGAGGGAAAAGCATGAGAAAAAAACTTTGGAAGAGAAGTATGGCTGTTGTTGTGATGCTCATGGGATTATCTACGGGGCTTGTGGTGAATGCCGAGGGCAGTTACACGGTAAAAGAGGGTGATTACCTGAAAAAGATCGCGAAGTCCGTGTACGGGGATTCCGCACGGTGGGAGGATATTTACGAGGCGAATAAGGCCACTGTGAAAAATCCGGCTATTCTTTATAAAGGACAGACGTTGATCCTTCCCGATATCGATCCGGCGCCGTCTGTGGAAACAGAAGAAACAGAAACGCAGACAGAAGTGCAGACAGAGACACAAACAGAGGCACAGACAGAGACACAAGATACCTCAATGACGTTGGAACAGTGGGTCATTTCAGAGGAAGGCGCGGAACTGCAAAGTGTTATGAACGAGCTCACCGTGGAGCTGATGGGGTTATCCTTTGAACTGAAGGCGGACGGAAGCAAGCTTGCTTTTGTCTATCATTTTATTCCGGAGATCTGGGGAGAAACCACCGGAGAGGAGATGATGGCTTCTCTTTCTGATGAAGATTTTAAGGATATGATAGGAACAATGAGTGAACTGGTGGAAGGATTGCGTCAGGAGTTTCAGACATCTTACGGCATAAAGCTGGACGGGATCCGCTATGTATATGTCGCATCGGACGGCGTGCCTTTCTACACCTTTGATTTTTAAGGATGCTCAGATGTGAAGAAAGTACAACGATATTATGATGCATAATAAAAAGCTGGTGACATCAGCGCTGTTTGTGACAACGGCGCTGATGTTATCCTATATTGAATCGCTCTTCCCGTTCTTTTTTGGCGTGCCGGGCATGAAGCTTGGGCTTGCCAATCTGGCCGTGGTCATTGCGCTCTATTTTTACGGCTGGCGGGAGGCGCTTACGGTAAATGCCCTCCGGATATTACTGGCGGGCATTTTGTTTGGAAATTTATTTTCTGTCATATTCAGTTTTTGCGGAGCTCTTGTCAGCTTTTTCTCTATGGTGTTTGTGAAAAGACGGGGTTTTTCTCTGTATGGGGTCAGCATGGTCGGCGGTGTGGCACATAACATGGGCCAGCTTTTGGCGGCGGCTTTCATTGTGAAGACGTTCAGAGTGGGCTATTACGCACCCGTTCTTTTGGCGGCAGGACTGGTCACAGGGCTGTTAAACGGGATTCTGGGGCGAGAATTATTGAGGCGTTTGCCAAAAAATTGACAGGCTATTGCTTTTTTTGTCTGTACTTAGTATAATAAACTATACAGGAGTCTGAAAACAGGGGGTCTGTACATACATTTTTAAGAGGAAGGTGGGTATTTAAAGAATGGGGAATAGGGGAACAAGTCAGTCTGCAAGATTGAAAAGACTGGCAATACAGGGGTGTGTTGCTGTTGTGCTGGGGGCAGTTTTACTGATTGGATTTTTTGTGTGCAATAAGGCGACATCCCGCATGAATGTGACGCAGATCAATACGACTGCGGCGCTGAACCAGTACAGGATCGGTTCAAAAACTCTGACATCTGAAGTGAGATCTTATGCGGTCACCGGTGACATAAAATATTACAACGGTTATATGAGAGAGTTGAACGAGGAAAAGAATAGAGACAAAGCTATCGCTACTTTGGAAGAGTGTGATCTTACAGACGGAGAATGGGCGGATCTAGAGAGAATTGCTTCCATGTCAAACAATCTTGTTCCGCTGGAAGAGGCGGCGATGGAGAGTGTGAAAAACGGGGATCTGGAGGCTGCGCAGGCTGCCGTGTTCAGTGTGGAATATGCAGATACGGTGGAAAAGATCAACAGCGTGACGGATGAAACGATCGAGAGCATTTTGGCAAGGAAAGATGCGGAACTGAAAAAGCTGAGAATTCTTCAAGGAGTCATGGAAGTTGTTTTCGGAATTTCTTTTGTTTACGTGATCCTGCAGATGTTCTTAACGATCAAATTTGCCTTTTTGGAACTGCTGCGGCCGATCCAGAAAGTATCAAGCCAAATGGAGGTTGTTGCGGAGGGTAATTTCCATGAAGAGCTGGATCTCGAGGAGAACGACAGCGAGGTCGGCAAAATGGTGAAAGCCGTTTCCTTTATGAAAAAGAATCTGCTCGGTATGGTTGCGGAAGTTACCGGCGTTTTAGAGCAGATGGGAAACGGAAATTATAATATCCGACTAGAGCAGGAGTATGTGGGAGAATTTGTAGCTATCAAGGATTCCTTAATAAAGATCGGGGAGCAGATGCGCAAGACGCTTCTGACGATACGCAATGCATCCGGAGAGATCAGCAGCGGTACAGAGCAGCTTGCTTTTGCAGCGGAAGATCTGGCGAAGGGATGTACCGATCAGGCTATGCAGGTTACGGATCTGATGACGGTTATCGGATCGATGACCGAGAGCATGGAAGAGAATGTGAGAGCGGCGGAGGAATCTGCGGCCATTTCGGCGGACGCCAGCACAACTCTGGAGAAGGGGAACAGAAAGATGCAGGAGTTAAAGGACGCTATCGAAGAGATCAGCGTATGCTCCGAACAGATCGGAACCATCATCGGAACCATCGAGGATATTGCATCCCAGACCAACCTGTTGTCCTTGAATGCTGCAATTGAGGCGGCCAGAGCCGGTGAGGCAGGAAAGGGATTTGCAGTAGTAGCGGAACAGGTGAAGAACCTTGCCAATGAGTCTGCAAAGGCTGCCGGAAGGACAACGGAATTGATTGAGACGACGGTTACGGCAATGAATAAGGGAATTGCCATCGCGGACGAGACTTCCGAGAATATGAAAGAGGTTATGGAGAGCACCACGGTTGCGACGCAAAAGATCAGTCAGATCGTGAAGATGTTAGAGCGGGATGTGGAGAAGATGCATAATGTCAATGAAAGCATTGAACAGGTATCCTCCGTTGTGGATAACAATTCCGCTACTTCTGAGGAAACAGCCGCGGTCAGCGAGTCTCAGAAGAATCAGGTCGATGCTATGGTAGAGATCATGAATAAATTTGTAATCTGAGTGTGAACATCGATCCGAAGTTCACTGCACAGCGAGCCAAAGCCATGAGAGCATGACTTTGGCTTGTTGACTGTGATGGTCGGTGTGCGGAGGCAGGGGAGTTTTCAGAAAGGCTGAATGATATATGTATGCATATTTTAAAGGGAAAATAGCGGCGAAAGAGTTTGATCTCGCGGTTTTGGAGGTAAACGGCATAGGCTACAATATACGGATATCCGCCGATACGTCGTCACTTCTGCCGGCCGTGGGAGAAGAGGTAAAACTTTATACTTATACGTCAGTGAGGGAGGATGCGATAGCGCTGTACGGCTTTCTGACAAAGGATGATCTGGATATGTTTAAATTGCTGATCGGCGTAAATGGAATCGGACCTAAGGGCGGGCAAAGCATTTTATCGGTGATGACTCCGGACGATCTGCGGTTCGCTATTGTTTCGGGGGATGCAAAGATGATCGCGAAGGCTCCCGGTATCGGTGCGAAGACGGCACAGCGTATCATACTGGATATGAAGGATAAGGTATCGCTCGAGGATACATTGCACAGCGCCGGGGAGGAAACGAGAATGGAGTCCTCTGCTTCCGACAGTGTGCGGGAGGCAGTGGAAGCGCTGACAGCCCTTGGGTACGGCATGACAGAGGCGGCCCGCGCAGTGAAAGAGGTAAAGGATGCGGAGCAGATGACGGTGGAAGAGATCTTGAAGGCCTCCTTAAAGTATCTCCTGTGAGACTGCAGGTGCGGTATATGCGATACTGCGGCAGAGGGAAGACGGCAGAAAGGACAACAGCATTTTGGGGAGAGAAATGGCGAGAACGATAGAAACGAATTTTACGGAAGAAGACGGAAAGATAGAGGGGACGCTGCGTCCTCAGTCTTTGGATGATTACGTCGGTCAGGAGAAGATCAAGGAGAATCTCAAAGTTTATATTCAGGCGGCAAAGGGAAGAAACGACGCTTTAGATCATGTGCTTTTGTACGGACCGCCGGGGCTCGGAAAGACGACGTTGGCCGGTGTGATCGCCAATGAGATGGGCGTGCATATGAAGGTCACATCAGGTCCGGCCATTGAAAAGCCGGGGGATATGGCAGCTATTTTAAATAACTTGTCGGAGGGGGATCTGCTGTTTGTGGATGAGATCCACAGACTGAACAGGCAGGTGGAGGAAGTGCTTTATCCGGCTATGGAGGATTACGTGATTGATATTATGATCGGCAAGGGGCCCACCGCCCGTTCCATTCGTTTGGATCTGCCGAAATTTACGTTGGTGGGTGCAACTACAAGAGCCGGGCTTTTGACGGCGCCTTTGCGGGATCGTTTCGGGGTGATCCACAGACTGGAGTTTTATTCTGTGGAGGAGCTGACAAAGGTGATCCTGCATTCCGCTGAGATACTGAAAGTGGAGACGGAGCTTGCCGGAGCGGGAGAGATCGCTAAGCGCAGCAGGGGGACGCCCAGAATTGCCAATCGAATCTTGAAGCGGGTCAGGGATTTCGCACAGGTGAAATACGACGGGGTAATCACGGAGAAAGTGGCAAAAACAGCTCTCGACCTGATGGACGTGGACAAACTGGGGCTTGATCACATCGACAGGAATATGCTGCTCACTATGATAGAGAAATTTGGCGGCGGTCCGGTGGGACTTGAAACGTTGGCCGCCGCAATCGGGGAGGACTCCGGCACCATCGAGGAAGTCTATGAACCGTATCTGATCAAAAACGGGTTGATCAACCGTACGCCGAGAGGACGGGTTGTGACAGAACTTGGGTATTCCCATTTTGGGCTTGCAATGATCTTATAGAAATGCTACAATAACTATATTATTTTGTGCTTTACGGATGAGGGAAACGGCATGGATTCCAGAGTGGATGCTGAGGTTTTAATCGGTGGAAAAGTCTATACGCTGAGCGGATATGAGAGCGAAGAGTATTTTCAGAAAGTAGCGAGTTACATCAATAATAAAATGGCGGAGTGCGGGAAGGTGGACAGCTTTAGAAAGCTGCCCATGGACATGCAGAACGTTTTGGTGCAGATAAATATTGCCGACGATTACTTTAAGGCCAAAAAGCAGATAACCATTCTGGAAGAAGAGATGAAAGCGAAAGAAAAGGAACTGTACGATCTGAAGCATGAGCTGATCTCCCATCAGATCAAGCTGGAGAATTCCGAAAAGAACGTGCGTAATCTCAATACGGAACTACAGGAGAACGCAAAAAAAATTGTGCGGCTGGAGACCGAATTAAAAGGGAAAAGCGGAAAAAACGAGTAGGGGATGGCTCTCCTGCTCTTTTCTTTTCCGGAAGGTAAGAGAAAGGAAGGCATCGCGGATTCAGTCCGCGCATGCAGGGATATTTGTATGACAAAACGGGTGGAACTGCTTGCACCCTGCGGCAGTTACGAGAGTTTTCAGGCAGCGGTGAATGCCGGGGCGGACGCGGTCTATCTGGGAGGCCGGCAGTTCGGGGCGAGAGCATATGCGGAAAATTTTTCGGAAGATGAGTTGATAAAAACAATCAGTCAGGCTCATTTTTTTGGCGTGAAAGTTTACCTGACGGTCAATACATTAGTAAAAGAGCGGGAGTTTTCGGGGCTCGCCGAAGCTTTGATGCCGTTGTATGAGGCGGGTTTAGACGGCGCTATCGTGCAGGATATGGGGGTGCTTTGCTTTTTGAAACGGAATTTTCCGGAACTGAAACTTCATGCCAGCACGCAGACGACGATCACGGGAGCATACGGAGCGGCTTATTTGAAAGAGCTGGGATGTGAACGCATCGTGCCTGCCAGAGAATTGTCCCTTGAGGAACTGCGGGAGATAAAGCGGCGGGTTTCCGTGGAGATAGAGGCATTTATCCACGGGGCAATGTGCTACTGTTATTCAGGGCAGTGTCTGATGAGCAGTATGATCGGCGGCAGGAGCGGCAACAGAGGGCGTTGTGCCGGTCCCTGCAGACTGCCGTACCGGACGGCGGGGAAAGAGGGGTATTTTCTGAGTTTGAAGGATATGAATACTCTGGAGCATATACCGGAACTGATTGAGGCAGGCATCGATTCTTTTAAGATCGAGGGGCGCATGAAAAGACCGGAATATGTGGCGGGGGCAGTTTCCGTCTACCGGAAATATATTGATAAATATTACAGGGAAAAGGAGAAAGGGCAGGAACCCCATTTTGCTTTCTCTGTGGAGGAAAAGGATAAGAAGCTGCTTTCCGGCCTTTATATCCGCAGCGAGACAGGAACCGGCTATTATAAAGAAAAGAACGGAAGAGATATGCTGACCCTGAAAAAACCGGGCTACAATGAGGCGGATCCGGAGCTTCTTGCAAAGTTTCGGGAAGATTACGTTCATGAACTGCCCAAAAAGGGAGTCCGATTTTTTGTGAGGTGCAAAGAGGGGGAGCCTCTTTACGGGGAAGTTCGGTTTGAGGGCGGAAATAAGGTGGAGACAAAAGAGGGGGAAGTCTGTCTGTCTCTGCGGGGAGATGTTGTGGAGAGAGCCAGCAGACGGGCGGTGAGCGGGGAGGAGATCAGAGCGCAGCTCATGAAAACCGGCGGGACGCCCTTTACGGTGGAAGAGTGTACGGTGGAGGCCGGGGAGGATATTTTTGTGCCCCTGCGCCGCATCAATGGGCTCAGGCGGGAACTTTTGCAGGAAGTATATGCTTATTACGGGGCAAGAGAACCGGGGGAAGTGGAAAACATTACCGAACCGGAAGAGACGGGAAGAGGAAAGACGGAGACAGAGTCGGGGAATACCCTCACTGTTATGGTGCAGACGAGGGAACAGTTTGAGGTTGTCTTTTCTGCGGCGAAAAAGGAATGTCTGGTGGCGGATGCGGATCTGTTATTGGAAGATCAGGAGATACTGGAGAGGCTTTCCGCGGGAAGGATCCGTTGGGGCATAAAATGTCCGGTGATTTTAAGACAGAGTGACGAAAAATTTCTGGAAAGACTGCGGAAGGTGATTGAAGAGAGGAAGCCTGATATTGTATACTGCGCCTCCGTGGACGGGGCTGCATGGTTAAAGAGCATTTCCTACAAAGGGCGGATCGCCGGGGAGGCGTCGCTCTATGCATGGAACGCGGAGGCAGCGGCCTTTTGGGGCGGGGAGCTTGACCGAGTCAGTATCCCTTTGGAACTGGATACAAAAGAAATCAGGGAGCTATGTGTTTCGGTGTGTGAAAACCGGTTTGAAGCTCCCGTTTACGGCAGGGCGCCTTTCATGGTGTCTGCAAACTGTATAAAACTCTCTTCGGGAAATTGTGATAGAAACAGGAAGAAATATACGGAACTGACGGACAGGATGGGAAATATTTTTCCGGTCTATACAAACTGCAGCCATTGTTATAATATAATTTATAACTGCCTGCCGACTTCTTTCACGGAGGATCTCTGGATGCTTTTGGAAGACGGAATAAGAGCCTTCCGTGTGGAATTTACAACGGAGAGCGGGGAGGATGCTTTGCAGGTCATACAAACTTTCAGGAGGCTTCTGGCATCTGAAAGAAAGAGAGAAACACAACAGAAAAAAAGGAAGATGACCGGTGCGGAAACCACAAAGGGACGTTTCCGTCTCGGTGTAGAATAAAAATTTATGGAACAGTATGTGGTTGCTTTATCTAAATATTTCATAGCGATCTTTATGGCGGTCTACACCTATGAAAGTTTCTCGGTTTTCCGTTTCCGCGGGGAGAAGCGGCAGCGGGGAATCTATACGAGACAGGTGCTGTTGTTATTTTTTGTGCATTTCACCAGTTTTTTGACGATCTGCATCGAGACAGGGGACCTGCAGTATCTGTTTTTCTATGCTTTTCAGCAGCTGGCGGTGTTTGCCGTCATTGTGTTGTCTGAGTTGATTTATCCGACGGCAAACAAATTGGTGGTCAACAACATGTGTATGTTGTTAGTGATCGGTTTTATCATGCTCACAAGATTGGATCTTGGACGGGCGGTCAGGCAGTTTGTGATCGTGTTAGTGTCCATAGCGGCTGCAATGTGCGTTCCGTGGCTGCTTAAGCGGTTTCGGGAAATAAAGGATATAAGCTGGCTGTATGCTCTGCTTGGCATCCTGCCATTGGGAGTAGTGCTGATCCTCGGAAATACGACTTACGGTTCTAAATTGTCCTACTCCGTGTTCGGTCTTAGTTTTCAGCCTTCGGAGTTTATCAAGATCATATTTGTCTTTTTTGTGGCGGCGGCATTTTATAAAAGCACGAGTTTGCTGCAGGTGGCGTATGCGACGGCGGTGGCGGGTATCCATGTCCTGATCCTTGCAGCGTCAAGGGATCTGGGCAGCGCGCTGATTTTCTTTGTGACATATGTTCTGATGCTTTTTCTGGCTACGAAAAATTTCTGGTATCTTCTTCTCGGCATTGTCGGAGGCTGCGGCGCTTCCGTGGTGGCTTATCAGCTTTTCGGGCATGTGAAAAACAGGGTGCAGGCATGGAGAGATCCTTGGACTGTCATTGCCGGGGAGGGCTATCAGGTCGCACAGTCGCTATTTTCTCTGGGGCGCGGCGGATTGTTTGGGCTTGGGCTTTTTCAGGGAGCACCGGATGACATTCCTAAAGTGGAGAGGGACTTTATCTTTTCGGCGGTGGCGGAAGAAATGGGGTTGATCGTGGCCCTCTGCGTGATCATGACTGCTCTCAGTTGTTTTATCATGTTTATGAATATCGCCATGCGGATGCGCGATAAATTTTATCAGCTTATAGCTTTTGGAATCGGCGTTCTGTATATTTTTCAGGTGTTCCTCACCATAGGAGGGGTCACCAAATTTATTCCCATGACCGGAGTGACGCTGCCCCTTGTCAGTTACGGCGGCAGTTCCGTTATGGCGACGTTACTCATGTTTGCAGTTATTGAGGGGCTCTACATAATCAGACAGGACGAAGGAGCAACAAATGTTGAACAAAGAAAAATTAAAGAAAACGGACAGCCCGCAGAAACAGCAGAAAAGGAAGAAACAGCAGAAACAGAAGAAAACCCATAAAAACAGGGAGATCATGCTTGTGACTTACTTTTTCGTATTTCTGTTTCTCGGTATGATGACCTACATCTGTGTCTATGCTTATCAGAATAAAGAGGTGATGATCAACAACAGTTACAATGCCGGACAGCAGATTCTGGTTGCCCAGAACAGGCGGGGCAGTATCATGTCAAGGGATGGGGAGGTGTTGGCCGAGACGACGGTGGGGCCTGACGGTTCCGAGACAAGAACATATCCCTACGACAGCCTCTTTTCTCATGTGGTTGGCTATTCTACCAAGGGAAAGACAGGGATTGAAAGCAGGATGAATTACTATCTGATCCAGTCCAACATACCAATCACGGAAAAGATGAACAACGGCATGCTGGAAAAGAAAAATTCCGGGGATAATGTCTATACAACTTTGGATGTGAAGCTGCAGGAGGCGGCGAACAGGGCGCTGGGTGTCTATGAAGGGGCGATCATAGCCACAGACCCGAGAACCGGCGAAGTGCTTGCCATGGTGTCAAAGCCGGATTTCAATCCAAACGAGATAGCGGATATCTGGGAGGAGCTGCTTGAGGACGACGAGTCGGGGCTTTTGTTGAACCGTGCGGCGCAGGGACTGTATCCGCCGGGCTCCACCTTTAAGATTGTGACGGCTCTTGAATATATCAGGGAAAATCCCTCCAACTATACGGATTACGGTTTTACCTGTAACGGAGCCGTAAACATAGACGGTTCCAGAATACAGTGTTATCATGGGGTAAATCACGGAAAGGTGGATTTTGCAAAATCTTTTGCCAAATCCTGTAACGCCTCCTACGCCAATATGGGGACAAGGTTAGATATCAACAGTTTTGGCACGACGTTAGACAAGCTGCTCTTCGGGAAGCCTCTGCCTTTTGAACTGGAGTCCGCTGTCAGCAGAATACAGATAAAGGAAGACATGACGACGGAAGAACAGATGCAGACGGCTATAGGGCAGGGGGAGACGGTGGTGTCGCCGCTGCACATGAATATGATCACTTGTGCCATAGCCAATGACGGTGTACTGCGGCACCTCTATGTGGTGGATCGTGTGGAGAACGCTAACGGCGCTGTGATCAAACGATTCTCATCCTCCGGCACAACAAAGATGATGTCCGAACAGGAAGCGGGGATATTACAGGGGTTGATGAGGGAGGTTGTGGAGACCGGAACAGGCACGAAGCTGCTTGATAAACCTTACACGGCGGCGGGCAAGACGGGTTCCGCGGAGTATAACAGCGAGCGGGACTCCCATGCGTGGTTTACGGGTTTTGCACCGGTGGAAGATCCGGAGATATGCGTCACGGTTCTTATCGAAGGGGCAGGATCCGGCAGCGACTACGCAGTGCCGATGGCAAGACGGGTGTTTGATGCTTATTTTGATATGAAAGAATAAAACAGAAATGAGGAGAGAGAAATGGAAAGAGAAAAACTGGGGTCCCGGATGGGATTTATATTATTGTCTGCAGGCTGTGCGATTGGTATTGGTAATGTATGGCGTTTTCCCTATATTACGGGCATGTACGGCGGCGGTATGTTTGTACTGCTGTATCTGTTTTTTCTGATCGCCATGGGTATCCCTATTATGACCATGGAGTTTGCGGTGGGACGGGCCAGCAGAAGAAGCGTTGCAAAGAGTTTCACGAAGTTGGAAAAACCCGGACAGAAGTGGCATCTGCACGGGTATCTAAGCATGCTTGGAAACTATGTGCTGATGATGTTTTATACTACCGTGGCGGGATGGATGCTTTACTATTTTTATCTGATGCTGACGGGACGGTTTACGGGAAAGGATACCGATCAGGTCGCAGGGGTATTTCAGAATATGTTGGCAGACCCATTGGTTTTGACGGTTTGTATGGTGATCATAGTCATAGGGGGAATCGCAGTCTGCTCTATGGGTTTGCAGAAAGGCGTTGAAAAAATCACGAAAATTATGATGGTGCTGTTGTTGTTTATCATTATTGTTCTGGCGGTGCGCGGCATAACGTTGGAGGGGGGACTGGAAGGACTGAAATTTTATCTTGTCCCCGATATGCAGAGGATGCGGGATGCCGGCGTGTTGGAGACTGTAGTTGCAGCCATGAATCAGGCTTTTTTCACGTTGAGTCTGGGAATCGGTTCCATGGCTATCTTCGGCAGTTATATTGATAAAAAGCATACACTGTTGGGGGAATCCGTCAACATTGCTGTTCTGGATACTTTTGTGGCTATTGTATCCGGCCTGATTATTTTCCCGACCTGTTTTGCTTTCGGGATAAGCCCTGATAACGGTCCAAGACTGATTTTTATCACACTGCCCAACGTTTTTAACCATATGGCGGCCGGAAGGATCTGGGGAACGCTGTTTTTCATGTTTATGACTTTTGCCGCGTTTTCCACCATATTGGCGGTGTTTGAAAATATTATTTCCTGTGGCATGGATCTGTTTCACTGGAGCAGAAAAAAATCCTGTCTGATTAACCTTGTATCTATTATTTTGCTGTCGATGCCCTGCGTGCTCGGTTTCAATGTGTGGTCCGGTTTTGAACCGTTGGGAGAAGGATCTGCGGTTTTGGATCTGGAGGATTTCATTGTCAGCAATGTGTTGCTGCCCATCGGTTCCTTTGTGTATTTGTTGTTTTGTGTGACAAAATACGGTTGGGGATATGAGAAGTATCTGGAGGAGGCAAATACCGGAGAGGGTTTGAAAATGCCGAGAAAAATTCGGTTTTATGTGACTTATATTCTGCCGATACTGTTGATACTGCTGATTTTGCAGGGGTGGTTTGGATAACGGATGGATAAAGAACATGAAAAGAAGAAGTCTGAATGATATGATAAAATTAAGCGATGAGCAGAGAAAACAACTTGCCGGAGAGATCAAGGCCTTCTATTTAGATGTGCGGGGGGAGGAGATCGGGATGATCGAAGAGCAGCAGATCATCGATCTGTTCTGTGAACATCTGGCCCCGGTGGTATATAATAAGGCGTTAGATGATGCCATGCGCTGGATGAAAGTGCAGATGGGTAATCTGGAGACGGATTACTATCTGCTGTATCAGGATAGCCGATAGGGGAATTGGTATTTAAACAGAAAAATGTGGATGAGATGTGAGCGATGAGAAGAAAAGAGATCCGTATTATGCTGGCGGCCAGTTTTTTGGTTATGATAGTTTTGGCGGGCTGTTATTGTTATGAAGTATATCTGGATTACCGTGTGCCTGTGCCTTATAACGGGAGAGTGATGGCGGTGCCGATCGTGGAGGATCTGGACTTTCTTGAGGGAAAGGAGAGGCGCTTTGCGGAGGTCAATCCCGGAATTTGTTTCGGGGGGGCATTACTTCCCTATACGAAGGACGGAACGGTGTACCTTTCGCAGAATTTCGCGGCGGAGGAATGGGTAGGTGAGATAACGGCCGACACAAGGGATAAGTTTCTGTGTACTTTATATGATCCGGCATGGGAGGATAAAGCGGGAAGCATTCGGGACAATCATATCTTTAAGCTGTGGCTGGTGGATGGGGAAAGTTACTATGAACTGTCCATGGCAGTCTGCGGCATGCCCGTCATGACGATAAACACCGGATGGGCGGAGGAACAGGATCTGGGAGATTACGACACGGATCCGGAGCGCTTTTACTTTGATCCGCCAGTTATTTATTATGGGCAGATGCAGTTGTTTGATCCGGGGACGGAGATGAGGCAGTATGAGATTCTGGAATCCGGGGTACGCTATTATCCCAGAGGAGCTTCCAGTTCTTCCTTTGAGAAGAAGAGCTATTCGATAGGGATTTTGGATGCAAAAGGAGAGAATTTCGATACATCGCTTCTTGGGATGCGTTCCGATAATAGCTGGAAGTTAAAGGGAATGGTCGCAGACACAAGCAAGATCCGTGAAAGGGCGGCATGCCAGATCTGGGAACAGTTTGCGTTTTCCAACATGGAAGTAAATGAGGCAGGGCCACGCATGGAGTATGTGGAACTGATTTTGGATCATGATTATGCAGGGCTTTATGGGCTGGTGGAGCCTGTGGATGCTAAGAAGCTTGAACTGGATAAAAATGATGTGTTGTATAAATCGACGAACTGGATGATTCCGGAGGATGGAGATATTCAGGAAGCCATCGACAGAAGATGGAGAATTATGAGTTATATCCGCATACGCCATCCGGAAATGATTGCTGATTATGAAAAGGCGTGGTATCCTTTGCGGGACTATCTCGGTGTTTTTTACAGCGAAGCATGGGATGGCAGCCCTGTTGAGGAAAAAATTTATGTGTCAAATGGGATAGACATGCTATTATTTAATATGGCCGTAAGCGGGAGCGATAACTATTTCAAAAACATGTATTTTGCCGCAGATGTGGCTGAGGACGGTACCTATAAAATGCGTCAGATACCGTGGGATCTGGATTTGACCTTCGGCAAAATCTTAAGCGGAGGTTTTAATGATGATGAAACAGTGGTCTATGAGGAGGCGGCAATTCCTTTTTTGAGAGATACCAAGCCGGAACTTGTGAGACCGCGCCTTCAAGAGAGATGGAGAGAGTGCAGGGAAAGCTTTTTGAGTACCGATAATATATTGGAACTGCTATGCGAAAACAGAGATTATCTCATTGATGCCGGAGCCGTAGAGAGGGAAAATGCTCGTTGGCCTGAATACAGTATGTCCGATGATATTGAGGATATGTTGAATTATCAGAAGAGGCGGATGGCTTGGCTGGACGAGTACTTCGCGGGGTTCTGAACGATAAATATCTTGCATCTTCTTTCATTTTGTTTTATACTAAGATATAAATGTTTATAGGACACACCAGAAACAGGAGGATTTGCAATGTTAGAGGCAACCAGTTGTGGCGGTGTGGTTATATTTCGGGGTAAAATACTTCTGCTTTATAAGAATTTTAAAAACAAGTATGAAGGCTGGGTATTGCCGAAAGGGACTGTAGAAGAAGGAGAGGAATATCCGGAGACAGCTCTAAGAGAGGTCTTGGAGGAATCCGGCGCCAAGGCGGCGATTGTAAAATATATCGGAAAGAGTGAATATACGTTCAATATTCCCGATGATGTGGTGGACAAGGATGTGCACTGGTATCTGATGATCGCCGACAGCTATTACAGCAAACCGCAGAGGGAAGAGTATTTTGTCGATTCAGGATATTACAAATATCATGAAGCGTACCATCTGTTGAAATTTTCCAATGAGAAGCAGATTCTGGAAAAGGCTTATCAGGAATATCTGGAATTGAAAAAGGCAGGCAAATGGTCAAAGAGATAGAAGAAAATAATCCGTCACAGATGAGGAATCCTGTTATTACGGGATTCCTTTTCGCCATAAGACCATTTGCGAAGCAGATGGTGCAGAAAGGTATGGAAAAAGGTGCATAGACTATACAAATACCTTTATTGGGATGAAAAAATTCCGGAAAAGAACAGAGACCGGATAAAGTGGCGGCTGAAAGTTGCCAAACGGGACAAACCCTGTTATGTACTGGCGGTGAACGAAGCCGGCGATCAGCTTGATATCTACCACTCATTCGTGCTGCTGCAGCCTTATTTCCGCAGACAGGAGAAATTCATCGTCGGAATTGCGGCGGATTATGATGGGGCGATAGAAATACTGCAGCAGATCGTGAGAGAATGTTATTCGAAAAACCGGAATGCAGATTTGAAGGAATATTTAGCGGGACGGACAGAATAAAGCTTACCATGGCAATATGACAGAGAGGGAACATGCTGGAAATAGTATTATTTATTTTAAAAATAGCCGGAATCATATTAGTGTCGGTTTTGGGCATTTTAATAACAGTGGCCTGTTCCGTTTTGTTTGTCCCGGTGAGATACAGAGGCGATTTTTTCGTGTCCGATTTGGAGGATTGCGGGAAAAAGGAGATAGGTGTAAAGCTTCGGGCAGCGTGGTTCTTACGGTTTGTTCGGGTGCATATTACCTTTGAAGAGAAGTTTCGCGTGCGGGTGAAAGTTTTGTTTTTTACGCTGATGGATACGGCGAAAAGAAAGAGAGAGAAGCCGGAGAAAAAAGAGAAAAGAAAAAAGAAATACGAAGCGGAAGACGGCGGCTCTGAGGGGAAAGTTCAGAGTACAGATAAGTCCGGAGAAACAGTTTCACCGGAAAACGCTGAACCGGAAGAGGCGTTTTTAGGGGATGACGTCGGAGAAGAAAATAGAAGCGGATCGAAAGGAAAAAAGACCGGGGAATCCCTAATTTCCAATATTCTACAGACAATTCGGAATTTCTGTGATAAACTAAGGAAAATAAAGGAAAAGGCAGAGAAGGCAGAAAAGCTGTGGAAGGCTGAACATACGGTGAACAGCAGGAGGTTGCTTAAAAGGCAGTTTCTGTATCTGTTAAAGCACACAAAGCCGAAAAGTCTTTCGGGGTATCTGCGGTTCGGCTTTGACGATCCTTCTGCTACAGGATATGCCATGGCGGTTTATGGGATGCTGTATCCTGTCTGGAATCCGAAACTTTCTCTGGAGCCGGATTTTGAAAAACAGGTACTTGACAGTCATATTTTGATAAAAGGAAAAATCCGGGTATGGCATTTTGCGAAGGCAGCGCTGGCGATATTCTTTTCAAAAGATGTGCGCCGCGTGATAAAAGAAGTGAAGGAAATCTGAAGAAGCCGCAGTGTGCGGCAAAATGGATGACCATAATGATTTAAATAAACAGCACGAATTTGTGCGGAAATGAGGAGAACGTATGCAGAACAATCATTTTTCTGATGTGGTGGGATCTCTCTTGAGAGGGATGGATACCGTACTTTCTACAAAGACCGTAGTAGGTGAGGCGACTCAGATCGGCGATACGATCATTCTGCCTCTTGTGGATGTGACTTTCGGCGTGGGAGCCGGCGCAGGAAGCGGAGAAAAGAAAAACTCCGGAGGAGGCGGTATGGGCGGAAAGATGACCCCCAGCGCGGTTTTAGTGATCAAGGACGGCTATACAAAGCTGGTGAATGTGAAAAATCAGGATACGATGACGAAGATTCTGGATATGGTGCCGGACATTGTAGACAAATTCACAGCTAAGAAAGACGAGGAAATAAAAGAGGAAGAGATCGTCGAGATCGCTTTTCCGGAGAAAACGGAATAAATGCAGAATGAGTAAGCATAAATCCGAGATTTATGATATAAAACAGATGAAACGCATATACTCTTAGAAAGAACGCAGGGAGAAAATGTGTGAGGCGTGTTCTCGGGCTTATGCTGTTTTGGATTGCGATAGGTATGCTGCTGATGATGTTGATTGGCAGTAATATTGTAGGCATTGTTTTAGTAGCCGGCTTTCTTATTGTCGGATATAATTTGTTTTGCATGTAGCACCCTCTGAAAGCGGTGCGTTCTCCCGAAAAGATTATAAAAATTTTAAGAAGTTATACCGGAGATGCAAAAGGTATGGATGTGCAGAGAATGGAAGCGGAAGCTGTGATGGCGGAGAAAGTCCCGGCAGACGCACAAGAGAATAGGGAAACTTCCGGCAAGGGATTGGAAGAAGCTACGGAGAAAGAGCTGCAGGCATTGAAAATATGGCTGTTCAGCGAGAATATCCGGGTCCAGGCGGAGCAGAAAAAACTGTTGGAGATGGAGAACCGTCTGCTGAAGGAGCGGATGCAGTTTCAGGAGGAGATGAAGCTGTTAAATCAGAGGATGGCGGTGGCGAGACAGCGTTTAAGGCAGGACGAGCAGTTTTTTGAGAAAAAGATGGATATCCTGAAAGATGGTTTTTCAAATCTTGAGGCGGATAGGAAGTCTTTTGAGCGGGAGAGGGAGGCTTTCAGAAGGAATGCGCGCGAGGTGGATGTTTCTTTGGAGGAAAAGGGAGTTTTCTTTGCGGGTGTGAGAAATCAGCTGGCGTTAAAAAAGCGGTATAAGGATCTGTTAAAGATTTATCATCCGGACAATCTGGCCGGCGATAAAGAGATGATGCAGCGGATCAGCAGAGAGTACGAGTCGTTGAGAAAAGTATTCTGAATAAATAAAGAACCCACCTGCCTGTTTGGGGCAGATGGGTCATCCCATAGTTTTCCACATAGATTATGCTCTTTCTACAGCGCCTGAACGCAGGCATCTTGTGCAGACGTGCATGGTTTTGGAAGCTCCGTTTACTTTGCATTTTACATTCTTGATATTAGATTTCCAAATTTTGTTGGATCTTCTATGAGAATGGCTTACGCTGTTACCAAAATGAACGCCCTTGCCACAAATTTCACATTTAGCCATCTTCGCACCTCCTAACGAACTGAAATAGATTCGCAACAGTAGTATAATAGCAGATTAACTGTAAAAATGCAAGGTATTTTTTAGAAAGATTATTTTCTATATTCCATTTTTGGAAAAAACAGGTTATAATGTAACGTGTCAGCGCAGTGACAAACACTGCAAAGCCGGATTTGGACGGGGCTGACATGTCAACGAGGGTTCTGTGGAACCTAAGTAAAAAATAAGGAGGAATTTCATGAGAAGCAATTCATCGATGAATACCCATCTGGGGAATATCTATATTGACAGTGAAGTGATCGCGCAGTACGCGGGCAGTGTTGCTACGGAAAGCTTCGGCGTGGTGGGGATGGCCAGCGTAAATGTAAAGGATGGTATCGTATCCCTGCTGAAAAAGGACAACATCATGCGGGGAATCTTAGTATCCATCAATCAGAACAAACTGACGTTAGACTTCCACATTATCGTGGCGTACGGGGTGAGCATCGTGGCGGTGGCAGATAACCTGATCAGCAGCGTAAAGTATAAAGTTGAAGAATTTACAGGTTTTGAAATCGAAAAAGTGAACATCTATGTCGAAGGTGTCAGAGTGATTGATTAAGGAGGAAATATCGGTGGCTTTAAAAACGATCGATGCTAAGATGCTTTCCAGAATGTTCTTAGCTGGTGCGAAAAATCTTGACAATAAAAAGGAATGGATCAATGAACTGAACGTGTTTCCGGTACCTGACGGAGATACGGGGACAAATATGACAATGACGATCATGTCGGCGGCGAGGGAAGTGGCGTCTGTCGATATGGAGGATATGGCGGCAGTATGCAAGGCGATCTCCTCCGGATCCCTAAGAGGGGCGAGAGGAAATTCCGGCGTTATCTTATCCCAGCTTTTCAGAGGTTTTACAAAATCAGTCAGGGAGAAAAAGGAGCTGAATGCGGCGGATATCTGTCAGGCCCTTGACAAGGCGGTGGAGACAGCCTATAAAGCGGTCATGAAGCCCAAAGAGGGCACGATCCTGACCGTGGCAAAGGGAGCGGCGGAAAAGGCCGGTGAATTGTTGGAGGAAGGCAGAACAGAGTTAGACGTATTTTTCGGGGAAGTGCTGCATCATATGGAGGAAGTGCTTGCACAGACACCGGAACTTTTACCTGTGCTGAAACAGGCCGGCGTTGTGGATTCCGGTGGTCAGGGGTTAGTGGAAGTTGTGAGGGGGGCCTATGAAGCCTTTCAGGGGAAAGAGATCGATCTTTCGGAAGCGACGACTATGACGTCAGGCAGCGGAGCATCTGCAAAGGGGTATGGAAGTTATCAGGCGCAGGCGGAAGCGGATATCAAGTTCGGTTACTGTACGGAATTCATCATCATGTTAAGTAAAACCTTTAACATCAAGATGGAAATGGATTTTAAGGCATATCTCGAGTCCATAGGCGATTCGATCGTGGTGGTGGCAGACGATGATATCGTAAAAGTGCATGTGCATACCAATGATCCGGGTTTTGCTCTTCAGCGGGCGTTGAAGTACGGTGCGCTCTCGAATTTGAAGATCGACAATATGCGGCTGGAGCATCAGGAAAAACTGTTTAAGATGGCGGAAAAAGAGGGTGAGAAAGCGGCTGCAGAGCCTGTAATGGAGAAAAAGGACACCGCTTTTATCGCAGTCTCCATCGGGGATGGCCTGAATGAGATATTTAAAGGGCTTGGCGTGGATTACATTATTGAAGGCGGCCAGACAATGAATCCCAGCACCGAAGATATGTTAAATGCTATCGATAAGGTCAATGCGGATCATGTGGTCATTCTGCCGAATAATAAGAATATTATTTTGGCGGCAAATCAGGCGAAGTCGTTGGTGGAAGATAAGGAGATATTTGTCGTTCCGACAAAGACTGTACCTCAGGGTATTACGGCGGTGATCAATTATATGCCCGATCTCTCAGCAGAAGAAAATGCGGCAGTTATGGAGGAGGAGATCGGCAGGGTGAAAACCGGACAGGTGACCTATGCGGTCAGAGATACTTCCATAGATGATAAGGAAATCAAACAGGGAGACTATATGGGCATCGGCGACCACGGCATTTTGTCCGTAGGGGAAGATAAAGATGCCGTTGCGCTGCAGATGGTGAAAGAAATGGTGGATGACGAGGTCGAACTGATCAGTATCTATTACGGTGCGGATGTGCCGGAGGAGGAAGCGGAGAAGTTTGGGAAGGAAGTGGGAAACCTCTATCCCGACTGTGATATTGAACTGCAGTACGGCGGACAGCCGATCTATTATTATGTTGTTTCGGCGGAATAAGGCCGGAGCGACGGATATTGTTTATTAAAACAACGGGCACTGCGCCCGTTGTTTTCGCTAATAATGATAGAAAAGAGGAACAAAGTGGGCTTTCAACTGACAGATCCGGTTACAATTTTAAAGGGGATTGGTGATAAATCAGCGGCGCTGTTTCGGCGGGTCGGCGTGGAGAATCTGGAGGAACTTTTGAGATTTTATCCGAGAGATTATGACAGGATCGAGGAAGTTTCCCTGATATCGGAATTGAAGGATAACAGCCGAGTCGTGGTGAGGGGGACGATCTGCAGCGGTGTTTCGGAGAGGAAAGCGGGAAGAATGACGATCAGCTTTTCTCAGGCGGCGGATGAAAGCGGGAAGATACAGTTGTCTTTTTTCAATATGCCCTATATGAAAAAAATGCTGAAAAAGGGCTCTGTCTATTACCTGCGGGGGAAAGTGCACAGACGGGGAAACAGCTTCACGATGGAGCAGCCCGCATTGTTGTCGCCTGCGGAATATGAAAAGCAGCAGGGAAAACTTCTTCCTCTCTATCCGCTGACAACGGGGTTAAACCAGAAGGCGGTCCGAAAAGCGGTGGCGCAGGCGCTTGAGGCGGTGATAAAGGAGAAAGATATGCTGCCGGAAATCCTGCCCTGCGATATACGAGTGGAGGAGGATCTGTGCGATGGGACGCAGTCTCTTGAATGGATCCATTTTCCCGAGAAGGAGGAGCAGTTGGCGGCGGCAAAAAAGCGTCTGGCTTTTGAGGAATTTCTTGTATTTTTGCTGCTTGTCAGAAAGATGAAGAATTCGGTGCAGATGGTGCCAAGCGCGTTCCCGATGCTTGAGACGGCGGATACCGTGCGCCTGTTGGAGAGCCTTCCCTTTCGGCTGACGAAGGATCAGGAGCAGGTATGGCGGGAGATAGCGGGCGATATGACCGGCGGATACACGATGAATCGTCTGGTGCAGGGGGACGTAGGCTCGGGAAAGACGATTCTTGCGGCGTTGGCGCTGCTGCTTGCGGTCTCCAACGGCTATCAGGGAGCGATGATGGCGCCTACGGAAGTGTTGGCGGTGCAGCATTTTCAGACGCTGCGCGGTTATGCGGAGAAATACAAACTGCCTTTTCGCCCGGCGCTTTTAACCGGTTCTTTGTCGGCTAAAGAAAAGCGGGAAGTTTACGGACAGATAGAAAACGGTGAGTGCAATGTGATCATCGGAACTCATGCGCTGATTCAGGAGAAAGTGCGTTATGCAAAACTGGCTCTTGTGATCACGGACGAACAGCACAGATTCGGGGTTAGGCAGCGGGAGACATTTTCACAGAAAAGCATGGGACAGGCGGGGGATAGCCGGATGCCTCATGTGATGGTCATGAGCGCCACGCCGATTCCGAGGACGCTTGCCATGATCCTTTACGGGGATCTGCATGTCTCCGTGATAAAGATGCTTCCCACAGGACGTCAGACCATCAAAAATTGTGTGGTCGGCACTGACTATAGAAACCGCGCATGGAAGTTTTTGGAAAAAGAGATCGCGGAGGGCAGACAGGCCTTTGTGGTTTGTCCTATGATCGAGCCGTCGGAGGAGTCGGAACTGGAGAATGTGGAGGAATATACGGAGAAGATGCGGGCGGTTTTGCCAAAAACCCTGCGGATCGAGATGCTTCACGGAAAGATGCGCCAGACGGAGAAAAACCGGATCATGGATGCCTTTGGAAAGGGAATGATAGATATTTTAGTCTCAACCACGGTCATCGAGGTGGGAGTCAATATTCCAAACGCCACGGTGATGGTGATTGAGAATGCGGAGAGGTTTGGACTTGCGCAGCTCCACCAGCTTAGAGGCCGGGTGGGCAGAGGCTCTCATCAGTCCTATTGTATTTTTATCAACGGTTCGGATTCGGAGAAAGCAGGAGAGCGGTTGGAAGTATTGAACCATTCCAACGACGGTTTTTATATTGCGGAGCAGGATCTGAAGCTTCGCGGACCGGGAGATATGTTCGGCATCCGGCAGAGCGGGATATTGAATTTTCGCATCGCGGATATCTATCAGGACGCGGATATGCTGATGGCGGCGGACAAAGTGTGCGGACGGATCACAGCGGATACGTCATGGGAAGAGAAGGAGGAATACCGGGAACTTTCTGAGCTTCTTGCGAGAAGTATCAGAAATAACATTGACTTTCCGGGCATCTGAACGTAAAATAGTAACTGTTTAGCCAAAGACGGCGCAGGATTACATTAAATACAATTAAGAAGGATACAGGATTATGAAAAAAACAGCGGTAGTAACAGACAGTAATGCGGGGATTCTTCCGGAAGAGGCGGCCGAAAATCAGATATTTATACTTCCCATGCCTTTCATGATAGACGGCAAAGATTATCTGGAGAATGTGGATCTGACGGAGGAGGTATTCTATCAGAAGATGACGGAGAATAAGTCTATCTCCACAAGCCAGCCGGCGCCGGGGGATGTGATGGCTCTCTGGGAAAGAGTGCTTGAAGAGTACGAGGAACTGATCTATATCCCGATGAGCAGCGGGCTTTCCGCTTCCTGCCAGAGCGCGGTCATGCTGGCAAAAGATTATGAGGGCCGGGTACAGGTGGCGGATAACCACCGGATCTCTGTCACACAAAAAAGCGCGGTTTATGATGCGGTGCGGTTGGCAGGGCAGGGAAAGAGCGCGGCGGAAATAAAAGATATACTGGAGGAGGACGGAGAGAATTCCAGTATTTATATTATGTTGGACACGCTGTATTATCTGAAAAAGGGCGGCAGGATCACGCCGGCGGCGGCAGCGATAGGTACGGTGCTGCGGTTGAAACCTGTCCTGCAGATACAGGGGGCGCTGCTTGACGCTTTCGCCAAAGCCAGAACGATCAATCAGGCGAAGACGATCATGATAAATGCGGTCAGAAGCGATATGGAGAACAGGTTCGGCGGGGCATCCCCCGAGAATTGTTATTTAAGTATCGCCCATACCAACAATAAAGAGATGGCGATGCAGTTTAAGGAGGAAGTGGAGGCGGCGTTCCCGGGTTTCCTGATTAGGGACGTGGATCCGCTGTCATTAGTGGTGAGCTGCCATATCGGGCCGGGATCGTTAGCGTTGACCTGCACGAAAGTGATGAAATAGCTGAGAGGGAACAGGAGTTACTATATGGCAAACAGCAGCAATTATGACGCTTCCAATATTACCGTTTTGGAAGGGCTTGAGGCGGTCAGAAGGCGGCCGGGCATGTATATCGGCAGCGTTTCGACCAAAGGGCTTAACCATCTGATTTACGAGATCATGGATAACTCTGTGGACGAACATCTGGCAGGATTCTGCGACAGGATAGAAGTGGTTTTGGAGGCGGATGGCTCCGCCACAGTCTCCGACAACGGGCGAGGCATCCCGGTGGGAATGCACGAGAAAGGAATCAGTGCGGAGCGGCTTGTTTTTACAACGCTGCACGCGGGCGGAAAATTTGATAATGAGGCATATAAGACCAGCGGGGGGCTGCACGGTGTGGGTTCTTCGGTGGTCAATGCGCTGTCCAAAAGATTGACTGTCAGAGTCAAAAGTGGCGGGTATATTTATCAGGACAGCTATGAGCAGGGGATTCCGACCACGGAACTGAAAGACGGACTTTTGCCGGTGATGGGTAAGACGAAGGAGACCGGTACGATCATCAATTTCCTGCCGGACGATACGATCTTTGAGAAGACGAGGTTCAGGGAGGAAGAAGTAAAAAGCAGGCTCCATGAGACGGCTTACTTAAATCCGTCACTGACGATCGTTTTTGAGGACAGGCGGAAAGAGGAAGTTGAACATCTGGAATTCTATGAACCGGACGGCATTATCGGCTTTGTGAAAGATATGAACGGAAGCAAAGAGACGGTGCACGAGGTGATCTATTTTGACGGGGAGGCCGAGGATATACAGGTACAGGTGGCTTTTCAGTATGTCAATGAGTTCCATGAGGATATTTTAGGTTTTTGCAATAACATATATAACGCCGAGGGCGGCACCCATATCACGGGTTTTAAGACCATGTTTACAAATGTGATCAATACCTATGCTAGAGAGCTCGGCATTTTAAAGGATAAGGACGTAAACTTTACGGGGACGGACGTCAGGAACGGCATGACGGCGGTGATCTCCATCAAGCACAGAGATCCCCGTTTTGAGGGGCAGACAAAGACCAAGCTTGACAATCAGGATGCCGCAAAAGTGGTCAGCAAGGTGACAGGCGAAAAGGCCGTGCTCTATTTTGACAGAAATCTGGAGATATTAAAAAGCATTATCGGCTGTGCGGAGAAGGCGGCAAAGATCAGAAAGGCGGAGGAGCGGGCTAAAACAAACATGCTGACAAAGCAGAAGTTTTCCTTCGACTCCAATGGAAAACTTGCCAACTGTGAGAGCAAGGATCCTTCCAAGTGCGAGATATTTATCGTGGAGGGAGATTCTGCCGGCGGATCCGCAAAGACCGCCAGAAATCGGATGTATCAGGCGATCCTGCCGATCAGGGGTAAGATTTTGAACGTGGAGAAGGCCAGTATCGACAAAGTGCTTGCCAACGCGGAGATCAAAACCATGATCTATGCATTTGGCTGCGGCTTTTCGGAGGGATACGGCAACGATTTTGATATCAACAAACTGCGCTATGACAAGATCATTATCATGGCGGATGCGGATGTGGACGGAGCTCATATCTCCACACTGCTGTTGACGCTGTTTTATCGGTTTATGCCGGAACTGATCTATCAGGGGCATGTGTATATCGCCATGCCGCCGCTCTATAAAGCGATGCCCTCTAAAGGGAAGGAGGAGTACCTCTACGACGACGCAGCGCTGGAAAAATACAGAAAGCGCCACAAAGGGCTCTTTACGCTGCAGCGCTACAAAGGACTCGGAGAGATGGACGCCCAACAGCTCTGGGAGACGACCCTTGATCCGGAGACCCGGATGCTCAAAAAAGTGGAGATCGAGGACGGGCGCATGGCCTCCGAGGTGACGCAGATGTTGATGGGGACGGAAGTGCCGCCCAGAAAGAAGTTTATCTATCAGAATGCGACGGATGCGGAGCTGGATGTGTAAACTTGTGGAACGTCTGCGGGATTGTTCGATTTAAAGCGCTTGGCAAAGCCAAAGCTTACAATTTGAGAGAGGTACCTATGGACATCTGTAAAATAGATAAATTAAATGTCGCTGCCGTTGCAGAGCTCATGTCTGCTTTAAAACCGGATTGGTGGGATTTTGAAGGTGCGAGCCGGCAGCTGCAGGATGTATCTTTGCTTGCAAAACTGATTGGTTGGTACATGGGGGAAAGTACAAATCCCAAGGGGTGGATTCTGTGTGCAGAGTTTGAGGGATATTCTTATTTGAGCATTGAATGCCTTGGGTATGATGAGAACGGATCGTTTGTTATGGAGCAGCAGTTAGAACCATTATTGAAATATGCAGAAAATTATGCAATGGAAAAGGGCTACCGCAATTTGAAATATATCATTGGTTCAACAGGTATGTCATGCCATGGTAAGCCCATTGTCAATTGTGCAGATGAATTAAATAGATTAAAGTCTAACGGGCGAGAGCATTTTGACTATTTTGTACAGTATGGATTTTCACCGACTGGCTTTATCCCTGATTGTTATGGGAAGAATTATCATGGCATTATCATGATAAAATCATTGATTCGCTGAGACGTAACGGGCGGTTTGAAATCTTACGGTGAGACAGAATTTGACAAAACACACATCAAAACGGCATATGTTTCTGAAAGATAATAATAAGACGTGAGGGAAAGAATGGTACAGGATAGGATCATAAAAACAGAATATTCCGAAGTGATGCAGAAATCTTACATAGATTACGCCATGAGCGTTATCGTGGCAAGAGCGCTGCCGGATGTGCGGGACGGACTGAAACCGGTGCAGCGGAGAGTGCTCTACGATATGCACGAGCTTGGGATTCGCTCCGACAGACCATTCAGAAAGTGCGCGAGGATCGTAGGCGACACGATGGGTAAGTACCATCCCCACGGAGATTCTTCGATTTACGATGCGTTGGTGGTGATGGCGCAGGAGTTTAAGAAAGGACAGCCTCTTGTGGATGGCCACGGCAATTTCGGCAATATCGAGGGAGACGGCGCCGCCGCCATGCGTTACACGGAAGCCAGACTGCAGAAGATCACCGAGGAAGCTTTTTTGGCGGATCTGGACAAGGATGTGGTGGATTTTATTCCCAACTTTGACGAGACGGAGAGAGAGCCTTCCGTGCTGCCGGTGAAAGTGCCAAACCTTTTGATCAACGGTTCCGAGGGCATCGCCGTGGGTATGGCAACCAGCATTCCGCCCCATAATTTGAGCGAGGTGATCGATGCGGTCAAAGCCTACATGAATGACAATAACATCACCACCAGAGAACTGATGCGGTATATCAAAGGACCGGATTTTCCCACCGGAGGCATTGTGATCAACAAGGACGAGCTGGCGGAGATCTACGAGACCGGCGCAGGGAAAGTAAAACTGCGGGGCAAGGTGGAGATTGAAAAGGGGAAAGGCGGAAAGACCAATGTGGTCATCACCGAGATTCCCTACACGATGATCGGTATGGGGATCGGCAAGTTTTTGTCCGATGTGGCGGCTCTCGCGGAGACGAAAAAGACGCAGGATATTGTGGATATCACAAACCAGTCCTCCAAGGAGGGAATCCGCATCGTGATCGAACTGCGGCGGGATGCGGATGTACAGAATTTTATCAACATGCTCTACAAGAAGACCAGACTGGAGGATACTTTCGGCGTCAACATGCTTGCCATCAGTCACGGCAGGCCGGAGACATTAGGATTGAAAGCCATCCTCAGGGAGTGCGTGGATTTCCAGTTTGAGGTGGCGACGAGGAAGTACACGAATCTTCTGGAGAAGGAACAGGAGAGGAAGGAGATCCAAGAGGGACTGATCAAGGCCTGCAATGTGATCGATCTTGTCATCGAAATACTCAGAGGTTCCAAGGACAGGCCGATGGCCAAGGCATGTCTTGTGGAAGGGAAGACGGAAGGGATCAAATTCCGCTCCAAGGCTTCCGAGGCTATGGCGGCTCAGCTTCTCTTTACGGAAAGACAGGCCAACGCAATTTTGGAGATGCGTCTGTATAAACTGATTGGGCTGGAACTGCAGGCATTGATCAAAGATCACGAGGAGACGATGGCGAACATTTACCGCTATGAGGATATTCTGGACAGGCGGGATTCCATGGCGCAGGTCATCGTGGAGGAACTGGAAAGCTTTAAGAAAACTTACGGGAAGAAGCGCATGACCGTCATAGAAAACGGTGAGGCGGCTGTCTTTGAGGAGAGGAAGATAGAAGAGATGGAGGTCGTGTTCCTGATGGATCGTTTCGGCTACTGCAGAACGGTGGATGTGGCGACCTACGAGCGGAATAAGGATGCGGCGGAGGCGGAGAACCGGTTTGTATTCCTCTGCAAAAATACGGGCAGGATCTGCTTATTTACAGCCCGCGGACAGCTGCACACCTTAAAGGTGATGGATGTGCCCTTTGGGAAATTCAGGGATAAAGGGGTACCTGTGGACAATATCAGCAACTTCAATATTGAGAAGGAGACGCTCGTCTACGCCACAAGCCAGACGGAGTTAAACCTGTACCGCGTACTTTTTGTCACAAAGCAGTCCATGGTAAAAATGGTGGACGGCGGAGAGTTTGACGTGATGAAACGTACTGTGGCTTCCACAAAGCTTACGGAGGGGGACGAAGTGCTGAGTGTGGAACCTTTTAAAGACCAAAAGAGTATCGTTCTGCAGTCAAAAGACGGATATTTTCTGCGTTTTGCAGTGGAAGAGATTTCGGCGATGAAGAAGGCGGCGGTGGGAACAAAGGGGATGAAGCTTTCGGACGGCGACGAGGTGGAGGCGGTCTACTACACGAGGATCGGCGCAGAACAGCAGACCATCGAGTACAAAGGAAAGACCATCGAACTGGGGAAACTGAAATCCGGCGCAAGAGCCGGCAAGGGAGTGAAAGTAAGAGTATGAGGATCATAGCAGGAAAGGCGCGGAGACTTCCGCTTAAAACCCCGCAGGGGCTTGAGACAAGGCCGACTTCCGACAGGATCAAGGAGACATTATTCAATATGCTGGCTCCGAAAATTCCGGGATGCGTATTTTTGGATCTGTTTGCCGGCAGCGGACAGATAGGCATTGAGGCTGTGAGCAGAGGCGCAAAAAAGGCGTATTTAGTGGAAAACAGCAGAGAAGCTTTCAACTGCATCGCGGAGAATGTACAGTTTGCAAAGATGGCGGAAGAGACAGTATTGTTAAAGAAAGATGTTTACACGGCGCTGTACGGCATCCATGAGAAAGAGGCGGATATTATTTTTGCGGATCCCCCTTACGAGGGAGGACACTATGAAAAGCTTTTGTCCGTTCTGAAAGACAGGGCATATGTGACGGAGGATACTCTGCTTGTGCTGGAGGCCGATCTGAAACGGGATTTCGGATTTGCACAGGAATACGGATTCACAGTCGAGAACGAGAAATACTATAAGACAAACAAACATGTGTTTTTGAGAAAGGTATGGTCATCAATATGAAATCAGCGGTTTATCCGGGCAGCTTTGATCCTGTTACATACGGACATCTGGACATTATCAGACGCTCCGCAGAAATTTTTGACGAGTTGACTGTCAGTATTTTGGATAACAAAATGAAGACACCATTGTTTTCTGTGGAAGAACGTGTTAAAATGCTTAAAGAGGCTACAAAGGAGTATCCTAATGTCAAGGTGGATTCTTTCAGCGGACTTCTGGTGGACTATACGAGGAAGAATAAGATAGGCGTGTCGATCAGAGGGCTGCGTGCCATTACGGACTTTGAGTATGAGCTGCAGATCGCCCAGACGAATCGGGTTTTGTCCGACGGACATCTGGATACGATGTTTTTGACGACCAGTTTGGAGTATGCTTATCTGAGTTCTTCGACGGTGAAAGAAGTTGCGATGTTTAAAGGAGATATCTCAAAACAGGTACCTGATTTTGTGCGCGATATGATCTATGAGAAGTATGGGCACGGAAATGAAAGTCAGTGAAAAATCAGTGGGATGTCGCAGAGAGCCTGAGCGGGAACTGAGGGTATCACAAAAACAGAAGTGGAGCAGAAATGAGCAGCAGAATCGAACAGTTAATAGATGAGATTGAAGAGTATATCGACAGCTGTAAGTATCAGACATTCAGCAGCACCAAGATTTTGGTGAATAAAGATGAAATAGAGGAGCTGATCCGTGAACTGCGCGTGAAAACGCCGGACGAGATCAAGCGCTATCAGCGTATCATTCAAAATAAAGAAGAAATATTAAACGATGCCAAGGCGAGGGCCGAGCAGTTGATCAAAGACACCACGATCCAGCGGACGGAGCTGATCAGTGAACATCAGATCATGCAGCAGGCCTATGCGCAGGCGGACGAGGTCGTGACGGCGGCACACAAGCAGGCGCAGGATATGTTGGACCGGGCGGTAATGGAGTCCAACGAAATGCGTCTTTCTGCCATGCAGTATACGGACGATCTGTTGGCGCATGTGGAAGACGTTGTGGCGAGTTCCATGCAGACGGCTTCCGCAGATTATGAAAATCTGATCGGCCATATGAAACAGTATCAGGAAATGATCGTTTCCAACAGGCGGGAGCTTATGCCGATACCGGAGGATCTGGAAGAGGAAAGTGCGGGCGCAGAGCCGGGACCGGCCGTAAAAGAAAATTTGGAGTTGATGTAATGAAAATGAAGTGGAAGATGGCCGGTTTCCGAGGAAGTCGGCCTTTTGCTATGGCAAGCAAGGTTGTTTTGTGTATAGCCATCACAGTTGTTTTTTGCGCTGTACCCGTAAAAAAAGTGCATGCGGAGCCGATCAGGATTGCGATTGATCCGGGGCACGGCGGAGAGAATCTCGGCGCACAGTATAAGGGCTATACAGAAAAGTATATGACCATGGTGGTGGCAAAAGCCATGATGGAGGAACTGCAGAAATATGAAGGGGTAGAGGTCTTTCTCACAAGAACGGAGGACACGGAACTTTCTCTGCAGCAGCGGGCCGACTATGCGAAAGAGGTAGAGGCGGACTTTTTGTTCTGTTTGCATTTTAATATGTCGGAATACCATACGCTTTACGGGACGGAAGTGTGGGTCTCGGCTTTCGGAAACTGCTATGCGGAGGGGAAAAGCTTTGGGGAGCTGTGTCTGAACGAGCTGTGCAGTCTGGATCTTTACAACAGGGGCGTTAAGACAAGGCTCGGCAAGAGCGGTGCGGATTACTACGGGATCATCAAGCATTGTCAGGAGTACCGGATCCCTTGTGCTATCATTGAGCACTGTCATCTGGATCATCCTCAGGATGCAGGCAGGTATGAGACTACGGAGGCGATGGAAAGACTGGGAGTGTTGGATGCCACGGCGGTGGCAAAGTATTACGGACTGTACTCTCCGACTCTGGGAAATGATTACCGCAAATATGAAAAGCCGAAGGTGGAAATTCCCTCTAAAGTGATGAAACCGGACGATACGGCTCCGGTGAATGTTTCTTTGACTTGTCTTAGGACAAAGCCGGAAACCGGAGAGGTGAATATTTTGCTGACCGGAGAGGATGTGGAGAGCGGACTGCTATACTATGCCTACAGTCTTGACGGCGGAGCGAGGTACAGCGGGCTGCAGAAATGGGAGAAGAACGGAACGGAACTGGAATGCACGCTGAAAGTACCGGTGGATGAGGATATTTCCTTAAAATGCCGGGTCTATAACGGCTACGATCTGTATGAAGAGACGGAGACGGTGGAAATACCTGCCCTGCAGGGTAAGGCGGAAGAGAATGCGGAAGATGATACAGCAGTGACAGATGTTTCGGGGCAGGATATAGATGCAGTTGTGGGGGAAGAGGAAGAGACCGTGGAGGCTTCCGGCAGCGTCCACCAGATCAATATGGGCTGGTATGAGCGGAAGGATGCGAAAGAAAAAAATGACAAAGTGCAGATAGACGGCGAGGATGTTTCAAACTTTCTGTGGCTGGCAATCTTAGGGCTGCTGGTGTCAGTTTTGATCCTGCTTATGATAACACGGGCAGTCTATCGTAAACAGAGAAAAGCAAGGCGTAGAGGCAGAAGGCGATAGCGCTCTGCAGCAGTTTGTGGAAGCAGTAATCCCGAAACGAAAGATCGGTGTCCCGGATGCATGTGTAAGTCTGGGCGAAACAGGAAAGACCGCCGAAGGTGAGAAAAGTCATGGAGAGCGCGGGCGGAAGGATGCCTTTTGACAAAGTAAGTCCGCTGGTGATCTCCAATGCCGGCGCCAGAAGGGCCGTCTGTCTAAGAGGCAGGTTGCAGACGATAAAAAAGATCATGTAGCCGCCAAGCCTTGTGATGGCCGCGCAGGCGGAGGTGACGGAGGCATCCAGAGCAGGGATAAAAGAGACTTTCCGGCCGATGGATTCCCCACAGAGAATGGTTTCCGTAAGGGGAATATGCCGGTAGACGGTGTTTCGAAGGATCAATCCGTAGAGTAACGGGACGCCGAAAAAGATCGCGATCACGGCGATTTTAAGTCCGGAATACGAGTTCTCCGAGAATCCGAGAAGGGGCAGGGCGAAACTGAGCAGATAGACAGGACCGATATTGTTGCAAAACGAAAGAAGAAACTGAGCCTGAGGTTTTGACAACTGCTTTAATTCATAAGCTTCGGCGACGCATTTGGCGCCCAGCGGAAAACCGAAGAAAAATCCCATGAACAGCGTAGTGCACATGGTTTTGCTGATTCGATAGAGACGGCCGAGGACGGGATATAGTGGAAGCGCAAAAAGCTGTCCGAGGTTCAGTCTGAGAATGAGGCCGGAGAGTACCATAAACGGAAACAGAGAGGGAATCATCCGTTCAAACCACAACTGCAGCGCCAGCGCGGCATAAAAACAGGCTGTGGTCGGGGCGCCCAGAATGGAGAGGGCAAGGACGGAAGATAAAATAAGCTGTGCGGCGGAAAGAAAACGGGATTTTGCAGTAGGCATAATGTTTAAGACGGCAGGAAGAGCGCTGCGGTTTCGTTAAGGTCTTGATTTAGTATATGTTGGTAAAAAAATGTCAGAACTAAAGATGGGGAAGGAAGATGGTGCGATTGGATAAATATCTCTGCGATGCAGGTGTGGGAACAAGAAGCAGAGTGAAAGAACTGATTAGAAACGGACAGGTGAGGGTGGACGGTTTTGTCTGCAAAAGACCGGAGGAAAAGGTGGATGAAAATAAGGTAAAAATTGACTGCAATGGTCAAAATATTGTTTATAAAGAGCACACTTATCTGATGTTCTATAAACCTCAGGGGATTGTCTCGGCCACGGAGGATAAAAGGGAGGAGACCGTGATAGACTTTTTAAAAAAAGTCTGGAACGAGGAGAAAGACGGTTCTTTTAAAGACGGGATCTTTCCGGTGGGGAGATTGGATAAGGATACAGAAGGGCTGCTTCTTCTCACTGACGACGGGGCTCTTGCGCACGAACTTTTATCTCCGAAAAAGCATGTGGTGAAGACCTATGAGGTGACGGTGGAAAAGCCCCTCCACGCGGAAGCGGTCTTGAGGCTGGAGTGCGGTCTGGATATCGGGGACGAAAAGCCGACTATGCCTGCCCGCGCGAGAGTGCAGGAGGACGGTAAGCTGCATCTTTCCATCACAGAGGGGAGATTCCATCAGGTGAAAAGGATGCTTGCCGCCGTGGGTAACAGGGTATTGCACTTAAAGAGGCTTCGCATGGGGACTTTATATCTGGATGAAGAACTGCGCCCCGGGGGCTATAGACCGCTGACGGAGCGGGAGATACAGAGTTTGAGGGATAAAGTGCCGTCCCTTAAAGATATCGAAGCGGTGATTTTTGATGTGGACGGTACGATGGCGGACTCCATGTGGGTGTGGAAAAAGATCGACAGGGAGTATCTGTCAAAATTTGATATTACACTGCCGGATATGCTGCAGGCGGAGATCGAGGGCCGCAGCTTTTATGAGACAGCGGTTTATTTTAAAGAGCATTTCGGCCTTGCGGATTCCTTGGAAAAAATCATGGCGGACTGGAATGATATGGCCAGAGAGAAGTATGAAAAGGAAGTGCCTTTAAAGTCCGGCGTGCGGGATTTCATGGAGCTGTGTAAGGACAAAGGAATCAAAATGGGCATTGCTACCAGCAATTCCAGAGAGCTGTTTGAGATTGTCGAGCGGGTGCATGGCCTGACAGAGTATATCAGCAGTATTCGCACAGGATCTGAGGTGCCCAGAGGAAAACCGGCGCCGGATATTTATCTTGCGGTGGCGAAGCAGCTGCAGACGGATCCGGCGAAATGCCTTGTGTTCGAGGATCTGCCGGCGGGGATCATGGCGGGCAGGAATGCGGGTATGAAAGTCTGCGCCGTGCAGGATGCGTATTCGTTAGATTATGATCAGGAGAAGAGAGAGCTTGCCGATTATTATATCGAGGAATTCGGACAGGTCGCAGAGCGGGAGAAATTGCGGCGATAAGAGAAAGAATGGTTGAGGGATGAACGGGGAAGCGGAATATGCGGAAGGTTCTGGATAGAAAAATAAACTGGATAGCGATTATTTGGTGGGGCGTGGTTCTGGTAAATATCAAGCGCATCCTGATAGATTTCGATACGGATTTCGAATACGCCATTACCCAGTCATACCGTATGGTCAGAGGGGATCATATGCTGGCGCAAATGTGGGAACCCCATCAGACATCTGCATTTTTAAATGCAATCTTCATTAAGATCTATCTGACGGTGACGGGTACAACTACAGGCATCGCACTTTATTTAAATGTCGTGGGGTTGGGGGTGAAACTGGCAGTGGCATGGGCGGTCTGGCGGACTTTCCGGAAATACTGTGACCGGACGGTCCTGTGTTTTATGTGCGCATTCTTTCTGGCAGTCAATGCAAAAAATTTTATCGTACTTGATTTTTCCAATATGATGGTTTACTTTTCTGTCCTGTTATGCTGTTGTCTTTTCACATATATTCAAGGGTGTCCCGAGGGAAAAGGGGGAAAGTTTTTTTTGATTCTGGCCGCTCTCTGTTTTTGTCTGGAGGTACTTTCGTATCCCTCTGCAATGATCCTGTTTCCGGTGCTGCTTGTGATTCTGCGTTGTTACAGCGTGACAAAAAAGAAGGATATGGCGTTGTTTTCCGGAATATGCTTTGCCATGGGAGGCGCATTTTTGGCGTTTCTTTTGTTCGATATGGGATGGGACCGCTTTCTGCTTTCCGTGCGGTATATTGTGACGGGAGACGACAGCCATCAGGTGACGGAATTTGCCGGCCGCTTGAGCGGTTATCTGACGGAGATTATAAGTCTGGCCGTCCTGTTTTGCATCTGTGCCGTACTGGCTTTTTTGATAGGCAGAGTGATGGCGGGAAAAGGAGTTTCCCTGACAAGGTTTTCCTATGCCGAAATATTTTTGTCGGTTCTTCTCACCTATAGTTTTGTTCAGACGTTGATCGATGTTACGGAGGACGGTTTCCCGATCATATTCAGATTTCTGTATGTGGCGGTTTATATTCCGCTGATAGTTCTGGCGTTCATCCTGAAAAAACACTGCGGCAGCGAGGTGAAAATGGCATTTCACATTGGGATTTCCATCAGCATCTGCAGCGGAGCGGCGGTGCTGATCTTGACAAATCTTCCTCTGTTGACCGTTTTAGCCTATTTGATTCCGGGGGTCATGATTTCCATCATGCCGATCGGGGAATATCTGCGAAAGAGAGCGCCCGAGGGAAAGGGGATAAAGGTGTACGGGATACTTATCCTGTTTTTGCTTGTGGTCCTTTTTAAGAATGTTTATGTGATCAAATCGGCGAACAGAACCCATGCGACTGTTTTATCCGTGCGGGATGTCATCAGGGGTGGTCCGATGGCCGGTATTTTTTCGGATTATATGGGGGCTTACGTGAGAAATTCCGATCTGGACGATTGGAAACAGTATGTGCGGGAGGGGGACAAAGTGATGATCGTGAGCCTGCCCCTTGCCAGCACCATAGGATATCTTTACGAGGATACGGAGATATGCGTAGATTCCACAATATGTACTCCTACCTACAATGAAAAATTGTTGACGTACTGGGAATTAAACCCGTGGAAAGTGCCAAATGTGGTGGTGATGGAGTGCTGGTACGGGGAACCCCATGTGGAACCCGATTCATGGATCATGGGATGGATAGAGGAGAACTTTGACTCCTATGCTGACGGGAAGTATGTGCGCGTTTACAGAAGGGAAATACCGTGAGGGACGCGCTTTTGAATGGAAAGGATATATGCTGTATGACAGAGGGTTTTCTCCCGATAACAAGGGAGGACATGGAAAAACAACATATAAAACAGCTTGATTTTGTCTATGTGATAGGGGACGCCTATGTGGATCACCCTTCTTTTGGTCATGCGATCATCAGCAGGGTTTTGCAGGCCCACGGCTTTACGGTGGGAATCATTGCTCAGCCGGACTGGAAGAAGGATGACAGCATTGCGGTACTGGGGCGGCCGAGACTGGCTTTTTTAGTGTCTTCCGGCAATATGGACTCGATGGTGAACCATTATTATGTCTCCAAGAAGAGAAGGGGCATGGATGCCTATACGCCCGGCGGAAAAGCGGGGAAGAGGCCGGATCATGCGGCGGTTGTCTACAGCAATCTGATCCGCCGCACGTTTAAGGATGTGCCGATCATACTGGGCGGGATCGAGGCTTCTCTGCGGCGGCTTGCCCACTATGATTACTGGTCTGATTCCTATAAACGGTCTATTCTGTTGGACGCGGGCGCGGATCTGATCAGCTACGGCATGGGGGAAAAGAGCATCGTGGAGATCGCGGAGGCGCTGGATTCCGGACTGGCGGTAAAAGATATCACGTTTATCCGGGGGACTGTTTATCGGACACAGGATATTTCCTCGGTGTACGATGGGGTTATGCTGCCCTCCTACGAGGAGTGTAAAGAAGAAAAGAAGTTTTATGCCCGGAGTTTTATGAAGCAGCAGGAAAATACCGACCCTTTTCAGGGCAAAACGTTGGTAGAAGCCTATCCGAATAAGATATTTGTGGTACAGAATCCGCCGGCGGAACCGCTTTCCATGCAGGAGATGGATGATGTGTACGATCTGCCCTACATGCGCGCCCCCCATCCGTCCTATGAAAAGGCGGGCGGTGTGCCGGCTATGGCGGAGGTGAAATTTTCGCTGATCAGCTGCAGGGGGTGTTTCGGGGGATGCAGTTTCTGTGCGTTGACATTCCATCAGGGGCGCATCGTTCAGGCGAGAAGCCACGAATCCCTGCTGCGGGAAGCTTGCTGGATGACCGGACAGCCGGATTTTAAGGGGTATATCCACGATGTGGGAGGTCCCACTGCCAATTTCAGGCATCCCGCCTGTGAAAAACAATTAAAATCCGGTGTCTGCAAAAACAGACAGTGCCTGTTTCCGACACCCTGTAAAAATCTGGACAGCAGCCACAGCGATTATATCGAGCTGTTAAAAAAACTGCGGAGTATATCCGGGGTTAGAAAAGTTTTTATCCGCTCCGGTATACGGTTTGATTATCTGCTTCAGGAAAAGGATGACAGATTCTTAAAAGAAATGATACAATATCATGTGAGCGGTCTGTGTAAAGTGGCGCCGGAACATATTTCCGACAGGGTTTTATATTATATGGGGAAACCAAAACGACAGGTTTATGACAGGTTTGTCGGAAAATATGAGGCGTACAATAAAAAATATCGGCTAAAGCAGTTTCTTGTTCCGTATCTGATGAGCTCCCATCCCGGGGCGGACTTGGAGGACGCCGTCATGCTGGCGGAATATCTGCGCGATACGGGGCATCAGCCGGAACAGGTGCAGGACTTTTACCCGACGCCCTCAACGCTCTCAACGGTGATGTATTATACGGGCATCGATCCGCGAAGCGGCGAAAAAGTGTATGTGCCGAAAAATCCCCATGAGAAAGCTATGCAGCGGGCGTTGATGCAGTACAGGGCGCCTGAGAATTACGAACTGGTGAAGGAGGCGCTTAAGCTTGTCCGCAGGGAGGATCTGATCGGTTTTGACAAAAAGTGCCTGATACCGCCGAGAAAAATAGCGGCTTTTGGGAAAAAGAGAGGAAAGAAATAGAGGTGGAATGCGATGCTTTGGGCTAATCAAAAGGGAACTTACGGCTATATCAAGCGGCAGAGAAGATGGGAGATCATCAAAACGGCGGCAATGTTTGCGGTCTCTTTGTCTCTCTATTTAGCGGGGTATATCGCGACAAAAAGCAATAAAAACCTGTTGACTCTGGCCGCGGTTTTGGGATGTCTGCCGGCCAGCAAGAGCGCTGTCAATATGATCATGTTTATCAGGGCGAAAGGATGTTCCGAAATTCTGCGGGAGGCCATCGGAGACAAGGCGGCAGGGCTCTCCGAGCGCTACGATCTTTATCTGACCAGCTATGCGAAAAACTTTCAGATCAGTCATCTTGTGATGAGAGGAAAGAGCGCAGCGGGCATCACGGAGCAGAAGGATTTTGACGAGAAAGCCTGTCATCAGCATCTGAAAACTCTCTTTGCACAAAACGGGATCCATGATGTCACAGTGAGGATATTCAGAGATAAGGACAAATATTTTGAGAAGGTAAAGGCGCTGCAGGAATCGGAGGGGAAAGACGACAGGGAATATGACGGCAAAGTGTTGGGTCTGATGGAGGATCTTTCCCTGTAGAGGAGAAAGCGGATCGTGACGGGGGCGGAAGGAACGGTATGCAGAAGTTTACGGTGACGAAGAAGGAAGAGGGTCAGCGTTTTGACAAATATTTGAAAAAGCTGCTGCCTGAGGCGGCGGGCGGATTCCTCTATAAAATGTTGCGAAAAAAGAATATTACCCTGAATGGCAAAAAGGCTGCGGGAAATGAAGTGATTCTGGCGGGAGACAGCGTGGAAATGTTTTTTGCGGAGGAGACCTTTCAGAAGTTTTCCGGAAAATTCAAAACACGAACGGAGTCCGGGAGAAGTTATGAAAAGGCCTGCCGCAGTTTATCTGACATCTCTGTCATATATGAAGATGAAGATATTCTGATCCTGAATAAGCCTGTCGGAGTTTTGACCCAGAAGGCGGAGAAAGAGGACATTTCGCTGAATGAATGGATGCTCGGGTATCTGTTTGAAAAGGGAGAATTAACAAAAGAGGATGCAGGGCATTTCCGCCCTTCCGTGTGCAACCGGTTAGACCGCAATACCAGCGGGCTTGTGCTCTGCGGGAAGAGCATCCGGGGCAGTCAGTTTTTGTCAAAGATGCTGCGAAACCGGAGCCTGCGCAAGTATTACATAGCCTTAGCGCAGGGGAGGATCGGGGAGGAGATCCGGCTGGAGGGGTACCTGAAAAAAGAGGAGGAGAAAAACCTTTCCTATATCCTGTCCGAGGAAAAATACGAAAGCCTTGTTATTTCGCGGCCGGAGACAGAAAAGGAATACAAAAAGATTGAGACGGTGATAAAGCCGGTTTTTTATGATACGGAAAAAGATTTCACAAAGCTGGAGGTTTTGCTGGTGACGGGAAAGAGTCACCAGATCAGGGCTCATCTTGCGGGGATAGGGCATCCCGTGCTGGGAGATTACAAGTATGGATGGAAGCCGCGGAATGAGCGGGAAGAGGCTTTGAAATATCAACTGCTCCACGCCGGCAGAATTGAGTTTCCGGAGATAGAGGGCGAGTTTGCTTACCTGTCGGGGAAATGTCTGAGGGCTCCGGAGCCGGAAAGTTAGTGTGTGAGAGGAACAATGAAAGGGAACATGAAGAAAGAATTGACATCAGGGAGTGTATTGCAGACGCTGTTTTATTTTTCACTGCCCTATTTTTTGTCCTATTTTCTGCAGACTTTATACGGGATGGCGGATCTGTACATTGTTGGGCGGTTTAACGCGGTGGAGAGCACCACGGCAGTTTCGGTGGGCAGCCAGATCATGCATATGATCACGGTGATGATCGTAGGGCTTGCTATGGGGACTACGGTATCCATCGGCCATGAGGCCGGCGCGAAGAATGAAAAACGGATGATGGAGGCTATCGGCAATACGGCCACACTGTTTTTGGGCCTGTCGATCGCAGCGGCGTTTGTCCTTACCTTGTGCGTGCATCCTATAGTAAGGGTGATGTCCGTGCCGGCGGAGGCGGTGAACAGCGCGGTTTCCTATCTGACGATCTGTTTTATCGGTATTCCTTTTATCACAGCTTACAATATCATCAGCGCGGTATTTCGCGGCATGGGAGACTCCAAAAGTCCTATGTATTTCATCACGGTGGCCTGTGTGTCCAATATAGCCCTCGATTATCTGTTTATCGGCGCGTTTGGTATGGGAGCGGCAGGGGCGGCGCTTGGGACGACGCTGTCTCAGGCTATCAGCGTGGCGGTGGCGTTGTATCGCATCAAGATCGACAGCGGTATGCGTCATATCAGACTGACGGCGCAGGATTTAAAACCGAAGGGGGCGGTGATGGGGAAATTGTTGTCCATCGGTGTGCCCGTGGCGATGCAGGACGGGTTTATCCAGATTTCCTTTCTGCTTATAACGATCATCGCAAACAAAAGAGGGTTGTTTGACGCTGCGGCGGTAGGAGTTGTGGAAAAGATCATCGGCATCTTGTTTTTAGTGCCTTCCTCTATGCTCTCTGCGGTCTCTGCGCTGGCGGCGCAGAATATCGGCGCGGGGAAGAAGGACAGGGCAAGGCAGACGCTGCGGTATGCCATGTTTGCGGCAGTGATCTTCGGGACCGTATCGGCGCTTCTGATGCAGTTTTTTGCGGAGCCGGTGGTGGGCATTTTCCGAGGCGAGCCGGAGGTGGTGCTGCTTGGCAGCCAGTATCTGCGGGGCTATGTCTGGGACTGCGTGTTTGCGGGAGTGCATTTTTGTTTCAGCGGCTACTTCTGTGCCTGCGGCAGATCGGGGCTTTCCTTTTTGCACAATGCCATCGCCATTGTCTGTGCGCGGATCCCGTTAGCCTATCTCGCCTCGAAGTTGTTTGCGGATACTCTGTTCCCGATGGGGCTTGCCACGGTCACAGGGTCGGCGGTTTCGGTGGTGATTTGTGTGATCGCTTATCTCTGGCTTTTGAGATCGGACAGAAGGCAGAGAATCATGGAGGCATAAGAGGGAGGAAAGCTTTTTCTTGCATAATGGCAGGCATTGCCATATAATTTGTACTTAGAAGACAGTCTGGAAATACAAAAGGGAAAAATATCATGCCGACTTGGAAGAGCAGGGGACTCAGAGGGTCCGCTTTAGAAGATATGATCAACCGGACAAATGAAAAATATGCGGAAGCAGGACTGGCGCTGATCCAGAAGATACCGACGCCGATCACGCCGATCAAAATGGACAAGGAGTCAAGACATATTACGTTGGCCTATTTTGACCAGAAGAGCACGGTGGATTATATCGGTGCGGTACAGGGGATTCCGGTTTGTTTTGACGCAAAGGAGTGTGCGGCTGATACATTTTCGCTGCAGAATATCCACGATCATCAGGTGGATTTTATGCAGCGATTTGAAAAACAGGGCGGTGTGGCGTTCTTTTTGATTTATTATACTAACAAGGATCTGTTTTACTATCTGCCCTTTGAGATGCTTTACTATTTCTGGGACAGAAAACTGAAGGGCGGCAGGAAGAGTTTTCGGTTCGACGAACTGAATCCGGAATATTTTATCCCGCAGAAGCAGGGGTTTTTAGTGCCGTATCTGGATATGCTTCAAAAGGATCTGGAGGACAGAGCCTGACATAGGAAGGAAAATAAATATGAATAAGAATCTGTTGCATACGCCGGAGGGTGTCAGAGACATCTACGGCAGGGAATATGCGGGAAAATTGAAGCTGGAGGAACTGATCCGCGGGAAGATCAAGAGTTTTGGTTATCAGGATATCCAGACGCCTTCTTTTGAATTTTTTGATGTTTTTTCCAAAGAGATCGGAACTACGCCCTCCAAGGAACTGTATAAATTTTTTGATAAAGAAGGCAACACGTTAGCGCTCAGACCGGACTTTACGCCCTCTATGGCGCGCTGTGCGGCAAAATATTTTATGGAGGAGACTTTTCCCATCCGGTTTTGTTATTTGGGAAATACATTTGCCAACACTTCCAGTCTGCAGGGAAAGCTGTGCGAAGCGACCCAGATGGGGGCAGAGTTGATCGGGGATGACAGCGTGGAAGCGGACGCGGAACTGATAGCCATGCTGATAGAGTGCCTGAAGAACGCGGGGCTTGAGAGGTTTCAGGTGACGGTAGGGCAGGCGGATTATTTCAGAGGCCTATGCGAAGCGGCGGGCCTGTCGAAGGAGACGGAACTTGCGCTGCGGGAAAATGTCAGCGGGAAAAATATTTTCGGCGTGGAGGATCTGTTAAAGGAAGAGCATATCGGGAAAGATTATCGGCAGGCATTTTTGAAGATCACGGAACTTTTCGGTTCGGTGGAGGTTCTTGAGCAGGCGGAAGCTTTCGCAAGAAACGAGCGTTCCGGAGGGGCTGTGGAGCGGTTAAAACAGCTTTACAGACTGCTTGCGGTTTACGGGGTGGAGCAGTATATATCTTTTGATTTCGGAATGCTCAGCAAGTATCATTATTATACCGGCGTGACGTTTAGAGCTTATACTTACGGCGTGGGGGATGCCATTGCAAAAGGCGGACGATATGATAATCTGTTAGGGAAGTTTGGGAAGGATGCGCCGGCTGTGGGCTTTGTGGTTGTGATAGACGATCTGATGACAGCTATGGCGAGTCAGAGGATAGCGCTGCCGTCGGAGGAAAAGAGGGCGCTGCTTGTCTATGACAGGGAGGCTTTCGGGAAAGCGCTGGCCAGAGCGGGCAAATTGCGGAAGGAAGGCGTTTGTGTGGAACTGATGCCAAAAGATGAAAAGAAAACGGAAGAGGCATATGAAGAACTGGCGGCGCGGCGCGGATGCATGTTAGAGAGGATATAGGATGGAGAATAAAAAGGAAGAACGTTACCTGACCTTCGCACTATGTAAGGGCAGGCTTGCAAATAAAACACTGGAGCTGCTTGAACAGATCGGCATCACCTGCGAGGAGATGAGAGATAAAGATTCCAGAAAGCTGATTTTTGTCAATGAGGAGCAGAGGTTAAAATTTTTTCTGTCCAAAGGGCCTGACGTACCGACCTATGTGGAGTACGGGGCGGCTGATATCGGCGTGGTGGGCGCGGACGTTGTGATGGAGGAAAACAGGCGGGTCTACGAGGTGTTGGATCTCGGCTTTGGCAAATGCCGGATGTGCGTCTGCGGGCCGGAAACGGCGGGGGAACTTTTGAAACACCATGAGAGGATCCGGGTGGCGACGAAGTATCCGTTGATTGCAAAGGAATATTTTTTTAATAAAAAGCATCAGACCGTGGATATCATCAAGTTAAACGGTTCCGTGGAACTTGGTCCTATCGTGGGATTATCGGATGTGATCGTGGATATTGTGGAGACCGGAGGAACGCTTAGAGAGAACGGGTTAGGGGTTTTGGAGGAGGTTTGTCCGCTGTCGGCGCGGATGATCGTGAATCCGGTGAGCATGCGGATGGAGTATGAGAGGATAAACGGACTGATCCATCGGTTGAAGGAGATTTGTGAATAAGAATGAAGGATGTTTTTCTTGTATACGATACATGCTGTTTTTATGAAATTGTGATATTGACATATTTTTTAAATGTTTCCGGCTGTGATGTGGTTTTTTGTTCTCAGGATGGGAAATCGGTCAGGACGACGGAAGGATTTTCCGTTTGCGCCGACATGTCGTTGAAAGAACTGGATAAAGAACAGATCAGAAGTTTTGTCATCCCCGGCGGGGATATTTCTGCAATAGACAACGAAGATATAAGAGGATATCTCCGGGAGTTGGGAGAGCGGGAGGTTTTGATCGGCGGTATCTGCGCAGGAGTTGATGTTTTAGATCATGCAGGCATTCTTCAGGATGTGAAATCGACCCATTCTGCGGATGAGGATGTAGTCTGCGACGCTGCCGTGACCAAAGGATCGCGGGTGGTTACGGCGAGAGCCAACGCCTATGTGGATTTTGCGATAGAAGCTGCAAAACAACTGGATATATTTGCGGATGAGGAAGATTTGCAGGAGACGATCGACTTCTGGAAATATTTTAAGAGAGCCGAGTAATCCGGGAAACTGTGGTGAACTTAATGGTATAGAGAGGAAAAGGAGCACAATGAGAATTGTAGAATTGACCAAAGAGACGAAAAAGAGTATCCTGAATGACCTGTTGAAGCGCAGTCCCGATCATTACGGCGCCTATGAGGAGACGGTGAATGATATTATCCGTCAGGTCAGAGAGCGCGGAGACGAGGCGGTCTTTGCCTATACAAAGCAGTTTGACCGGTGCGAGCTGACACCGGAAAATCTGACGGTGACAGAGGATGAGATAAAAGAGGCTTACGGGGAGTTGGAGGAAGCGCTGGTCGAGACTATGAAAAGGTCTGCGGAAAATATCAGGGCTTATCATGAGAAGCAGGTCAGACAGAGCTTTTTTACGACGAAGCCGGACGGATCTCTTTTGGGACAGCGGATTACCCCTCTGGCCCGTGCGGGGGTCTATGTGCCCGGGGGAAAGGCGGCGTATCCTTCCAGCGTACTGATGAACGTGATGCCAGCCAGAGTGGCGGGGGTTGCGGAGATCATTATGACGACACCGCCCGGAAAGGATGGGAAAGTCAATCCCGGAACTCTTGTGGCGGCGGATATTGCAGGCGTGGACAGGATCTACAAAGTGGGCGGCGCTCAGGCTGTCGCAGCGATGGCCTTTGGCACGGAGTCTATTCCGAAAGTGGACAAGATCACAGGCCCCGGCAATATTTTTGTGGCTCTTGCCAAAAAAGCGGTGTTCGGCTATGTGAGCATCGATTCCGTGGCAGGCCCCAGCGAGATTCTTGTGCTGGCGGACGAGAGCGCGAATCCCAGATTTGCGGCGGCGGATCTTTTGTCTCAGGCGGAACACGATGAACTGGCCAGCGCGATTCTGATCACGGATTCCATGGAACTTGCAAAAAAGGTCTCGGAGGAAATGGAGAATTTTACAAGGCAGCTTTCCAGAGAGGAGATCATCAGAAAATCGTTAGAACAGTACGGCTATATTCTTGTGGCGCAAGATATGGATCAGGCGGTGGAGGCCGCCAACGATATCGCTTCGGAACATCTGGAGATTTTGACGAGAGATCCTTTTGAGACTATGACAAAGGTGAAAAATGCGGGGGCGATCTTCCTCGGAGCGTACTCCTCGGAACCCCTCGGCGATTATTTTGCGGGGCCGAATCACATTTTGCCAACCAACGGGACAGCGAAATTTTTCTCGCCTCTCGGAGTGGATGATTTCATCAAAAGGACGAGCGTCATCTCGTATTCCAGAGAAGCTTTGGAGAGAGATCATGAGGATATCGAGCGCTTTGCGAAAAGTGAGGGGCTGACGGCTCATGCAAATTCGGTGGCGGTGCGGTTTGAATAGAGTATCCGGAAGTGACCGGAGACTAACAGGATTTTAAGAGTTGGAGAGGATATGATAAACTGGACGAAGGAGAAGCGGCAGGCGCTTCAGGGAGTGTTTGGACATATAGATCGTATGAAGCTTCTTTTTTGGGCGCTCATGGCTGTGGGAATTGCCGTCCGTGTGATCGGTTTCGGTTCGATTCCGGGGGATATCAATCAGGATGAGGCTTTTGCGGGCTATGAGGCGTATTCTCTTTTGCACTATGGCGTCGATTCCGCAGGCTATCATTTTCCGGTGTATCTGTTTGCGTGGGGGAGCGGGATGAGCGCCCTGAACACGTATCTGATGATGCCGTTTATGGCGTTGTTCGGGCCGGAGATCTGGGTCATCAGGATGCCTCAAGTCATCGTTTCCTGCCTGACTCTGTGGGTGGTTTATTTGCTAATCAAAAGAATGTACCATGAAAAGGCGGCGCTTTTTTCCCTGTTTTTACTGGCGATCTGTCCGTGGCACATCACCATGTCGCGCTGGGGGCTGGATGCGAATCTTGCGCCGGGTTTTTTGATCTTCGGTTTGTATTTTTATGTGCGAGGGCTTGAGAATTCCAAATTTCTCATGCTGTCCGCGTTGATGTACGGGCTTTCTCTGTACTGTTATGCCACGATCTGGGCGGTGGTGCCGTTTATCGTGCTGATTGAATTTTTGTACGGACTGTATGTAAAAAAGATTCGTTTTGATAAATATGTGGTCTTTTCGGTGTTGATTCTCGGAGCGACGGCGCTGCCTCTTTTTCTGTTTTTGCTGGTGAATATGAATGTGATCGATGAGATCAGGCTTCCGTTTTTTTCAGTTCCCAAACTATTGGTTATGCGGGACGGGGAACTGTTTTTCGGAGATATTGTAGAGCGGGCAAAAAATGTGTGGCATCTCATGAAGTTGCAGTCCGATAATATCCCCTTTGACGGAACGGAGGAGTACGGGATCTACTATGGAGGAACGCTGTCGTTTTTTATGCTGGGGATATACTGCTGTCTGCGGCGGTGTTTCATAAAAGTGACAAAGAGGGAGTATGCGCCTGAATTTTTGCTGTTGGTGCAGGTGGGAGCGGGGATTTTTCTAGGGCTGCTTCTTGTGCGCACAAATATTTACCGCAATAACATATTGTTTATTCCCATGGTGTTGGTAGCCGCTCTTGGAATCTATTATCTTTTTGAACTGATCAATATAAAGGAGCTGATCCTGCCGGTTTTATACTATCTAGTGATGTTTATCGGGTTCACGCATTATTATTTTACGGAATACAGCGATTTGATGGATTACTATTTTTGCCGAGGTTTAGAGGATGCGGTGGAGGATGCCGCATCCTATGAGGGGCCGATCTATTACAGCAGGGGGATAGAACATTCCAGAATCCTTTTTCTGACGAGAGAACCGGTTCAGGAATTTACGGATACGGTGGAATACTTTATGTATCCGCATCCCTATCTGGAGGCGAAGTCCTTCGGGCGTTACAACTGTGATTTTGATCCGGCGGATCCGGATGTCGATGTGACTTATATATTAAGCAGAAATGCGGATTGGGAAATGTATGAAGAACAGGGATTTACAGTGCACTATTACGGCGAATATGCGGTCGCGCATCATCCGGACAGCGTATATCAGGAGAGCGGCGAAAGGAGATAAAAGGCATGGGCAGAAGAGCAAAAGTTGAGAGAAATACGAAGGAGACAGCCATAATAGCGGAGTTGGATCTGGACGGAACCGGGGAGGGCGATATTTCCACAGGTATCGGTTTTTTTGACCATATGCTGCAGGGATTTGCCAGACATGGGTTTTTTGATTTGAAAGTACGGATCGACGGGGATCTGCGGGTTGACGGACACCACAGTGTGGAAGACTGCGGGATCGTGTTGGGGCAGGCGATCAGAGAGGCTGTGGGAGATAAGAAAGGCATGAAGAGGTTCGGACAGTGCATTTTGCCGATGGACGAGACATTGGTGCTTTGTGCCATTGATATGGGAGGCAGGCCATGGCTAAACTTTGACGCAAAATTTACGGCGGAACGGGTAGGATATCTGGATACGGAACTGATACATGAGTTTTTCTATGCGATCAGTTACAGCGCCGGCATGAATTTACATATTAAAGTGTTGGATGGGCAGAATAACCACCATATCATAGAAGCGATGTTTAAGGCTTTTGCGAGAGCGCTTGACGAGGCGACAACGGTTGATGCGCGGATCGAGGATGTGTTGAGTACAAAGGGGACATTATAAAAAAATGAAGAGATTAATTCCATGTATTTATTTATACAAAGAAAAAGCGGTGAAGAATTTCAAGGATATGACAGTTGTGTCAGAAAATCCGGTGGAACTGGCGAAGACCTACAGTGAGAATGCGGCGGACGAACTGATCGTTTTTGACATGTCAAAAGGCGATGCAGAGCATGAGAAAGCGTTGGATGTGATGAAGGAAATCTGTGCGGCTATCGATATTCCGGTGATCGGCGCAGGAAATGTGGCCAGAATGGAGGATGTCAAAAAGATACTTTATACCGGCTGTGAGCGCGCGGTATTAAACTATGACAAGGAAGAAAATATCGAGATCACCGAGGAGGTCTCCCAGAGATTCGGCAAAGATAAGATATATCTTTCTTTTACGAAACCGGAGACGCTGAGTGTACACAGACAGTTGATTGATGCCTGCATTTCAGAGACCATCTGGATCGCGCAGGGGGGCGTGAAGGAGACGATACAGTGTCTGAACGATCCCACCATCATTGTGCTTGAGAATTGCTCTTTGGAGGGCATGGCGTGGATTTTCCAGAATCCGGCGGTGGACGGGATATCCGGAAATGCAGTCAATGACAATTATAAGGATCTGTATTCCATGAAATCCGTTTTTCAGGAAAGCGGCATGGAGGTCCGCGTGCCTAAGGGGAAGATGTCATGGGCAGATTTTAAACTGAACAGCGACGGAATGGTGCCGGTGGTGGCGCAGGATTATAAGACCGGTGAGGTGTTGATGGTGGCCTACATGAACGAGGAGGCTTTTGAGCATACGTTGAGGACCGGAAAAATGACGTATTACAGCAGGAGCCGGCAGGAATTGTGGATCAAGGGAGATACCAGCGGACACTATCAGTATGTAAAATCGCTGACGGTAGACTGCGATTTTGATACGATTCTTGCGAAAGTCAGTCAGGTGGGGGCAGCCTGTCACACGGGAAGCCGTTCCTGTTTCTTCAACGAGATCATGACGCAGGATCTGAAGGAGGCGGCGAATCCGTTGAAGGTGTTTGAAGAAGTGATGAAAGTGATCGAGGACAGAAAGATCCACCCGAGGGAGGGATCCTACACGAATTATCTGTTCGATAAGGGGCTTGACAAGATTTTGAAAAAGTTGGGAGAAGAGGCGACGGAGATCGTGATCGCCGCCAAAAACCCGAACAAAAACGAAGTGAAGTATGAAATATCTGATTTCCTGTATCATATGATGGTGCTGATGGCGGAGAAGGGGATCAGTTGGGAGGAGATTACAAAAGAACTGGCGAACAGGGAATAGGGTCTGCTGTTATGCGGCGCAAAAGAAAGGGGAAAGCTTTAGATGAAGTTAAGCATTATAGTGCCTGTATATAATATGGTTGCAGGGGGAAAACTGGACTTTTGCCTGCAGTCGTTAGTTGATCAGACCATAGAGGATTATGAGATTATAGCGGTGGATGACAAATCCAACGACGATTCTTTGCGCGCACTGCGGGAGTGGGAGACGAAATTTCCGCAAAAGATCAAAGTCATAGCGTCCCCGGAAAACAGAAGACAGGGCGGGGCGAAAAATCTGGGATTAGCCGCTGTCAGCGGCACATGGATCGGTTTTATAGACAGCGACGACTGGGTCACGCCCGATATGTATGAAAAGCTTTTAAAAAAAGCGGATGAGACGGGCGCGGATATCGTGGGCTGCGATTATACGATCGTGCAGGAACAGACTATGGTTCCCGGGATATACAGCCGCAACAATTCCGTGGAGCAGGCGGGGGCGGCGGATGCGGAAAAGCACAAAAAAATGGTGTTGAATCCCGGAAGCATGGTGATAAAAATATATCACAGGGATATCTTCTTTAAAAATGAGATCCGTTTTCCGGAACACATATTTTATGAAGATAACGCGATCGGAGCAATCACGATGTTATATGCAAAAAGATTTGAGAAAGTGGAGGAAGCGCTCTATTACTATTATCAGAATCCTTCCTCCACCGTGCATACGATCAATGAAGGGCGCTGCAGGGACAGGATGAAGGCTTCTTTACTCTATATGGAGGAATTTAGGAAGCGGGGATTTTACGAGGAATACAGGGAAGAAACGGATTACAAATTCTTTGAATTGTTTTATAAAAATACGCTGTTCTCTTATCTGCAGCAGTGTGAAAAAACGAGACTATCTTTTGTGAAAGAACTAAAAAAGGGGCTGTTGGAACAGGTTCCGGATTTTTCAAAAAATCCCTACTATCTGCAATATACAGACGAAGAAACAAGGAAACTGATCGGGATGCACATGAAATCGGATCTCTGCTTTTATGCTTATTATAAGCTGCTGCATATGTATCGGAGGATGCGATATGGAAAACAGGATAGAGCAACCTGACTTATGCGAAACAGTCTTTAATAGATTTCGGGCTGATGATCAGCAGTCTGTTCCGCCTCGGTTGAATTGTCCAAATCAAGCCTCATAAAGATGGAAGTGCTCATGGGGCTGTCATTATAGCTTTTTATCTCGTAAAATCCAAATTTCCGGTACATGCGGATTGCGTTCTTTAAGAAGGGAAGCGTATCCAACAGCATATGAGAGTAACCGATCTCTTTTGCGTCCGCTGTGACTCTTTGAACCAGTTGGTTTCCGATTTGCTGCCCTCTGAATCGGGGCCTGACATAGAGGCGTTTCATTTCGCAGTTTTCATCGTCAATTTTTCTCAGACCGACGCATCCCGCCGGTTCTTCCTTACAGTATGCCAGATAGAGCCGTCCATGAGGAGGGCCGTATTTTGTTTCCGGATGAGCCACCTCCTCATCATAGTGCTGGATGTCGAGATATTTCCGGAAAGAATTGTCTCCGGCAATCAGCATATCATTGTTTTTCCTATATTTTCAATCCATGAAAAGAATTTATCTAATCCCTGATTTTCTTCTCTTGTTTCAAGGAACATTCCTGCCGTATACCATGAATGTGTATTCTTCTTATCAGCAACTTCATAGAGTTCGCATTCATTTCCGATACTCTTGGCCTTTTTATAGAATTGTTCTGCACATGAGAAATCTATCAATCCGTCATTCCTGCTTTGAATCAACAGCATTGGTATCGAATTCTTAGTCATAAGTGAACATGGTTCTCCGTTTGTTCTGTCGAAACCTTTCGCAAATAATTGGTTCAGTAATATTTTTACAGACAAAGATGTTTGATCAGAAAAGCAATATGGTCCGCCCAATCCGATAAAGCCAATGATATTTGACACATCTGTATCATACTCTTTCTGCACCGACTTACTGTAACACAGAATCGAGGACAGATGCGCTCCGGCAGACGATCCTGAAATGATTACTTTTGAAGTATCAATATTTCTTTCGTTCAGCCATTGTATCGCTGCTTTATATCCGTTACACACGTCCTCAATCTGACAAGGATATTTATTCTTTGGCGACAGTCTGTACCCAATCGAAACAAAGTGATAACCGGCATTTGCAGCGTATTGGCCTACGAAGTCAAAATACTTAGGTGTGCCGGCATTCCAGCCGCCGCCATGCACCCATATAATAACCTTATCACTTGCGATTTGTTCCGGTTCATAGTACAGGAAATATTGCTCCTTACTGTTTCCAAAAGATATATTTTGAGGGATGAACAACCTTTTTACCTGACGCATTTTTTTGTACAGCCCCCAATAACTTAGGCTTTCCCGTACAGAGTCTTTCATGACAGCTCCTCCAAAAAATTTGTATTTATAAAATTGATTATACTACACAATTACTGTCGCCATCAATCTGTCTTTATAGAAGATAAGCTTTTGCTTTACAGCAATAATATCTGTCCAAATCATTTGAAATGTGGTAGAGTTGATATGTGGAGCATAGAAAAAGGAGGAAATAAGATGAATATGGAATTGCTGCAGAATGATGGGATATTAATGAGGATTCTGATCTTGTTTGTGCCGACGGCCGTCGCTTTTGCGATCGCAGTTATTTACCTCTTTGCTTCTAAGGCGAGGGAGGAAAGCAACGGATTGGACGGTGCGGAATTGGGCAGTGCCATGGTGTTATTTTTGCCTGTGTGTATGACAAATTTGATATATGCGGTTGTGGAGATTTTTCTGATGTTGGGAAACGAAGGCATAGCGGCAGATAAAATAGAAGGAGTGCCGGTTGCATTTTTTGCAGCGATCAGTGTGTTGAGTGCCGCTTCCTGTCTCATCAAGGGAATAATCGGAGGAATGAAATTATCCCGCTGCGTGGGAACGGAAAGGCAGAACGGAATTTCAAAAGTCATGCTTTTCATGGCGGCGGCTGAAGTTCCGGGACTGATTTCGTTTGCACTCTGGATGATAAAGTTTATGGTATAAACTTTTTATAACATGACACACAGTTGGCGTGTTTATTATGATATAGTATCGACAGAGGAACGGCAATGAAAATAGACAGATTGATCGGGATTTTATCCCTGCTGCTGCAGAAAGATACGGTGACAGCGCCTGAACTGGCGGCGCAGTTCGAGGTTTCGAGACGGACGATAAATCGCGATATCGAGGATCTGTGTAAGGCGGGAATACCCATTGTGACAAGGCAGGGAGCGAGGGGCGGAATCTCGATCATGGAGAATTATAAGATTGAGAAAACGTTGCTGACAAACGCGGAGATGCAGGATATTCTGGCGGGGCTTAGAGGGCTTGACAGCGTAAACGGTACAAACCGTTACAGTCAGCTTATGGAAAAACTTTCCGCCGGATCCGCGGATTTTATGTTTGGCAGTCAGTCCGTTCTGATCGACCTTTCTTCCTGGTATAAAGATTCTCTTGGGCCTAAGATCGAGATGATCCGAAACGCTATAGAAAATTGTAAGGAACTTAGGTTTCTCTATTTTTCACCGAAAGGGGAGAAAGAACGGTGCATAGAGCCGTATTATCTGATCTTTCGATGGTCAAGCTGGTATCTCTGGGGATGGTGCAGGAGCCGTGGAGATTTTCGGCTGTTCAAGTTAAACCGCATGGAAAAATTAGCATTGGCCGAAATGTTTGTAAAAAGATCTGTCCCCCTGCCGGATCTGAGCAATGAACGGATCTTTTCAGGCGGCGTCAGGGTAAAGGCGCTGATAGCCGGGGACTGTAAGTGGCGGCTGGTGGAAGAGTTCGGCATGGACTGCTTTACGGAACTAGAGGACGGCAGGCTGCTTTTTCAGGCGGATTACACAGATGAGGAAAATCTGATCACTTGGCTGCTTTCTTTTCGGGAAAAGGCGGAGATAGTGGAGCCGCTTAAACTGCGGGAAGAGCTGCACAGGACGCTGCTTAAGACATTGGAGAACTACAGGGAGGACTGACATGAATTATATTCAGATCACGGAGGAAAATCTGGAGGAAGAGCATATCTGCTGTGCCATCTCCAATAATAAGGATCCCCAGGTCATGGCCAAGAAGGCGTGGATGCGGGAGAGAATAAAAGAAGGGCTGGTCTTTTTAAAGGGAGATATCAGAGGGAAATGTTTTATAGAGTATATCCCTGCGGAATGTGCCTGGGTGCCGATTCTGGCGGAGGGCTATATACATATCAACTGTTTTTGGGTTTCCGGTTCCTGCAAGGGACAGGGCTATGCCAATGATCTGTTAAATCAGTGCATCGCCGATGCGAAACAGAAAGGGAAGATCGGGCTTACGGTGATCACATCGGCAAAGAAAAAGTCTTTTCTGTCGGACCCGAAGTATCTTGCCTATAAGGGATTCCGGCGGGCAGATGCGGCAGAGCCTTACTTTGAATTGTGGTATCTTCCCTTTGAGGAACAGGCAGAGATGCCGCAGTTTAGGGAGTGTGCAAAACACCCGAGATGCGACGGGAAGGGGTTTGTCCTGTACTATACAGGCGGCTGTCCGTTTACGGCAAAATATGTGCCCCTTCTGAAACAGTGGGCAAAAGAGAGGGAAGTGCCGCTCACGGCAGTAGAGATCGATAGTGCGGAAGCGGCCCAGAAAGCGCCCGCCGTTTGGACAAATTATGCGCTGTTTTACGACGGGGAATATGTGACGCATGAAATTTTGTCAGAGAAGAAGTTTCATGCTTTAGTTTTGCAGTGTTGACCGTGCAAAATTATAATCCAACGCAGGCACGCTCTCGCTGCAGTTCGACCGCAGCGGACACTAAGCGCATGTGAAATTTCGCAATTTCACATTTGCTAAGTGCCGGCGGCCTCACAGCACCTGCTTATAGATATATGAATTTTGCACGATGAACGCTGTGGAAACTTAAGATTCACAATTGCCTGAGATAGAATGCATCTAAGTAATTGCGAAGTTCTGCTTTCTGCAGTATTGCGTGTTTAAAATTTACGCATCCATAAGCAGGCGCTGTGAGACCGTCGGCAGTTAGTGAGGTATTTTCGAACTTACTGCCGCTACGGGCGAGCCGCAGCGAGAGCATGCCTGCGTTGGATCATATATTTTAAACAAAAAAACGACAGAATCAATAAGATTCACAATTATCTAATGGAATAGATGATAAAGGAGGGAAACGGGATATGGCATCAAATCCGGAATTTGTGCAGTATATTGCAGATCAGTTGTGTGGGGCAGGTGAGATCACTTATCGGAAAATGTTCGGGGAGTACGGTATGTATCTTGACGGAAAGATATTTGCGGTGATCTGTGAAAACCAGTTGTTTGTGAAAGTGACGGAAGCGGGCAGAAAAATGAGGCCGGAGCTGGAGGAAGCGCCGCCCTACGAAGGAGCCAAAAATTATCTGTTGGTGGAGGATATCGACGATAAGGAGGCGCTTGTGGAATTTGTGGCGGCCACCTGCAAAGAGCTGCCGCCGCCAAAGCCGAAGAAAAAGAAAAAGGTTTGAGAAGCGGAATAAGAGGGAGAAAAATGGCGTTTGACTATAAGAAAGAATATAAGGAATTTTATCTGCCGCCTAAGAAACCGGGGATGATAGAAGTGCCGGAAATGCATTTTATCGCGGTAAACGGTAAGGGCGATCCCAATGAGCCGGAGGGAGCGTATAAGGCGGCAATCGGAATGCTGTACAGCATTGCGTTTACGATTAAAATGAGTTATAAAGGAAGTCATAAGATCGACGGCTATTTCCCTTATGTGGTGCCTCCCCTTGAGGGACTCTGGAAGCAGAGAGGAGGAGGCGCTATCGATTATGCTCACAAGGAAAATTTTGAGTGGACGTCCATGATCCGGCTGCCGGAGTTTGTGACAAAGGAAGAGTTTGATTGGGCGATCATGGAGGCTTCGGAGAAAAAGAAGCAGGATTTTTCCGAAGTGCAGTTTTTTACCTATGATGAGGGAACCTGTGTGCAATGCATGCATATTGGGAGTTATGACGAAGAACCGGAGACGATCCGGCTGATGCAGGCATATCTGAAAGAACAGGGATATGCGGAGGATATTTCAGATATCCGTCTGCACCATGAAATATACTTGAGTGACCCGAGAAAAGCGGCGGCAGAGAAACTGCGCACGGTGATCAGACATCCGGTCAGAAAGTTGTGAGCGGTTTTTGGGAGAACCGGAAAGGATAAAAAACGGATAAGCCGCATTCGCTCGGAGGATGAAGAATAGGAAAACAGCATGTCGGAATATCAACATATTTGTCATACTTTCAGGCCTGTGTATGACGAAAAATCAAAAATATTGATTTTGGGAAGTCTGCCTTCCGTAAAATCCAGAGAGGCAGGGTTTTATTACGGACACCCGCAGAATAGGTTCTGGAAAGTTTTGGGGGCTGTTTTGTCCTGCCCTGTTCCGGTTACGATACAGGAGAAAGAAGAGATGCTGCTTGCGCATCATGTGGCTGTATGGGATGTGATCGAAAGCTGTGACATCATAGGTTCCAGCGACAGCAGTATCAAAAACGTGGTGCCTGCGGATATAGGAGAGATATTGGAGAAGGCGGATATAAGAGGGATATATGCCAACGGGAAAAAGGCCGAGAGTCTGTACCGGAAATATATTTTTCCGAAAACGAAAGTGCCGGTTATAGCGCTGCCCTCCACCAGTCCGGCGAATGCGGCCTGTTCTCTGGAAAAACTGGTGGAGATATGGGACAGGGAGATCGGAAATGCCTGGATTGCAGGGGAGGGAAAAGATGTATTATCAGACAAACTACGGATCGCCGATCGGAAATATGGTGATCGTCTGCGATGAGGAGAAAAGTCACATCATAGGAATGTGGTTTGAGAGACAGAAATATTTTCTGGGGGGATTGAAGGAGGAACCTGTCATGCAGGAGGATATCCCCGTACTGCGAAAGGCGCTAGACTGGCTGGATGCTTATTTTGCGGGAAAAAAGCCGCTGATATCAGAGCTTCCTCTGGCGCCGGAAGGAGGTAAGTTCCGGCAGGATGTCTGGGATATCCTCTGTGAGATACCCTACGGAAGTGTGACAACTTACGGGGAGATCGCTAAAAAAATGGCGGCCAAAATGGGACGAAGGACCATGTCCGCTCAAGCGGTGGGCGGAGCCGTCGCCCACAATCCCATCTCCGTGGTCATTCCCTGTCACAGGGTGCTGGGAACGGGCGGAGGGCTGACAGGGTATGCGGGAGGGATCGACAAGAAGATAAAACTGTTGGAGCATGAGGGCGTCGAATGGAATACTATTCGTTAAATGATTATCTGCAGGATACCTTTGGACAAAAGGTCTATAAGATCGCGCTGGACGGGGGATTTACCTGTCCAAACAGGGACGGCACAAAAGGGACAAGGGGCTGCATTTTCTGTTCGGGCGCAGGCTCCGGGGAATTTGCGCAGAGAGCGGAAGACACGATTACCGCCCAGATTGAGAAGGGCAAAGAGAGAGTCAAAAAAAAGTTGAGGAGCGGGAAATATATTGCCTATTTTCAGGCTTTTACCGGGACCTATGCCCCGGTGGAAAAACTGAGGAAATTGTACGAGGAGGCGGTATCCCATCCGGACATTGCCGTGTTGTCTGTCGCTACAAGGCCGGACTGTCTTCCGGAGGAGGTTCTGTTGCTGTTAGGGGAGATGAACCGGAGAAAACCGGTGTGGGTGGAACTGGGGCTGCAGACGATCCATGAAAAGACGGCGGCTTATATCAGGAGAGGATACCCGCTGTCTGTTTACGACGAAGCGTTGGAGAAACTAAAAAGCATTGGGGTGCAGGTGATCGTCCATGTGATTTTAGGTCTTCCGGGAGAAACGGCGGAAGAGATGAAACAGACCGTGTCCTATGTTGGAAAAAGCGGGGCAGACGGGATCAAGCTGCAGCTTTTGCATGTGATAAAGGGAACGGATCTGGAAAAGGAGTACGCAGAGGGAAGCGTTCGGGTGATGGGGATGGAGGAGTATGTTGCTTTGGCGGCGGACTGCATTGCCCTGCTGCCGGAGAGAATGGTCATTCACCGCATGACGGGTGACGGAGATAAAAAGACGCTGATCGCGCCTGAATGGAGCGCAGATAAAAAGAGAGTGCTCAATGCGCTGCATCAGGCGATCAAAGAGAAAGAGCGGGTGGTTTCTGCAGATGTGATATGAATGTTATCACAACTGCCTGATTTCCGAGATGTCGGAATCGATCATCATGGAATAGTTCGTATAGTAGACTACAAATCCCGGTTTGGCTCCGCCGGGTTTTTTCACGTTCTTTTTTTCGGTGTAGTCGATCTCCACCTTCTCTTGTCCTCGTCCCTTGGAGTAGTGGGCGGCAAGTCTTGCGGCCTCCTCAAAGGTAGCGTCGGGCAGCTCGGCCCCCTCGGTGCGGACGATCACATGGGAGCCGGGCTGGCCTTTGGCATGGAACCACCAGTCGTTCCCGACGGCGAACTTAAAGGTCAGTTCATCGTTCTGGAAATTGTTTTTCCCGACGTACATATGGAAACCGTCGCTGCTGATATAGTGGAAAGGTTTGCTGGTGATCTTTTCCTTTTTTGCGCCGCCTTTTCTGCGGATGTAGCCCGCCGCGATCAGCTCCTCCTTGATCTCCACAAGATCGGATTCCTGTTCGGCGATGTCTAAGGAGGCTGTGATGGATTCCAGATGATCGATCTCTTCCTTCACCTGCACGGTAAGTTCGGATAGCGTCTCATAAGTACGTTTCAGTTTCCCGTATTTTTCAAAATACTTCTTCGCATTTTCCGCGGCGGTGAGGGTAGGATCAAGAGGGATCGCAATAGTCTCATTTGTATAGTAGTTTAAGGCTTCCAAAGATTTTGCACCGGGCTCGGCGTCGTAGCCGTAGGTGTGCAGCAGTTCTCCGTAAAGCTTATATTTCTCCCGCTTTTCCGTGTCCTTTATCTGGCGGCACTGAAGATCATATTTTTTCACAGTGCGCTCCAGAATGGTCTGAACGATCTTTCGAAGGTCTGCAGACCGCTGTCTGATCCGCGTCTGTGCATTTTTTTCCGCATAATAAGTCTCCAGAAGTTCCGAGATGGAAGAAAAACTTTTGGAGACAGCATCGCGATACAGTTTCATGGGCAGAGCAGAAAATTCCACAGGGCTTTTCCCATCGTAGTAAATGACCGGAGAAAAGCAGCCGGTTGTCACTTCTTTCATCAAAACGGCAAACTGCCTGTAGAGCAACTCGAAGTCCGCTCCGGAAACTTCCGTCCGGGCAGCAGAGGACTCCTGCCTGTAACTGAGAGCGGAGCGGTCGGGGTCAAGGCCCGCCAGAAAGCAAAGCTCCTGCGCTAAAATAGGTGAGAAGCCGGTGAAAGAGGAGTACAACGCCTTGTATAAGGGAGTCGGTTTTTGAAATACAAGGTCATGAAATTGCTTTTTCCGGTCAGATTCGGATAAAGAATTTTCCATAAATGCTGCCGGATCTGCTTTATCTTCGGTTTTCGGAATAAAATAAGTTTTTCCGGGCAGCACTTCTCTGACAGAGCTTACCATGCCGGAAATATGTTTGATGCTGTCGATAATCACATCCTCTTCGCTGCAGAAGATGATGTTGCTGTGTTTACCCATCACTTCCACGATCAGTTTTTTTCTGCACAGATCCCCCAGTTCACTCATATGCTCGATGTCGATCTGCATGATCCGCTCGAGACCGGGCTGTGTGATGGAAACAATGCGCCCGTTCTGGATATGTTTTCTGAGCAGCATGCAGAAATTGGGAGCCGTCATAGGACTCTGTTTTGTCCTGCCTGTCAGATAGATCAGAGGGAGGGATGCGCTGGCGGAGAGCAGCAGGTAGTGCTGTCCTGTTTTTGTTTTCAGCGTGAGCTGCAGTTCATCAGCCTCCGGCTGTGCAATTTTATAGATGCGCGCGCCTGTCAGAAGATCTTTGCATTCTTTTACAAGAGCGGCGATCGTAACGCCGTCAAAAGCCATAGTGTATGTCTCCTTTTTTGTTAAATCGGTAGAATATTTACATAGTAGCATCACAGGGGGAAAATAGCAAATTTATTTGCGAAAAACAAGATAGGGTATTTCCTCTTTCTTGTTTTTGTGCTACAATTTATATAAATCAGGATTTCGAGCGGCAGACAGGCCCGACGGAAAGGGCGGGAATTTGTCTGGCTGCAGAAACCATATCTATCACATTCACAGGTAAAAGGATATGAATATCGAAGGTCTGCAAAATCCATATGAAGCCGCATGGCAAAAGATTTGGGGGCGTCCCGGAGAGGAGGCGGTCCTTGTTATCACGCCGTTCATGCCGGGAGAAGAGAGGGCGGATGAGAAAAATATACCGGGAATTTCCGGAACCGAGAAGGCAAAGGAAGTTTCAGGAGATAAGGATTCCGTTAAAAAGCCCGGACGAACGTCTTCACCCGAAGAGTGTAAGACTTGTAAGGAACGGAAATATCAGGACGGTTCCGACGAGAACGTTTCTTTTAAGTCGGCACAGCATATTTCGCCTTCCAGCGCGGGCGCGAGGGTAAGGGCTCATGAGGGAGAGCATGTGTCAAACGCTTACAATAAAGCCGAACAGGACGGCGGTAAAGTGATTCAGGCTTCCGTCAGCATCCACACGGCGATCTGTCCGGAGTGCGGCAGGACTTATGTGTCCGGCGGCACGACTCACACAAAGATTAGCTATCCCAATGAGGATAACCCTTACCAGAAAGAAAGGAAATTTCAGCATGGTATGGGATTCAGGGGAAATAATATAGATCTGGCGGTGTAGCGCCGGGATACGGAAGAGGGGCAAAAGACCATGATCAAAAGCATGACCGGCTTCGGAAGATGCGAGGTGACGGGAAAAGACAGAAAGCTGACGGTGGAGATGAAGTCCGTCAATCACAGGTATCTCGATGTGAGTATCAAGATGCCGAAGAAACTCAATTTTTTTGAAAGCGCCATACGGACGGAATTGAAAAATTATATTTCCAGAGGCAAGGTGGATGTTTTTATCACTTGTGAAGACTACAGAGAGGACAGCGGCGCGCTGAAGTATAATAAGGCGCTTGCGAAGGAGTATCTGACTTATCTGCGCGAGATGGCGGAAGAGTTTGGATTAGACGATGACATCCGGGTCTCCACGCTCTCAAGATATCCGGAAGTCTTTGGGATGGAAGAACACAATATCGATGAGGAAGAACTCTGGAAAGATATCGAGGAGGCACTGCGCGGCGCGGCGGAAAACTTTGTGAAGACGAGGACTGCGGAGGGTGAGAATCTGCTGGCAGATCTGAATGAAAAACTGGACGCTATGCTCGGGCATGTGGAGTTTATCACAGAGCGCTCTCCTAAGCTGATTCAGGAGTACAGGGAAAAACTGCGGGAGAAAGTATGCGAACTGTTGGGAGATGTCCAGATCGATGAGAACAGACTTTATATGGAAGTGACTATGTTCGCCGACAAAGTGTGCGTGGACGAGGAACTGGTTCGTTTAAAAAGCCATGTGGAGAGTACGAAGAAGACTCTCCTTGCCGAGGGCAGTGTGGGCAGAAAACTGGATTTTATTGCGCAGGAGATGAACAGGGAAGCAAACACGATTCTTTCCAAAGCAAATGATCTGGAAATTTCCGACAGGGCAATCGAACTGAAGAACGAAATTGAAAAAGTGAGGGAGCAGATTCAAAACATTGAGTAAACTGATTCATATCGGATTCGGAAATATGATAAACGCGGAAAAGATCATAGCCATCGTCGGTCCGGATTCTGCACCCGTAAGACGTATGGTGCAGGGGGCAAAGGAAAAACGGACGGCGATCGATGCGACGCAGGGACGCAAAACGAAAGCGGTGCTTGTTATGGAGAACGGCAGCGTGGTACTGTCGGCACTGACGCCGGAGACTCTTGCGGGACGGGCGGGCGTTTCTCTCGAATTGACAAAAGAGGATTAACGGATGACAAAGAGGGGACTTTTAATTGTAGTTTCAGGTTTTGCAGGTTGCGGCAAGGGGACGCTCATGAAGCGCCTGATAGAGGAATATGAAGAGTATGCACTGTCTGTCTCTATGACTACAAGGCTGCCGAGACCGGGGGAGGTTCACGGCAGAGAATACTTTTTTGTGTCAAGGGAAAAATTTGAACAGGAAATAGAGACGGATGGGTTGATTGAATACGCCACTTATGTGGAAAACTATTACGGAACGCCGAAAGCCTATGTGGAGGAGCAGAGGTCGGCAGGAAAGAACGTTGTTCTGGAGATTGAAGTACAGGGAGCGTTAAAGGTGAAGGAACGTTTTCCCGATGCGGTTTTAGTCTTTGTGCTGCCGCCGAACGCTGAAGAACTCTATAAAAGACTGAAAAACAGAGGAACAGAGACGGAAGATGTGATCAGAAAACGAATGCGTCGGGCGGCTGAAGAGGTCGATGTCATTGAGAAGTACGATTATATTCTGATAAATGATGAGGTGGAAGAAGGGGTTAGAAAACTCCACAGCCTGATCGAAGCCGCCCGTAGTATGCCGGGCAGAAATGAGGAGCTGATCGAGGCCATTCGGGATGGTCTAAGCAGATTGTGAAAGGAGAGAAAGTGATGTTACATCCATCGTATGCAGATTTAATGAAAGTAGTGAACAGTGAGGTAGAACCGGGGGAGGCACCGGTTGTGAACAGCAGATATTCTATCGTTATGGCGACCGCTAAACGGGCAAGACAGCTGATTGCGGGCGATGATCCGATGGTGGATAATTTATCTGTGGAAAAACCGCTTTCCGTTGCGGTCAGCGAGTTGGAACAGGGCAGAATCCACATTCTTAACGAGGATGATGAGTAAGGATACGGCAGGAGAGAAGAGACTCGAAGGACGCGGAGAAACGGGAGTTTTTCCGCAACTTTTATGCGCGGGGAACAGGGCGGATGAGTGGAAAAGAAGATAGGAAGATATTATTCATTTCTCTGGGCTGTGACAAAAATCTGGTGGACACGGAAGTGATGCTGGGGAAACTGGCGGAGAACGGATATACGTTTACACAGGAGGAGAGGGAGGCGGATATTGTCATCGTCAATACCTGCTGCTTTATCAGGGACGCCAAAGAGGAAAGCATCGAGACGATACTGGAGATGGCGGAATGGAAAAAGACCGGGCAGGTGAAAGCTTTTCTTGTGACAGGGTGCCTTGCTGAGCGTTACAGGGAGGAGATACAGACAGAGATCCCCGAGGTGGATGCGGTGATTGGCATTACGGATATCCATAGTATCGCACAGGCTGTGGAGGAGACGTTGGCCGGGGCGGCGAGAAATCATATAGGAGAGGGCGACGCCTGCTTTTCAAGCGGTAGACGGATGGTCACCACCGGCGGCCACTATGCTTATCTGAAGATCGCGGAAGGCTGTGATAAGCGCTGTACTTACTGTATCATACCTAAGATACGGGGAAGCTATCGAAGCACGCCGATGGAGAGGCTTTTGGAGGAGGCTCGCGGGCTTGTGTCGGAGGGCGTCAGAGAGTTGATTCTTGTGGCTCAGGAGACGACTCTGTACGGAGTGGATCTCTATGGGAAGAAAATGCTGCCGCAATTGCTGCGGGAATTATGTCAGATAGAGGAACTGCACTGGATTCGGATTCTGTACTGTTATCCTGAGGAGATCACAGAGGAACTGATTGAAGTCATAAAGGAGGAGCAAAAGATCTGCCGTTATCTGGATATCCCTATCCAGCATGCATCAGATGAGGTATTAAAGCGCATGGGACGGCGGACTACAAAGAAAGATCTGCAGGAGATCATCGGAAAACTCCGCGGTGAGATTCCGGATATTTGTCTGCGGACTACGCTTATTTCCGGTTTTCCGGGGGAGCGGGAGGAGGATTTTGAGGAATTGTACCGGTTTGTCAACGAGATGGAATTTGACAGGCTGGGCGTTTTTGCATATTCTCCTGAGGAGGATACACCGGCGGTGCTTCTGCCTGATCAGATCCCGGAGGAGATCAGACAAAAGCGGCGGGATGAACTGATGGAACTGCAGCAGGAGATCGCTTTTGAAAAAGCGGAAGAAAAGGTGGGAAAAGAACTGGAAGCGGTGATAGAGGGATATCTTCCGGAAGAAGGCGTCTATGTGGCGAGAACTTATATGGATGCGCCGAATGTGGACGGATATCTGTTTTTATCATCTGAGAGAGAGCTGGATTCAGGAAGCTTTGTCACGGTGCAGGTGACAGGCAGCAGCGGATATGATCTGACGGGAGGAATAAAGAATGAATCTGCCGAATAAGTTGACGGTATTTCGCATGGTGCTGATCGTGCCTTTTGTAGTGTTGCTGCTTGGCGGCTTTGAGGGCTGGGGATGGTTTATGGCACTGTTTGGCGGCATTGCGCCATATACGGATTATATTGCGCTGGCAATTTTTGTGGTTGCCAGCCTGACGGATCTTTTGGACGGAAAGATTGCGAGAAAGTATGATCTGATCACCAATTTCGGAAAGTTTATGGATCCGTTAGCTGATAAGCTGTTGGTCTGTTCCGCGATGATCTGTTTAACTGCCATGGGCAGGATACCTGCGTGGATCGTGATCCTCATCATCAGCAGGGAGTTCGTGATCAGCGGTTTCCGTCTGATCGCTTCGGATAACGGCAGGGTGATCGCGGCAAGTTATTGGGGAAAATTCAAGACAACGTTCCAGATGGTCATGGTTATTTTGATGATTGCCAACATACCGGCGCTTTCGCCGGTGACGGGGATCGTCATGTGGATATCGTTGATACTGACAGTGGTGTCATTAGTGGATTATCTGGTGAAGAACAAAGAAGTGATGCAGGGGACAAAGTAGAGGGACAGGAGAAGGATATGGTCGTAGAATTGATCAGTGTGGGAACGGAGATTTTGCTGGGGAATATCGTCAATACCAATGCGGCGTATCTGGCGGAGCAGTGTGCGGGGTTAGGACTTTCCTGCTATTATCAGAGTGTGGTCGGAGACAATGCGGAGAGACTGCAGGGGACGCTGCAGATGGCTCTTGAGCGGTCGGATATCGTGATACTGGGCGGAGGGCTTGGGCCTACCCAGGACGATTTGACAAAGGAAGTGACGGCGAAAGTGCTGGGGCTCAAGCTGGTGGAGGATGGCCACAGCAGAGAGCGAATCAAAGAATACATGGAAACCAGAGGTCTGGATGTGACAGAAAACAACTGGAAGCAGGCGCTTGCGCCGGAGGGAGCCATTATCATCGATAACGAGAACGGCACGGCGCCGGGGATGATCATTGAAAAGGACGGCAAGCATGTGATCCTCCTGCCGGGACCGCCGGGCGAGATGCGGCCGATGTTTGAAAAAAGTATTTTCCCCTATTTGAGTGAACTGCAGCCCGGGGTGATCTATTCCAAAACGGTGAAGGTTTGCGGAGTGGGAGAGAGCATCGCGGAGACGATGATAAAAGATATGATCGCCGCTCAGAGCAATCCGACGATCGCTACTTACGCGAAGACCGGTGAGGTGCATCTGCGTGTGACGGCGAAAGCCGAGAGTGAAAAAGAGGCGAGAAAACTTGTAAAACCCGTGGTGAAAGAATTGAAGGGCAGGTTCGGCAACAGTATCTACACGACAGATACGGAAGTAACGCTGGAGAAATCGGTGGTTGATCTTCTGACGGCGAACGGGCTGACCGTGTCCACGGCGGAATCCTGCACAGGCGGTCTGCTTTCAGCAAGACTGATCAATGTGCCGGGGGCATCCGAAGTGTTCAAGGCGGGCTATGTGAGTTATTCCAACAAGACAAAGAGAAAGTTATTCGGCGTAAAGAGAAACTCTTTGGAAAAGTACGGCGCAGTCAGTGAAGTGGTAGCGAAGGAGATGGCGAAAGGGGCAGCCATACTCAGCAAAGCGGATGTGGTGGTTTCCGTCACCGGTATCGCGGGACCCGACGGCGGCAGTGAGGAGAAGCCGGTGGGGCTTGTCTATATCGGTTGTCAGGTGCGCGGGGAGAGCGTGGTAAAAGAATATCATTTCAAAGGAAACAGGAATAAGATCAGGGAAGCTTCGGTTTCAGCGGCGCTGGGGCTGATGCGGGAGTGTATTTTACAGTATTGTAGCAATGTGATGTTCGCAGAGTAGGGCGCAATTTGCAAAACATAGAGAAGAATCGATTTTGACATAGGAGAGGAACATAAATGTATCCGGAAAATAATCATACAAACAGAGGCAGAAATATTGCGATAGGAGTTGTTGTGACCCTTGTTTTTGCGGGGCTTTTTGCCGGCTGTATCGCCGTGATGATGCAGTTTGTGGAGCTTAGCCGGAACGGAAAACTGGATCGGTGGCTGGAGGCGAACGCAGAGGATGAGACGGACGCCTTTGATTACGGTTACTATGATGACGACGGATACTTCCACTATTACGGGGAACCGGAGCAGGATGCCGGATTTGGCTACTATGGAGAGGACGGGGAGTTTCATTATTTCGGGGATGAGAAAGAAGATCCGCGGGAGAGGTTTGACCGTTCTACGCATGACGAGGACATTGAGGGATATGCGACAGGCGAATATTTTTCACTTCCTGCGGACAACAGAGTGGATGGACTTGCCTATTCTGTGGAAATGGAAGACAAAGAATATGAGGATAGGGACTGTACCTATATTTACTACAGTTATCCGGTGGTGAGCGGGGACGTGCCGAATGTGGATTACATCAACGATGTGATCTGCGAGGAGTGGGAAGGCCTCATAGATTACTATGAGGAAGACTACAGAGGAGGTCTGTATGATTATTACGGGTCGGATTATGAAGAGTATGGTTACAGTGACGGTATTATAGCTGAAGTGGCCGGAAATATAGCTTATATGTCGGAAGATATTTTGAGCATTGTTTATCAGGAGACTGTTTATTACGGGGAATATCTGGATTATGAGACAGAACTTTATCTGTACTGCCTGAACTTTGACATGAAAAACGGTCAGCTTCTGGAGAGTACGGGAATGCTGGACATCGATGAAGCTTTTGTGGAGGAGTTTCGGGAACGGAGCAGAAAGCAGAATGCGGACAGCGTGCTGGATTATTATGACGATGAGGAAATAAGGGATTACCTTGATTCCGCTTATAATCTGATTCTGTTTTACTGTCCTCAGGGCATGGAGATCGGATTGAATTTGGATGAAGGCTGGGTAACCGTTACCTATGCCGATTATGAGGAGTATTTGAAATCATTTTAGATTTTAGAAGACCGGATGTCAGGCAGGACCTGACATCCGGCGTTTTGAAAAGTCTGTCAATTTTGGAATTGACGTAAAGCTGTATAGCGTGGTAAAGTAAGTGTATCTTAATATTCAGTTGTCTGCTTTGCACATATCAGGCATTTCGCCATTTATTTCAAAGCGAAAACGAAAAAAGAAATAAAAAAAGAGGAGGGAGATGCTATTGAGGGTCATTTATGGGACACTTATTGTGAGATAGTGGAAAAGTAAAAAATAAGACTTGACAGAAAAGAACATTTGTTCTAATATAAGAGCAAACAGATGTTCGGAATCAGGGCAAAAACAGATAAAAGAAACCAGAAGATGGAAAAGGAAGGATAGCAGAATGGAAAACAACGAAAAATTAAAAGCATTGGATGCGGCGATAGCCCAGATCGAGAAGCAGTATGGGAAAGGAACCGTGATGAAGCTGGGCGATCCCAGTGCACAGATGAATATAGAAACGATACCTACGGGCTCTTTAAGCCTTGATCTGGCGCTGGGACTGGGTGGGATTCCGAAAGGAAGGATCGTGGAGATATACGGGCCGGAGTCCAGCGGTAAGACGACCGTGACGCTGCATATGATAGCGGAAGTGCAGAAACGAGGAGGGATTGCGGGTTTTATCGACGCGGAGCATGCGTTAGATCCGGTCTATGCGGGTAATATCGGCGTAGATGTGGATAATTTGTATATATCTCAGCCGGACTGCGGAGAGCAGGCGCTGGAGATCACGGAAACTATGGTGCGCTCCGGGGCGTTGGATATCATTGTAGTGGACTCGGTGGCGGCGCTTGTGCCAAAGGCCGAGATCGACGGAGAGATGGGAGATTCTCATGTGGGACTGCAGGCGAGACTGATGTCCCAAGCGCTCAGAAAGCTGACCGCTGTGATCAGCAAATCGAATTGTACCGTAGTTTTCATCAACCAGCTTCGAGAGAAAGTGGGTGTGATGTTTGGCAGTCCGGAGACTACTACCGGCGGACGGGCGTTAAAATTCTATTCCTCGGTTCGGCTGGATGTAAGACGGATCGAATCCCTGAAGCAGGCCGGTGAAGTGATCGGCAACAGGACCAGAGTAAAAGTAGTGAAGAATAAGATCGCACCGCCTTTCAAGGAAGCGGAATTTGATATCATGTTCGGCGAGGGAATTTCCCGTGTGGGAGATATTCTGGATATTGCCGTCAGCATTGATGTGGTAAATAAGAGCGGAGCGTGGTATGCCTACGAGGGAAACAAAATCGGACAGGGCAGAGAGAATGCGAAGCAGTATCTGAAAGATAATCCTGCTGTCTGCGAAGAAATCGAAAAGAAAGTTCGTGTGCATTTTTCTCTGATAGATGGAGAGGAAGCAGCCGCAGCGGACAAGGAGAGGGAGAACGGTAAAGAGGAAAAGGCGGCAAAGAAGAAAAGTGTAGAGAAAGAATAACAAGCTATGCAGGATGAATATACCATAACAAGTGTTACGGAACTGGGAAAAGGCCGGTATAAGATCGAGTTCGACGGAGAACTCAGGTTAGTGCTCTATAAGGGAGAAATGCGTGCCTATCACATAAAAGAAGGAGAGAGGATATCCGGGGATGCGGTGGAGGAAATCATGACAAGAATTCTCCCCAAGCGGGCAAAACTGCGCAGCATGAACCTTTTAAAGAGCCGCTCCTACACAGAATACCAGATCAGAGAAAAATTGAAAGAAGGTTTTTACCCTGAGCAGGTGATCGATGAGGCAGTTGCGTACATAAAATCTTTTCATTATATAGATGACAGGCGTTATGCAAAGGACTATATCATATATTACAGCGAAAGCCGCAGCCGCGGCAGGATCACGCAGGATCTTATCAAAAAAGGTATTTCCAGAGAACTGATAGGAGCTGTCTATGAGGAGGATCTGGAGGAAGAGATACCCGATGAGACCGCTTTGATGGAGCGCTTAATTCAGAAAAAAAATTATGACAGAGAGCATGCGGATTACCGGGAAAGACAGAAAATGGGAGCATTTTTGTACAGAAAAGGATTTTCATTGGATAAAATAGAGAAAATCATATAAGCATATTGTGCAATTTATAATATTTGTGTAGCAGACAGCATTCTATCGCGGTGGTATTTCATAAAATGCTTGACATACTATTGTTTTTTGTTTAGAATTGAAGTGTTGTAAATATGCTAATTAGAATATCTGGTGTAAAACTGATATTCTATGATAGATTTGTACAATGAAAACTGAATAAGGAGGTGCTCCTGTACATGCTTGGTTATGTGATAGCGGCGGTATTGGTCACGCTTGTCGTTGCGGTTCCTGTATCTGCTTATGTTGCGACGGAATATCGGAAAAAAGTAGTGGAATCCAAAATCGGCAGCGCGGAGACGAAAGCAAGGGAGATCATCGATGAAGCTTTGAAAACGGCTGAAACGAAAAAGCGCGAAGCACAGCTTGAGACAAAGGAAGAGTCCATTCGTGTAAAAAATGAATTGGACAAGGAAGTCAAAGAGCGCAGAGCTGAAGCGCAGCGTTATGAGCGCAGAATCCAGCAGAAGGAAGAGAACATCGAGAAAAAGGCCGATGCCATCGAAAAGAAAGAAGCGAGTCTTGCTGCCAAAGAGGAACGTCTGGCGAAGCAGCGGGAAGAAGTTTCAAAGCTGAACGAGCAAAGATTACAGGAACTGGAAAGAATCTCAGGATTAACCTCTGAACAGGCAAAAGAATATTTACTGAAAATTGTTGAAGATGAAGTGAAACATGAGTCCGCGGTTATGATCAAAGAAATGGAAACGCGGGCGAAAGAAGAAGCAGACAAAAAGGCGAAGGAATATGTTGTCATGGCCATACAGAAATGTGCGGCGGATCATGTTTCGGAGACTACAATATCTGTTGTGCAGCTTCCGAATGATGAGATGAAAGGAAGGATCATCGGCAGAGAGGGAAGAAATATCAGAACTCTCGAGACGATGACTGGCGTGGATCTGATTATCGATGATACGCCGGAAGCAGTTATCCTTTCCGGATTTGATCCCATCAGACGGGAAGTGGCACGTATTGCCTTGGAAAAACTGATCGTGGACGGCCGTATCCATCCGGCAAGAATCGAGGAGATGGTTGAAAAGGCGCAAAGAGAAGTCGAAGTAATGATTAAAGAGGAGGGTGAAGCGGCAACTCTCGAAGTAGGTGTGCACGGCATTCATCCTGAACTGATCAAATTACTTGGTAAGATGAAGTTTAGAACCAGCTATGGCCAGAATGCGCTGAAGCATTCTATCGAAGTGGCACAGCTTTCCGGGCTGCTTGCGGCGGAGATGGGCTTAGATGTCAGAATGGCAAAAAGGGCGGGGCTTTTGCATGATATTGGCAAAGCCGTGGATCATGAGATGGAAGGCTCCCATATACAGCTTGGCTCTGAACTTTGCAGAAAATATAAAGAATCTGCAACTGTTATAAATGCAGTGGAATCTCATCACGGCGATGTAGAGGCGCAGACTCTCATTGCGTGTATTGTACAGGCAGCTGATACCATTTCTGCAGCGAGACCGGGTGCAAGAAGAGAAACTCTTGAGACTTACACAAGCAGACTGAGACAATTAGAAGAAATCACAAACAATTTTAAAGGCGTAGATAAATCTTTTGCTATTCAAGCGGGTAGAGAGATTCGGGTAATGGTAGTTCCGGAGCAGATATCTGATTCTGATATGGTTTTGCTTGCAAGGGAAGTTTCTAAGAAGATAGAAGCTGAGTTGGAATATCCCGGGCAGATCAAAGTCAATGTGATCAGAGAAAGCCGTGTAGTCGATTATGCAAAATAGTACATGAAAAATCAGCCCTGCAGTATGTTGCTGTAGGGCTTTTTTTGTGCTATTTATCTCAAAAAAATATTATTTTCGAACTTTATTTTTATGGTTTTTCTATTGCTCATTTTTACTTTGGTGTAGTAAAATGTCAGATGTGGATAATTGTATACAATGATACCGGGAAATGATGTGGGTGGATGAATATCGGAGAAACAAGGTATCATATGAATAAAATTTGAGGGCTATGGAAAGGGAACGGTATTGATATGAAAACATTTCAGGAAATGAGCAGACAAGAGCTGAAAGAACTGTATGACAAACTGATGCTTCAGTTTGAGCAGATCAAAGCGGAGGACTTGAAGCTTGATATGTCCAGAGGAAAACCTGCGCCGGAGCAGCTTGATACAGCGATGCCTCTTTTGAATGTTATAAATGGGGAATCGGATCTGCGGACGGAGAGTGGAGTGGATTGCAGAAACTATGGCATTATGGACGGCATTCCCGAGATAAAAAGGCTGATGGCGGAAATGCTGGAGACAAAACCTGAAAATGTGATCGTTGACGGTAATGCCAGTTTGTCGCTGATGTTTGATACGGTATCTCATTCTGTGACTCACGGGGTATGCGGCGCTACCCCATGGTGTAAACTTGATAAAGTCAAATTTTTGTGTCCGGCGCCGGGATATGACAGACACTTTAAGGTGACGGAGTATTTTGGTATTGAGATGATAACGATTCCCATGACCGAGGATGGTCCGGATATGGACTTGGTGGAGAAATATGTGCAGACGGATGCATCCGTAAAAGGAATCTGGTGTGTGCCGAAGTATTCAAATCCACAGGGGTATACCTATTCTGATGAGACCGTCAGACGGTTTGTGAATCTGAAGCCTGCGGCGGAGGATTTCAGGATATATTGGGACAACGCATACTGCATCCACGATCTGTATGAGGATAAATGCGATACGCTGCTGGAAATTTTATCGGAATGTGAAAAGGCGGGAAATCCCGATCTGGTGTTTGAGTTTGCTTCCACCTCCAAAATCAGTTTTGCAGGTGCAGGTGTTTCGGTTATCGCGGCATCCGAAAAAAACAGAGAGTGGATCAAAAAAGCCATGACAGTTCAGACCATCGGCCCGGATAAGATCAATCAGCTGCGCCATGTCAGATATTATAAAGACAAAGCGGGGCTGCGTACGCAGATGATGAAAAATTCTGCGTTGATTCGTCCTAAGTTTGAATTGGTGAAAGAAGTGCTGGAAAAAGAACTGGGAGGTCTTGGGATCGGAAAGTGGACGAATCCGGTGGGAGGCTATTTTATTTCCTTTGACGCTTTGGAAGGGTGTGCGAAAGCCATCGTGGCAAAGTGTAAAGAAGGGGGAATGGTACTGACCGACGCGGGTGCAACCTATCCTTACGGTGTAGATCCGAAAGACAGCAATATCAGGATAGCGCCGTCTTATCCTTCCTTGGAAGAGATGAAAGAGGCTTCAAAGTTGTTTGTACTGTGTGTGAAACTTGTCAGCATTGAGAAGCTGCTGCAGGATTGATTTTGTACTTTGGTGTGTTTTAGACAGGATCAGCAGAAAGGAAGAGAAAATGTCGGAAGAATTTAAACGCTTGGGCAGGAAGCTTATCCATAAGGGCAGGATCATAGATTACTATCAGGATGAGATAAAGCTTCCGAACGGGAATGAAGCAATCTATGATTTTATCGGCCATAAAGGCGCTGCGGCAATGATGGCCGTCAGAGAGGACGGAAAAATTTTGATGGTGCGCCAGTGGAGGAACGCCATAGAGAAGTATACGCTGGAAATTCCGGCCGGAGGCCTAAACGGTATTGAGGAGCCGACGAAAGAAGCGGCGATCCGGGAATTGAAAGAGGAAACCGGATATATTGCGGAGAATGTAAAGTTTCTTCAGAGGATATACACGACGGTGGCTTTCTGTAATGAGGGAATCGATATTTATCTGGCTACCGGGTTAAAGAAAAAAGAAGAGCAGCATTTGGACGAGGATGAGTTTGTGGATGTGGGTGCATACAGTCTGGAAGAACTCGTACAGATGATCTACGATGGGAAAATAGAAGACTCCAAAACAATTTGCGCGATCATGACTTACAAGAGTCTGGCGGCGGACGGAAAAATTTAGACAGGCATACTAAGACGGGCTTTCTCATATATTTAAGAGAATATAGAGGAAGTCCTTTTTTAGATGGCAATTCATTTATTAAAACACAAGACAGCGGAAAGCGGTATTTCAGTCTTTCGGGAGACGGAGGAAGGGGAGCAGATGGCAAAGCTGCTCTACACTTTGCTTTTCGGATTTTTTGCCGGAATACTGGGCATGATATTGAAGAAGGAGAGTCTGCTTTACAACACCGGATTTTTGGACAGCTACACACTTGGCCCTGTAAAATATCTGCAGCCGGATACCGGAAAGCTTTTAGTCACCATTTTTATGCAGCGGCTTGGAGCGGCAGTTTTGCTCATTATTCTGGCCACGACTTATCTGGGCAGCGTGACGGCGTATCTTTATCAGTTTTGGAGCGGTCTGGCCATAGGAATTTTGTCGGCAGGAAGCGTTTTGCGGTATGGGGCGAAGGGGATTTTGCTGGCGGCGGGGAGTCTGTTTCCGCAGCAGCTTATTTTGATACCGGCATTTTTGATTTTGTCGGCGAAGTGCAGCGGATTGTGCAGGACAATGTATTTTCAGGGGGGCTCGGGCAGGGTTTCAGGCGGAGAAAAAGCCGGACTTATTCTGCGGAGAGCACTGAATATGATAACATGCGTTATGATTATTGCGGCAGGCTGTTTTCTGGAAGCCTATATCAATCCCCGCATCTTAAAAGCGATCTTACAGCTTTTTTGATTTTTGCGTTGCTTTTCCATGAAAAATATACTATGATGAAAAATAGTTGTAAAAAGAAAGGCATGGGGGAGCATGGAGCGGGAAATAGAGGCTTTTATTTCATATTTGCACAATATTAAGAAAACATCTCCCAATACGGAGATGTCCTACAGGCGTGACCTGACTAAAATGCGTATTTATCTGGAACTGACAGCTCAGATTTCTGCAGCCTGCGAGGTGACGGAGGAAAACCTGAAAAAATATATTGCGTATATGGAACGAAAGAAGTTCAAGGCTTCGACCATATCGAGAAGCATTGCATCGATCAAAGCTTTTTTTCATTATCTGCTGAAAGAAGGCATGGTGAAAACAGATATATCAAACTGTCTGAAAGCGCCGAGAGTGGAAAGGAAAGTGCCGGAAGTTTTATCGGTTGAAGAAATGGAGAGACTGTTGGAACAGCCTTCCGGTGTTTCCGACAAAGAGATCAGGGACAGAGCGATGTTAGAACTTTTGTGTGCGACAGGTATCAGGGTGTCTGAATTGATCCGTTTAAAGATATCGGATGTGAATATGCAGTTGGGGTTTTTGATCTGCCGTGACGGAGACAGGGAGAGAATGGTGTCTTTTGACAGTGAGGTGCAGGACGCGCTGCGGAAGTACCTGACAAAGGCGAGAAACCGTATGGCCTCAAATGAGGCGCGGGATATACTGTTTGTGAATTGTTCCGGAAGTCCTATGAGCAGGCAGGGATTCTGGAAACTGGTGAAAAGTTATGCGAAGAAAGCGGGTATTTCTAAAGATATCACGCCTCACACGCTGCGCCATACCTTTGCGGCTCATATGGTGAAAAGGGGCACGGATCTAAAAAGTGTTCAGGAGATGCTTGGGCATTCCGATATTTCCACGACACATATGTATGTGAATCTGGAGAAGAAAAATACAGAAATGATACTATAGCGGGTTGTTTTGATGTATAACTGGTATCTGAGAAGACAGACAACCGGAAGGGACAGAAGAATGCAGAAAATACCATTTATTACAAGATTACAGGCGGAGGAGATCGCGGAGAAATTTCCGACACCCTTTCATATTTATGATGAAAAGGGCATCAGAGAAAATGCGAAAGCAGTGCAGGAAGCTTTCTCATGGAATCCGGGATTTCGTGAATATTTTGCGGTGAAAGCGACGCCAAATCCATATTTGATGCAGATACTGGCAGAGTATGGCTGCGGAGCGGATTGCTCTTCGATGACAGAACTGATGCTCAGTGGGGCCATAGGGCTTTCCGGGGACCGCATCATGTTTTCTTCCAACGATACGCCGGCGGAAGAATATACTTATGCGAATGAGATGGGGGCGATCATCAATCTGGATGACATTACCCATATTGATTTTTGTGAAGAGGCTTGCGGCGGGAAGTTGCCGGAGACAATGAGCTGCCGCTATAATCCGGGCGGTGTGTTCCAGATGAGCAACGGTATCATGGACAACCCCGGCGATTCCAAGTACGGCATGATGCCGGAACAGATGACGGAGGCGTATAAAATATTGCTGAAAAAAGGAGTGAAGCATTTTGGCATCCACGCTTTTTTGGCCAGCAACACGGTGACGAACGAGTATTATCCGATGTTAGCCGGGCAGTTGTTTGAACTGGCAGTGAAACTGAAGAAGGAGACCGGGGCACATATTGCTTTTATCAACCTTTCCGGCGGTGTGGGGATTCCCTACAGACCGGGGGAAGTTTCCAATGATATCAGAGTGATCGGCGAGGGAGTGAGGGAAGCTTACGAGAGGATCCTTGTTCCTGCCGGTATGGGAGATGTGGCTATTTATACGGAGATGGGGCGTTTCATGATGGGACCTTACGGTGCCCTTGTGACGAAGGCCATACATGAGAAGCATATTCATAAAGAATATATCGGCGTGGATGCCTGTGCGGTAAATCTGATGAGGCCTGCTATGTACGGGGCATACCATCATATCACAGTGCTGGGGAAGGAGGATGCTCCCTGCAATCGTCAATATGATGTGGCAGGCTCACTCTGTGAGAATAATGATAAATTTGCCATAGACAGGATGCTGCCGGAAATTGAGATGGGGGATTATCTGTTTATCCATGATACCGGCGCCCACGGATTTTCCATGGGATACAATTATAACGGAAAACTGCGGTCGGCGGAGCTTTTGTTAAAGGAGGACGGCAGTGTGGAACTGATCCGCCGGGCAGAGACTCCGAAGGATTATTTTGCGACGTTTGACGGGCTGGATGTCTACAAAAAATTGGATATCTGAAGTCAGATTTAGAAGACGGATATTTGAAATCTGACAGAAATATTTTAGAGGCGACACAGTAAATGTAAAGAAGCAGAGAACAGCGCTCATATGAGCAAAGGTTCTCTGCTTTTTAAAATGGTGTCTAAATAAACGGCAGGACAGGTTTTAGAGAAGTTCTCCCGCCATTTTCTCAAGTTCAGCCTTGTTTTCCGCTGTCATAGCTGATTTGATGGTGACGGCGGTCTCCGTGTAGGTGATATTCTGGCTGTTTTCCAGCATTTTTTTGATGGTGCGGGCAGCCGCGGGAGCCCATGAACCGTTTTCAATGATACCGACGGTGCGGTTCTGGAAGTTGCGCTCCGTGAGATGATCGATAAACTGCCTCATAAAGGGGAAGATATCCATATTGTAGGTGGTGGTGGCAAGCACCAGTTTTCCGTAGCGGAAAGCGTCCTCCACAGCTTCTGCCATATCTTCTCTGGCCAGATCGGTTAGTACAACTTTCGGGCAGTTTTTTTCCTCAAGTATTTTTGCAAGTAATTCCGCAGCCTCTTTGGTGTGACCGTAGACGGAAGTGTATGCGATCATAACGCCTTCGGATTCTACGCCGTAGGAGGACCAGATATCGTAGAGATTCAGATAATACCCAAGATTTTCCGTCAGGATGGGGCCATGCAGCGGACAGATCTTTTGGATATCCAGATCAGCCGCTTTTTTCAGAAGCGCCTGTACCTGCATGCCGTATTTTCCCACAATGCCGATGTAATAGCGGCGGGCTTCGCAGGACCAGTCCTCATCGGTATCGAGAGCGCCGAATTTTCCGAAAGCATCGGCGGAGAAAAGAACCTTGTCCGCATCGTCGTAAGTGACCATGACCTCAGGCCAGTGCACCATAGGAGCCGTGACAAAAGTGAGAGTATGTCTGCCGAGAGAAAGTGTGCTTTTTTCTGCGGCAATAACACGGCGATCTTCAAATTCTTCCCCGAAAAACTGTTTCATCATGCGGAACGCCTGAGCGGTGGCAACGATCATGGCGTCAGGATACTTGTCCATAAAAATATGGATACCTGCGGAATGATCCGGTTCCATATGCTGTACGATCAGATAATCCGGAGACTTTCCGGAGAGCGCCTCCTCCAGATTTTTAAGCCAGATGTCGGTAAAGCTTGCATCCACTGTGTCAAATACAGCCGTTTTTTCATCGCAGACCACATAGGAATTGTAGGCCATACCGTTTGGAACGTCGTACTGTCCTTCAAACAGATCGATGTCATAGTCATTTACGCCGAGATATTTAATGTCATTTGTAATAAACATAGTTGGCAGGATCCCCTTTCTTCTTCAAATGTTTCAATCATATCTATTTTAACACAGGAGGAGGGGAATGACCATCGGCTTTTGTAAAAAAAGCGGTTTTGTTGTTTTTATAGTATCAGAAAGCGGAAAACATAATTTTACTGCTTGCCAAGAAGAGGCAGATGTGATATGATTATTTTCGGCGCAGGGTAAAAAAGTTTTTTGCAGTTCCTGTGTAAAGATCAGCCGGCGTGTCGGAATGGCAGACGAGGCAGACTCAAAATCTGTTGTGGGCAACCACGTGCGGGTTCAAGTCCCGCTGCCGGCACTAGATAATGATGATCCAGACCCGGTTCGAATCGGGGAGGTTTCGGATTTAGTGCATCTTGAATGTTAAAGCCAAAGCGGCGGTATTTTAAATGATACCGTCGCTTTTGTCATATCGTTGATTGAACAGGCAGGGAAAGAAGATGAGGATTAAGAAACATTTGCCGCCGTTTGTCATGTGGCTCACTTTTGAAGCGATTGCTGTAACATTGTGGCTTACGCTGGATAATATATTTTATCTTTTGAATTTTTCCTATATCGGTACAGCGATTGCAGTCGGGTTATTCTTATACGGACAGAAGAAAAAATATGCCAGAAATTTAGTTCAGCTCGCCGTCGGTCTGTATATGCTTGTGTATCTTGGTTTTCTTTGTCGGGAAAATATGCAGATAGAAGGTTTTTGGTATTATCTTTTCCTCGGCACATTTGAAGCTGCCACAATTCATTATGTCGTGGCAAAAATTTTAGGGCCGCTGCTATTTGGGCGTGGATGGTGCGGTTATGCCTGCTGGACTGCGATGATCTTAGATCTTCTTCCGTTCAAAGAACCTGCCGCACCCCGCAGGCATAGGGAAATTGTCCGTTACTTTGTCTTCGCAGCATCCCTTGTATTCGTCAGTCTGATTTTTATTCTTCAGGTTCCGAACAAAGGGGAAATTATGTGGTGGAGTTTCATTATTGGAAATATCCTCTACTATGTCGTTGGAATTGCCATGGCCTATCGATACAAAGATAACAGGGCTTTTTGCAAATACATTTGTCCAATTACAATTTTTTTGAAGCCGATGAGTTACTTTTCGCTTTTTCGCATTAAAGTAGATGAAAAGAAATGTATCTCTTGCGGGAAGTGTGAAAGGGTATGTCCGATGGATGTGGAAGTCCCGGTCAATTCCCGAAAGAAGAAAAATGCAACGGAATGTATTTTGTGCATGAAATGTGTGGACGAATGTCCGAAAAATGCTTTGAAACTGTAACACGGAAAAGGAGGCGCGTATGAGGTACAGAACATTAGGAAAAACGGGGCTTAAGGTGAGCGAGATCGGCCTTGGCGGAGAATGGTTGGAGCGGCATAATACGGAGGAAGTAAAAGAAGTGATCGATACCTGTGAAAGGGAGGGGATCAATATTCTGGACTGTTGGATGTCTGAGCCGAATGTGCGTTCCAACATCGGAGCTGCGTTAAAAGGAAGAAGGGACAAGTGGATCATTCAAGGGCATATCGGTTCCACTTGGCAGGACGGTCAGTATGTGAAAACAAGAGAACTGTCTATTGTAAAACCTGCTTTTGAGGATTTGCTTGCGCGGATGCAGACAGATTATATCGATCTGGGCATGATCCACTTTATCGACGAGCCGGAAGAGTTTGCGAAGGTGACGGCCGGTGAATTTATGGACTATGTGCGGCAGCAAAAGACGGAGGGGATAATCCGCCATATCGGCCTGAGCACCCACAATCCGGAAGTGGCAAAGATGGCGGCGCTGCAGGGGGAGATTGAGATGATTCTCTTCAGCATCAATCCGGCTTTTGATATGATGCCGGCAGTGCGCGATCTGGATCAGTATTTTGAGGATACATATGACGAGAAGTTAGGTGGGATTGCTCCGATCAGGGAGGATCTTTACAAGCTCTGCGAACAGCAGAATGTGGGGATCACGGTGATGAAAGGGTATGCGGGAGGCCGTCTGTTCGATGCAAAGACATCGCCCTTCGGTGTGGCGCTTACACCGGTACAATGTCTCCACTATTCGCTTACAAGGCCTGCGGTGGCGAGTGTGATGGTGGGTTTTGACACGCCGGAACATGTCTATGCGGCGACGGCCTATGAGACCGCCGCGGAGGAGGAAAAGGATTATGCCAGCGTGCTGGCAAAGGCGCCTAAGCACGCTTTTTCCACAGGACAGTGCACTTACTGCGGGCACTGTGCACCCTGCCCCAGAAAGATCGATATCGCTATGGTGAACAAATTGTACGATCTGGCAGTGATGCAGGAGGAAGTGCCGGGGACGGTGCGCGCCCATTACGGCGAGTTAAAAGCTAACGCTTCGGACTGCGTCGGCTGTAAAAGCTGCGAGAGCAGGTGTCCCTTCCATGTTGCGGTGGCGGAGCGGATGGAGAGAACGAGAGAGTTGTTCGGATAGAGTGACAGAAACTGAGGCAGCATTCGGACAGGCTTGACAAAGCGGTCTAATGGTGTTAGACTAAAAGTGTCTAACGACGTTAGACCACTTTTATTATCCGGATTACCAAATATAGAATATTAAGGAATAGCAAAGCGTGTGCCAAAATAAAACAGGAAAAGGGAGACCAAAATGCAGCAGTATAAACTGGGGGAGATGGAACAGAAATTTGCGGATCTGATCTGGGAGAAGGCGCCTATAGCCAGCGGTGAACTGGTGAAGCTGTGCGGGGGGGTTTTTAACTGGAAACGTACCACCACCTACACGATGCTAAAAAGGCTCTGCGACAGAGAACTGTTTGTCAATGAAAACGGCACAGTATTAGTGCGCATGACGAAAGAAGAGTTTCAGGCGGCGCAGGGAGAGCAGTTTTTGGAAGAAAATTTTGACGGTTCCCTGCCTGTTTTTCTGGCGGCATTTTCCCGCAGGAGGAAATTGAGTGGGCGGGAGGTAGCGGAACTCAAAAAGATGATAGAGGAGTATGAGGAGGAAAAGGATGGCGCAGATGATATTTGAGCAGACATTGGTAAAATGTTTTCTTCTTGTTTTTAATATGAGTCTTACCGCCTGTGTGGTGATCGCGGCAGTGCTTCTTACAAGGATCCTGCTAAAGAAGGCGCCTAAGATTTTTTCTTATGCGCTCTGGGCTGTGGTGCTTTTCAGACTGCTTTGTCCGGTTTCTTTTTCTTTTCCTGTCTCTCTGCTTGGCGCGCTGCAAAACGAACCTCCGAAAGGGGGGAGGATGGAGTATATAGGGGAGGACGTGGGCTATATGGAAAAACCGGAGATTACCCTTCCGACGCCGGGGCTTGCGGAAGCGGTGAACGAAAGGCTTCCCCTCGGGAAGCCTGAAGCCTCCGTCAATCCGATGCAAATATGGCTGACGGCCGGCGCTTATCTGTGGCTGCTCGGTGTTTTAAGTATAGCGGTTTACAGCGTGATTTCCCTAGTGCGGCTGCGGAGAAGACTGAGAGATGCGGTCTGTGAAAAAGAGAATATTTACAGACTGCGAGGGGGCGGTTCACCCTTCGTGTACGGAGTGTTCTTTCCCCGCATTTATCTGCCGGAGAACATGACGAAGGAGGAGGAACAGTATATCCTGCTCCATGAGCAGATCCATATAAAGAGAGGAGATGCGGTGTTCAGACTGTTCGCATATCTTGCTCTTTCACTGCACTGGTTCAATCCCCTTGTTTGGGCCGCCTTTTTGCTCAGCGGAAGAGATATGGAGATGTCCTGTGATGAAGCGGTGATCCGCAGGCTGGGGAACGGTGTGAAAAAGGGGTATTCAGCTTCCCTGTTAAACGCAGCGTCGGGACGGCATATTGTCAAAGGGATCCCTTTGGCTTTCGGGGAGAGCGACACAGGAAGCAGGATCAAAAACGTGCTGCGCTATCAAAAGCCGGCGGCGTTGCTTATCGGCAGCGCGGTTCTTCTTAGCGCAGTCCTTGGAGTAGTCTTTTTGGCCAATCCGGCAAAAGCGAAGGAGAATAACAATATTTTTTACGGGGTGGTAACAGAAATAGAGGGAGTGGACGGCAGACAGGAGACGGTGGTGCGTATCCCGCGTTTCGGCGATGTGGTGCTACCTCAGGCGAGGGAGATTTCGCTCTATTTGGAGCGGGACGCGGTTGAGATCATCATGCCCGGAGATCTTCTGCGGATCACCTTTTCACCGGATCAGGAGATACAGCTGTCCGTAACGGAACGATACGGACGGACATTGTACCAATTTGCCGGGGCATCTGACGCAGAGGCGGATAGTATTCAGGTCATGGGCGAAGGATTTTCTATAATACGGCAGGAGAATGACAGGTATTTGTTTTCTGTACCGCTCGGGATGGCCTTGGAAGCGCAGGCGGGTGATGTACTGGAAATCTATCATGATCCGGAGGCGGATACTGCGGAGGAGATTTATGTCTTTTCACAGGATGACATATCGGAGCAGGCGCTTTTGGCTTCTACGGAAGTACTTTCCGTGGATCCCGAGCATTATGATATCTGGGTGGAACTGGAAGCGGAGGAGGCGGAAGTTTTCTTATCGGAGTTTGGCTTCGGCATCACTGCAAAACTGATACGGACAGAACAGGCTTCTGAACAGAAGGCGCCGGAGGAGGCGTCCTACACCGACATTCTTTCAGAGGACGCCGGAAGCGAGCTGTTTTCCCTGTCGCCGGAGAGATTAAGAAACAGAGAGCTTCAGGACGGGATGTATGTGGTATATGTGCAGTCCATATCACAGAGTGCGAAAGGGTTTGACCGGTATGTGACGGATGGAGACTATGATGATCTTCCGCTGCTGCCCTTTGCGGAAACTTGTGAATTCCGGGTAAACTGGGAGTTGGACAAACTTTCTTATTCCCCGGTAAGTTTCGATAAATTTGCGGAATTGATCACACAGTCGGCAAGGGTGATCAATCCGACGGTATACTGTGAAATCGAAAACAATCTGATCCTGCGTGCAGATCTGGAGAGCGGTTACTATATGAACGGATTTAGCTATGAGAGACCGGTAAACAGCGGTTGGGAATGGGATCTGTACTCGGAAAATGCGGGGAGTGATCTGCATATGGCAGCAGAGGAGGTACTGAATAAGTATTATACTTTGTCCCATACGGAGACGGCGGATATCGGCGATGGCGCAGGGATAGAACAAATAGATGTTTACACCGGCAATACCGGGGACGGGGAGAGCGGCGTGGCGCTCTTTAAGGATGCGGACGGAATCGTTCGGGGATCGGAGTTTGCCCATGCGTCGAGGGCGGGCTGGAACAATATCTATATCGGCGAGGCGGAAGGTATAAATTATATACTGACTGTGCATATTGAGGACAGAGACGATTACGGCGAGTACGGCTATCAGGTGTACCGTCTCGGAGAGAATCGACTAGACGAGAGAGGGGAGATCAGGCAGATCGCCGGCAGCAGATTCCGGTTTGGAGGAGAGGTTAGATATGACGATGAGATGTTCCGCGACTGGGCGGAGGGACTTACTTATTATCTGCAAAACAGCCATCTGGTGCTGAGCAGTCAGGAAGGAGAAATTCGCACGGAGAGGGTTTCCGAGGCGGACAAATATAATTATGGGACATTGCGAAAAGAGCTGTAGGACAAACTGCAGCTCTTTTTTCGTCACGGTCATGGGATTTTTCGCTTTCGTATAAGATTTAATAAAAAGCTGTATAATTTTTTGACGATATTTCACAAAAATGGTTTTTTTGAAAAAATTACTTACAAAACGACAAAAAGTCTGTTAAAATAAATATGACAGGACAAGCTGGGAAAGGCAATCAAATGTTTAAAGTGGGCGAATATGTTGTGTATGGGAACACAGGGGTATGCAGGGTGGAAGGAATCGGTCCTTTGCCGATTGGAAGTTCGGATAAGGACTATTATACACTTGTGCCTGTGTATGGGCGAAACAGCAGGATCTATGCGGTGGTGGACAGCGATAAAGTGGTGATGCGGCCGATTCTGACGAGGAAAGAAAGTGACGCTCTGATAGATGAGCTGGAGGAGATCGATACACTTTCCATCGGAGATGAGAAAAGGCGGGAAGAGATTTATAAGGAAAAGATGAAGACCTGCGACTGTAAAGAGTGGGTAAGGATCATCAAAACTCTTTATTCCCGGAAGATGGACAGGCTATCGAAGGGCAAGAAGGTTACGAGCAGTGATGAGCGCTACCTTCAGATGGCGGAAGAAAATTTGTATGGGGAGTTGGCTTTTTCTCTGCAGATGCCGAAGGAGGAAGTGCAGGAGTTTATGGCGGAAAAAATCAAGAAAAAATGTGCGGTGCTTGGCATATAGAAAGACAGGACATACCGCAGGGTATATAAAGGCAGACAGGCGCATAGACTGAAAAAAACGTGCTGGGGAAAAGAATGGATTATTTTGACTGGTATGCAGCTTATCTGCATAGAAGCTGTCCGGTGGCGGACGCTCATCGGGATCTTGTGACGGAAGTTTACAGAAGGCGCAGGGACGGCGAGACGGGGGTTTTGAATAAGTATCATAAAAAAGAATGGTTGAAGAGCGGTGTAAACTTGATATTTGCATCGCTCTTTTTAGGTACGGACGAGTTGGAGGAATGTAAGGTGGACGGCGCTATTTTAAGGGGAGCGCTTTTGACGAAAGCGATGGAGATGCTGGCTGCTTTTTACGCGGATTTAGAGGAGACGAAAGGAAGGGTGGCGCTTGTGACAGACAGGGATTCTCTTTTGCGGACCACGGCAAAAAGAGGATTGTCAAGAAGACAAAGGATAGGCGTGCTGCTTTATCTGGAAGGATTGGATGTGTTGGAAGGGGAGCCGGAACTGCTGCGGTGTTTTTACGCAATGGGGGTGCGGGGGGCGTCCCTTACATGGAATGAGAGGAGTGAACTTCCGAATGTTTTTGCAAGAGGAACGGGAGAGAAGTGCAGAGCTGCAGTATGCGGCGGGACGGAAGAACCGCCAATCACCGATAAAGGGGTACAGGCGCTCTTTTTGATGGAACAGCTTGGAATATTTGTTGACAGCAGCCATTTGAGCAGACAGGCGGCGTGGCTTTTGCCTTCCTTTACGAAAAAACCATACGCGGCGACCCATTCTAACGGAGCCGCTGTCGTGGAACACCGGAGAAATCTGACGGAGGAGGAAATAAAGGAGGTCGCCAAGCGGGGCGGCGTGATCGGTGTGAACGGCTATCGGGAATTTAACTGCCGTATTCCGGATGGAATAAAAGGTGAAAAGAGGTCAAACTGTGAGCCGGAGGGGTGTTCCTATATCTGTGCTCTGTGTGCCCAGATCTTTTATTTGCTTGAGAGCGCCGGGGAAGACTGCGTAGGGTTTGGGCTTAATCTGGGTGAGGGGAATTTTTTGGAAGATACGACACAGCTCCCCGCCCTTACCGCGGAATTGCTCAGAAGGGGAATGTCGGTGGAGACAGTAAAAAAGATACTTGGCGGAAACTGGATACGGTATTTGTTACAGACGATATAAGGAAAAAGTAAGATTTCCAGCAGTCAGGATTGTGTATGACGGACTTAGAGCATAGTTGCATTATTTGACAAACAGTATAAAATAAAAGAATAGGGCTATTGTTGCTAAAAAATAAAGAATTTGTGCAATAAAACTGCCTGCTCGTACATTAACTAAAGGAAAGGGGTAAAACTGTAAGATGTTTCACTGGGCACAGATAGATAACAGGCGGGGAGACTGCAGCGATGATGCGGTGGAACAGTGTCTTTTAGCCATTAAAAAGCAGGATTTGAATGCATTGGAGGAGTTGTATTACAGGACCGGCGCCTCTGTATTCGGTTTTGCTTTATCTACCCTGAAAAACGCACAGGATGCGGAGGATGTGATGCACGATCTGTATGTGGCGGTGTGGTCCGGCGCGGGAAAGTATTGTGCAGAGGGAAGGCCGATGGCGTGGATCTTGACGATCACAAGGAATCTGTGTCTGCAAAAATATCGGGAATATCAGAAGAGGTCCGATATTCCGCAGGAGGATTGGGAAAGCTATATAGAGAGCAATCCAAATATGTCTCCGGAAGACAGACTGATTTTGGCGGAATGTATGGGACGTCTTTCAGATCAGGAAAGACAGATCGTTGTCCTTCATGCTGCGGCCGGTTTCAGGCACAGAGAGATTGCAAAGCTGCTTGATCTGCCGCTTTCTACGGTTTTATCCAAATATAACAGAGCGTTGAAAAAGCTGCGAAATTTTATGGAGGAGAGCAAGGAAGATGAGAGAGGCTGATAAAAGAGAAAAGATCAGACAGGCATATGTAAACGCTGCGCCGGATATCTGCGATGCGATCCTCATTGACTGCAGCCAGAAGAAAGGGCAGGTGATCGTAATGGAAGAAACAAAGAAAAATAAGAAACCTCTGAAATATCTGATGGCAGCAGCGGTCTGTCTGGTTTTCGTGATGGGAGGGGGCTTTGGGCTGAAAGCGTACCGGGTCAACTACAGGGTGGATTCCACGGTGTCTCTGGAAGTGAATCCAAGTCTTCAGATTTTGGTCAACGAAAAGGAGAAAGTGCTGGATGTGAAAGCTTTGAACGGGGATGGGGAGATTGTGATAGGCGATATGGATTTGTCGCGCAGCGATGTCAATGTGGCTGTCAATGCGTTAGTCGGTTCCATGCTTCGCAACGGTTACCTGAACGATCTGGCTAATTCTATTTTGATCAGTGTGGACAATGATGATACAGAGAAGGGAGCGTTGCTGCAGGAAAAATTGACTAATGAAGTCAACAAAATGCTGGAATCGGACGGGTTTCCCGGAGCAGTGCTAAGCCAGACTATTACGGGAAGCGCTGATCTGCAGCAGTTGGCGGACCAGTACGGTATCACCTCCGGAAAGGCGCAGCTGATACAGGATATTTTAGACAGCGGCAGAGGGTACACTTTTGAGGAACTGGTGCCGTTCTCTATCAATGAATTGAATCTTCTCATCGAGGCGGCGGAGTCCGGAATAGAGAAAGTTTCTGCTGTGGGTAATGCCAGCGATAAGGCTTATATCGGAGTGGAGAAAGTAAAAGAGATAGCGCTTGCTCATGCGGGGCTGTCAGAGGGAGATATCAGTTTTTACCGCACAGATATGGATGTGGAGAGAGGTGTGCTGGTCTATGAGATAGATTTTTACTGCGGAGGATATGAATACGAGTTCGACATTGATGCCAGAACCGGCGAGGTTGTGAAAAACAAGATCAGTCAGACGATGGATTATTATGAGAATCCTAACCATGACGGGGCATACGGTAATGAGAACAGTGCGGGAGCGGGAAGTAATGCAAATACAGGAACCGGTGCAGGTACGGGAAGCAATGCAAATACAGGAACCGGTGCAGGTACGGGAAGCAATGCAAATACAGGAACCGGTGTAGGAACAGGCGGCGTAGATCCCTCCGCGCCCATCACGGTGGAACGGGCCAAAGAGATTGCATTAAACCATGCAGGGCAGACGGCAGATGCGGTCTGGTTTGAAAAGGCGAAACAGGATTACGACGACGGCCTCTTGGTCTATGAGATCGAGTTTGTTGCAGGAAATGTGGAATACGAGTATGAGATCAATGCACAGACGGGCGATATTGTGAAGAACAAGAGGGAGATGGCGGATACGCTGCACAATGAAAATGCCGGAAATACTTCCGCTTCCATTACGGTGGATCAGGCGAAGGAGATTGCGCTAAACCACGCAGGGCAGACGGCAGATGCAGTTTGGTTTCAAAAGGCGAAACAGGATTATGACGACGGTCTCTTGGTCTATGAGATAGAGTTTATTGCCGGAAATATGGAATATGAGTACGAGATCGACGCGCAGACAGGAGCTGTTCGGGATTACGAATGGGATTATGATTGATTTTTCCGTTTTTGACTTGTCTGTTATGGAAAATAAAGGTATACTGAAAGAAACTAATACAGCTTTTTACCGCAGTGCAGCATAGGGCATGGTGCGGTAAAATGTTGTCTGAGAGGTGAAAATAACAGGAGGTAAAAAACGGGGATGGCTTACATTGACAGCATCAAGGAAAAAGCGAGAAAAGACAAAAAAACGATCGTTCTGCCGGAGTCAAATGACAAGAGGACTCTGATCGCTGCATCCCATATTATTGAAGAGGGAATTGCGGACATTATCATGGTAGGTGATGAAGAAAAAATTATGGATGGTGCCGGCTGGCTTGAGATAGAGCTGGACGGTGTTAAGGTGGTAAATCCCGAAAACTGTGAAAAGTTTGACGAGTACGCAAATCTGCTCTATGAGACGAGAAAATCTAAAGGAATGACACTTGAGAAGGCAGCGGAGATCCTGAAAAAAGATTATCTGACTTTCGGGGTGATCATGGTAAAGGCCAACGATGCGGATGGCATGGTGGCGGGGGCCTGCCATGCGACGGCAGACACTCTTCGACCGTCCCTGCAGATCTTAAAGACGGCTCCCGGAGTAAAACTGGTATCAGGTTTTTTCATTATGGATGTACCGAACTGCACCTACGGCGACGGCGGAACCTTCCTTTTTGCGGACTGCGGTCTGAATCAGGATCCCACGGCGGAGGAACTTGCGGCGATTGCGGATTCTTCGGCGAGAAGTTTTCAGAATCTGGTAGGCAGCAAGCCTATCGTTGCCATGCTGTCACATTCCACGAAGGGCAGCGCCAAGCATGCGCTGGTAGACAAGGTGGTGGAGGCTACAAGAATAGCCCATGAAGAGTATCCGAATCTGCTGTTGGACGGCGAATTACAGTTGGACGCGGCGCTGGATGCGAAAGTGGCGAAGACTAAGGGAGCACTCAGCGATGTGACCGGTAAGGCAAACGTACTGATCTTCCCGAATCTGGACTGTGGCAATATCGGCTACAAATTAGTGCAGAGACTGGCGAAGGCGGAGGCCTACGGCCCCATGCTGCAGGGAATTGCGAAACCGGTCAACGACTTGTCCAGAGGATGTTCGTGGGAAGATATCGTGGGTGTTGTAGCCCTGACTGCGGTGCAGGCACAGATCATGTGACTTCACATAAAATCAATAAGAATCGAGGTATAAAACAATGAAAATTTTAGTGATAAACTGCGGCAGTTCTTCTTTAAAGTTTCAGTTGATCGATTCCGAGACGGAAGCGGTCATTGCGAAGGGGATATGTGAGAGGATCGGAATGGACGGAAGTAAGCTGATCTACATTCCGGAGAAGGGTGCAAAGCAGGAGAATGAATCGCCTATGGAGGATCACAAGAAAGCGGTATCCCTTGTGATCGAAGCGTTGACAGACAAAGAGAACGGCGTGCTTGTGAGTCTTTCCGAGATCGATGCGGTGGGTCACAGACTGGTACACGGCGGAGAAAAATTTGCGGGCTCCACGTTGATCAATGAGGAAGTGATCGCAGCCATCACAGAGTGCAACGATCTGGCGCCGCTTCACAACCCTGCGAATCTGATCGGCATCCGCGCCTGTCAGGATCTGATGCCCGGAGTGCCTCAGGCGGGAGTATTTGACACGGCCTTCCATCAGACCATGCCCGAGAAGGCTTATCTGTACGGCATACCCTATGAATATTACGAGAAATACAGAATCAGAAGATACGGTTTTCACGGTACAAGCCACTCTTATGTATCAAAAAGAGCGGCAGAAATGTTGGGAAAACCTTATGAAAATGCGAAAATCATTGTCTGCCATTTGGGCAACGGTGCCTCTGTGTCCGCGGTGAAAAACGGAAAATGCGTGGATACGTCTATGGGACTCACGCCTCTCGAGGGATTGATGATGGGCACAAGATCCGGGGACATCGATCCTGCCATTATTGAATTTCTTGCCCACAAGGAAGACAAGAGCATTGACGAGATCATGTCGATCCTGAATAAAAAATCCGGTATGTACGGCCTGTCCGGTTATCTCTCTTCCGATTCCAGAGATCTGCATGCTGCCTGTGATCAAGGGAAGCCCGAGGGAATCAGGACTGTGAAAACTTACTGCTACCGGGTGGCAAAATATATCGGCGCTTACACGGCGGCCATGAACGGCGTGGATGCAATCTGCTTTACGGCGGGTATCGGTGAAAATTCCGCTGAGACCAGAGCGGAAGTCTGCGAATATATGGGTTATTTAGGCATAGCGATCGACGGCGCACAGAATGCAAAGCGCGGCGAAGATGTGGTGATCTCTACGCCTGACAGCAGAGTGAAGGTCATGGTGATTCCCACTAATGAGGAATTAATGATCGCCAGAGAGACGGCGGCGTTAATTGAATAAGCGGCATGGCAACAGCTTGAAAAAAGATATCGTGAATGTGCAGTCACCGGTTTACCGGTGGCTGCTTTTTTATGCCTACGGACTGTGCGGCAAGTCGGAAGAAAAAAATTTGCTCCTCGATTGCGGTACAGCGAATATACCACTTCTTAATGGTAAAACTTGATTTTACAACTCCATTAAAACATGGTCTACTGAAAATGGGGAGGTTTATCATGGAACTTTCAAAACGTCAAATCCAAATTGTCAGAGCTATTGCAGAGGCAGATATGCTTACTGCTTCCGAGCTTTCCAAAAAACTAAATCTCAGTGAGAAGACGGTTTATAACGAGATAAAAGCGATCAATAGGGAAGTGTATGCGGATGGAAATTTAATTAAATCCAAAAAGGGGAGCGGATATTATATTGAGGATAAAGTTTTTATATACCAAAATATCGAGAATGATAAGCGGGAAGAGAACAGGCGGGTGATGCTGCTCAAGTATATACTGGTATCCGAGAATACGGATATCGGTTATCTGTGTGATACTTACTATGTCAGCGAGGCAACCTTGAAGAGAGATGTGGACAGAATCAATGAGAGGATCCTCAGCACTTTTCAGGTGAAAATCGAGAGAGTAAACAACAGATTGGTTTTGGAGTGCGGGGAAAAGAAAAAGCGGAGTATCATGACGCATCTTCTGTTGGAAGAGATCGGCGGATTCAATTTCCGGATAGCGGAGTACAATAACTATTTTGAGTTTTGTGAGCTGGAGGATGTGAAGTCGTTCGTCGATCAGTTTGCATTTTCCTATGAAATTCAGTTTTCGGATATCGAGATACTGATTCTGGTACTGCATCTGGGACTGACCATTGACAGGATAAAGAAGGGTTATTCCATGACATCCAGCGTCTTGATGGAGGAGAACGAGAACCAGCGGGAGATCTGTATCGATTTCTGCAAAAGATTGGAAAAGCGGTATCAGATACAGTTGAATGAAGCGGAGTACCACTATGTGGCATCCCTGCTGTGGAATAATACGGTTACGTTGGGGCAGGACGAGAAACGCGTGCAGGAGTTTGTCGACAGAGTGCTGCGGGAGATCGATAGTTTTTATGGTCTCGATTTCGCAGAAGATGTGGAACTGAAAAAGAATATCCTGATTCATTTTTTGAATCTGTATAACCGTCTGCCGAAAAACGGGGTGAAGAATCCTCTTATTCAGGAGATCAAGAGTCAGTTTCCCATGATCTATGATATCAGCGTGTTTCTGTCAATGAAATTTACCGAGGTATTTTCCTATGAAATTTCAGAGGATGAGACCTGTTTTTTGTCGATGCATTTGATGTGCGCGGTGGAAAAAATGAAAAAACCCAGATACAGAGTTGCTGTCGTGGATCCCATCGGTTCGCGAAATATCAGCTATTATCAAAATAGATTCAGTCATAATTTGCCCGCTTACGTGCTGACAGTGAGATCTTTTTCTGTGTACAATCTGGAAAGAATATGCGAATTTGATCCGCAGCTGATTATCAGCACGGTTCATCTGAACCTGCATTTTTCCGCCCCTGTTGTCTGCTGTTCTTCACTCTTTAACGACGAGGATATCAGGCATATTGCGAAAAAGCTGGAAAAACTGGAGGAGATCAACAAAAAGAACAAGCTGCCGATCTCACAGTTTGACAGGAATCTGTTTTTTACACATGTCAAATGTAAAAATAAGGCGGAAGTCATAACGCTTCTGTGTGATGCGTTGGTGGAAAACGGCTACTGCGACGAGCACTATATCGATCTGGTGTGGGAACGGGAACAGATTGCCGCCACCTGTTTCGGCAATCATTTTGCCATTCCTCATCCGGTCAAAAAGACTGCCCGCCGGTCGGGAATCGCCGTCGCCATTCTGGAACACCCGATCGAATGGTCAAGGGAACACAGGGAGGTAAGCCTGATCTTTCTGTTTTCTCTGTCCGAAAACAATACCCATGTGATGCAGCTGTTTGAAAGGATCATCGAACTGTTAGACGATGCCAAAAAGGTGAAGAGGATATGCGCCTGTGACAGTTACGATGAATTTGTGGAGGAATTTATGAAGTGATGTGCGGCCGGAAAGGCAGGTGGATGATACCGTTTCATAACGGTAAAACTTGATTTTACAGTTTTTGTCCGGCATGGTTTACTGAAAATATGAAAGGAGGGTATATCATGGAAAATCAGGGAAACAATTCAGAAGTGATCGATGTTGACAGTGTGGCAATGTCAATTATCGCTTACGGAGGAGATGCCCGTTCCTATGCGGTTCAGGCTATTTCTCTGGCAAAGAAGAATCAGATCGATCAGGCACTGGAAGCGATAGAGGAGGGCAAAAGATCCGCCCATTCGGCGCACAATGAACAGTTTAGTCTGATATCCAGCTACGCAGATGGGAGGAAAGTGGAAAATAACATTCTTTTATCCCATGCGATGGGGCATTTGATGTGTGCGGAGTTAGCGCTTGAGATGAGTGCAGAAATGGTAGAGCTTTATTCAAGGTTGAATGGGCAGGAGGACTAGAAAACTGTAAATTGCAGTAAAATGAAAGGAATGTAAACGGGATGAAAAATATTGACAATAAGGGAGAGTTTCTGTTTGGCGGGGCTTCCGCTTCCTACCAGTGTGAAGGGGCGTGGGATGAGGACGGCAAAGTGCAGTCCATGTGGGATGTATATCTTCACGAAAACAATTATGAAAACGGAGATGTGGCAAGCGATCATTATCACAGATATCAGGAAGATATCCGTATGATGAAAGAGGGCGGGCAGAATGCCTACCGTTTTTCCATCGCCTGGCCGAGGATCATCAAAAATCTGCAGGGCGATGTCAACGAGGCCGGAATCAGCCATTACAGGGATGTACTGGATGAGTGCCATAAGCAGGGGATAGAGCCTATGGTGACTCTTTACCACTGGGATCTGCCGCAGTATCTGGAGGATATAGGCGGGTGGATCAATCCGAAGACGGCGGATGCTTTTGTACATTATGCGGGAGTCTGTTACAAAGCTTTCGACGGAAAGATCGATTTGTGGACGACTTTCAATGAACCTAAGTGGTTTACCCACTGCGGATACATGGCAGGGAATTACCCGCCGGAGCATCATAACCCTCAGGAGTATATTCAGTGCTGCTACAATGTTATGGTTGCTCACGCAAAGGCGGTGGATCTGTTCCGCAGGGAAAACATAAAGGGTAAGATAGGTATCGTCATGTCGACTGAACCGATGTATCCGATCGACGACAGGCCGGAGACGCTGCAGGCGGTGAGGAATGCGGATAATTATGCCAATAACTGGGTATGCGATCCGGCCTGCAAAGGGGAATTTCCGAAAGATATGGTGGAAAAGATAAAATCTCAGGGTTTTGATTTGTCCTTTGTAAAGAAAGAGGATCTGGATGTGATCGCGAAAAATCGTGTAGATTTTCTGGGATGCAACTATTACGGTCCTGTGTTTGTAAAGGTAAATGCGGAAGGAGACACCTGCTTTGTGACGAATAATTCCGGGGCAAGGTTTAAGGGAAAAGTGATAAATCGTGTAAAAGACTGGTATGAGTATACGAAAAACACAAATCTGCCGACGACCGCATGGGGAACCCAGACTTATCCGAAAGGGATCTACGAACTGTTGAAAAACTACTGGGAGAGATATCAGACACCGTTATATATCACGGAGAACGGAATCGGGCTGTATGAGGACATCACGCCGGATCAGGTCGAGGATGACCAGAGGATCGAATATATTGATTCCCATGTGAAGGAGATCATCCATGCGAAAAATGAAGGAGTAGATGTCAGAGGGTATTTTACCTGGGCACCCTTCGATCTGTACTCCTGGAAGAACGGCTGTGAAAAGCGTTACGGTTTAGTAGGGATCGACTTTGAGAACGGCTGTGAAAGGAAACCTAAGAAATCTTATTACTGGTATAAAGAAGCGATTAAAAAGGAGTTTAAATAAGATGAAAAAAATTGTACTCGTATGCAACGGCGGAATGTCCACTTCTATGCTGGCAAAGAGGATGAACGATGAGAGCGGCGGGAAATATGAGGTTTTTGCCTATGGAGAGCAGGAATATACAGAGCATCTTGACGGTGCGGTCTGTATTCTCGTGGGTCCTCAGATCCGTTACCTGCTTCCGCAGATAAAACAGAATGTGGATGTGCCTGTGGAAAGCATCAAACCCCAGATCTACGGCAGAATGGATGCGAAGGCGGTACTCGAGGTGGTGGAAAAACTCATAGGGGAATAGCAGTCGCATCGGGAGCGGCCATAATTATATAATAGGATACCATAAAAACGATAAAATGAAATAAATTTACAAGGAGGGAAGCAGTATGCAGAAGTTTATAGATCTTTTGGAAGCAAAATTGATGCCTGTAGCAAATAAGATTTCGACACAGCGCCATATCAAGGCGATCCGTGATACCTTTATGACGATTTTGCCGGTACTATTTTTCGGGGGTATGATCGCGGTGTTAAATGCCAATCCGGCGACGGAGGAGACAACAAACGGTTTCCTTTTGGCATGGTCAGCCTTCGACGCCAAATTTGCGGTTCAGCTGAGCTGGCTGAATCTTGTGACGATGGGCTTTCTGGCATTATATGTCTGCATCGGTATTACATATTACCTGTGTGTGGGCTATAAGATGAACGTGTTTGCGCCGATCCTGACATCGATCGCCGGATTTATGATGCTGGCGGGAGACGCGATCTCACTAGGCTATGGGGATGCGCAGGTGCAGGTGACATATTTTGACGGAAAAGGAATATTAGTTGCAATCATCGTTGCTGTTCTTACCGTGGAGCTGTATCGTTTTCTGCGGAACAAAAATGTGGGGCGGATCAAGCTGCCGGACAGCGTACCGGGCGCCCTGACGGAATCCTTTGCGTCGCTTGTGCCGGTGTTGATCGTCCTGTTGGCGGACACGGTGCTGTTCTTTATCTTTAATGCATTTGGAACGACGATGGCCAAGTGGATTCTGGCGATCTTATCGCCGGCACTGGAAGCCACAGATAATCTCTGGTTTGCGGTTCTGGTAGGATTCCTGCTCAACTTCGGGTGGTTCTTCGGCGTACATGACACGGTATTTTCGGGTTTCTTAAGCCCTATTGAGTACGGGAATCTGGCAAATAATGCCACGGCGTTTGCGGCGGGAACGGCACTGCCCAATGTATTTACCGTATCCTTCTGGGCATATTTCGGAATTATCGGCGGTCTGGGCAACTGTCTGGCGCTCGGTATTTTGTGTCTGCTCTCCAAATCGAAAGAGTTTAAGACAGTGGGACGTTTGGGCATCGCGCCGGCATTCTTCGGCATTTCGGAGCCGATCACGTTCGGACTGCCGATCATGCTCAACCCGATCCTGTTTATTCCCTCCGTCGTGACCAGTATGGTGAACTGTGCGGTGGCATTCCTGTTGATGTCAGGCGGCGTGATCGGAAGAACATATGCCATGCTGTCATACAATATGCCCTCCATATTCGGTTCCTTCTTATCGACCGGAGATTTCAAGGCGGCAGTTTTGATCGTAGTGCTGATTTTGGTGGATATGGCGATCTACTATCCGTTCTTCAAGGCTTATGAGCGCTCCATTATGAAGGGAGAGAAGGCGGAAGAAGAGAAATAAAGAAAACGATTCATATGAAAATGGCAAAGAAAATTAAAAAGCGGCTGATTTTTTCTGTCGGTACGGCAGTGATGGGTTTTGGTATGCAGCTGTGCAATCTGGCCGGTCTGGGGATGGATCCTCTGGGGATATTCCAGACCGGTATGGCCAGAACCTTCCATATTTCCTTCAGCGGTGCGAATATACTTACCTGTGTGTTCTTTATAGCGGTATCCTTTGGGACAAACAGGAAGGACATTACGGTTATGACTTTGATCAGTCCGTGGATTTGTTCCTTGGGAATAAGCGTGGTTCCGGACATTTCAGGGCTGCTGCATCCGGCGGTACTGTTTATTGCAGGACTGATCCTGATGGCATCCGGCATCGCATTCAGCATACATGCAGGCTGCGGTAAAACGGCTTACGATTGCTTTATTTACGGTTTTATGCAGCTTTTCAGAAAATCTTATGCCGTTGTGCGATTGTGCACGGATGCCTGTCTGATCATCTTCGGGGCGTTGATGAAGGGCTCCATCGGAGTCGGAACCGTGGCAGCATGTCTTTTTCTGGGAAAAATAATGGAATTTGTGCTGCGGAATTTGCAGAAATTGGTATGAAACCAGTTGACAAAAAAGTGGGAAGCAGGTATAATGACTGGGTGCGTGAATAGGAGCTTTCTATGTTATTGAATTTGACGGAACTGTTTGCTTGCCAGCGAGGGCATAAAGAAAAGAAAGAGATCGTGCCGGAGCTTAAAGTATTTGCAGACGGTACGGAAAGTTTTCAGATACTGCGGAAAACACCCGTAACCTTTGTTTTCACAAATCTTGGCAAAGGCAAGGTGCGTGTGGAAGGGGAGGCGGAAGTTGTGCTGGGGATGCAGTGCAGCAGATGCTTAAAGGATGTTGAGCAGGAGATAGAGCTTTCCTTTGCGGTGGATGTGGTATCGCCGGAAGTTCCGCTCGAGGAGGCCGATGACCAGACCTTTATGGAAGGGTATCAGCTGAATGTGGAGAGCCTGTTTAGTAACGAAATATTGATGAGCCTGCCGACCAAGGTTTTATGCAGACCGGACTGCAAAGGAATTTGCAGGGTGTGCGGAAAGGATCTGAACTTGGGAGAATGTGGATGCGATACCTTCGTTCCGGACCCGAGGATGGCGGCGATAAAGGATATCTTTAACGCGAATAAGGAGGTGTAACGTATGTCTATTTGTCCTAAGAATAAATCTTCCCGTTCGAGAAGAGACAAGAGAAGAGCAAACTGGAAAATGTCTGCTCCGACGCTGGTGAAATGCAGCAAGTGCGGCGCGCTGATGGTGCCCCACAGAGTATGCAAGAGCTGCGGTTCTTATAACAAACGGGAAATCGTTAATGTAGAAGCATAATAAGATGTAAAAAAGGACTTTCCGACTGATCGGAAGGTTCTTTTTTTATAAACCGGAATTTGCACGATGTTGTTATTGTGTTTCAGTCAGTTTTTGTATTGCCTCTTCTTTGGTTGAGACAAAAAAGAAGTCATTGCCATTGTTTGACTCATAAATAAAATCTTTCAGCGGTTTGCTTGTATATTGTGAGTATTCTCCGTAAACAGCAATCCTGATATGATAATTGATAAACTTTTGGAGTATTTCACCTGCTAAGCCGTTGCTGAGAATAAAAAACTCTTCACATACCGCTGATTTATTGATCACTATATCTGTTGCGCCTGTTTCGTACTTGACAGTCATAGCCAGATCTAAAGCGGATTGGGCATCAACGATCAGCTTTTCGTCACTGGAAATAACTGCAATATCTGCTTTGTTGTCTTTCAAGTGTTCTATATTCATAATATCCTCCTAAACTTCATTTGCAGTACAAATTCCAGTTAAGACCATATTCTATCTGAATCAGGCTAAACTGTCAAGTGCGCGTATTTGTATTCTTTCAATTGAAAAAAATGTATTTTTTGACATATGTATATGGCGGTGTGATATGATATATTTTGCACTGCGATGTCAAAGGAGATGACGCTATGAAGACAACTATGACGGAAACTTTGATCTATGAAATATTGTCGGTGGTGGAGGAGATACCGGCGGGAAAAGTCGCCTCCTACGGACAGATCGCGAAATTGATCGGCAGAGACAAAAACGCAAGGCTTGTGGGGAAAGTGCTGAGTATGGCGGAATATTACGGGGAATACCCCTGTCACCGGGTTGTGAACCATGCTGGGCGGTTAGCGCCGTTTTTTTACGAGCAGAGGGAACTGCTTCTGGAGGAAGGCGTGGAATTTAAGGATAATAGCCATGTGGATATGAAAAAATGCAGATGGGATGGCGGGACAGATTTTGTATTCTAAATTATGACAGTTCCTCATATTCTGTTAAAAAAGGACAAAGCCTACACAGCGAAGGTGAATAAGAGATGGAAGATCTATATGAAAAAGGATTCGGCAAAGGCAGGGAGAGACGGGGGCTTTCCGTGGAACAGAAGTTAGAGCTTTCCCATATGCTCAGGCAGGAGCAGGACTATAACAGGCTGCAGATGGACAAACGGGAGATGCTTGTCTACGGAAAATCGGTAGTGAGGGGAAAAAAGAAGAAATACAATGACATGTTAAAGAGCGGTTACGGCAGGACATCCATGCTGCAGGCAGCGGAAAACGAGGATGCGGAAGCGGAAGCCATGTGGCAGAAGATGCAGAGAAGGAACAGAATATCTTTTGTGACGCGGGGCTTTATTTCTGTTCTTTTGTTTGTGATCGTGCTTTTAATGAGGTTTGCCGGATTAAAATTCTGGGACGTGGATTATCAGAATCTGATGGATTCTCTGGGCAGTGAAGAGTTCGTGGACGGGATGGATTTTGAGGAAATGATGCCGGAGATTGAAGAGATGCAGGAGATGCAAAAGGACGAAAACTGACAGCGGAATATAGAAAATGAGATGCTGACATTGAATTACTGAGAATAACTTGCTATACTATTGGAAGAGAAATTTCGATAAGAAGTACGAGAGGATAACAATGAGCAGTTTAGCGTTACAGGATGAAATATTGTTAAAAATAGAAAAGCCGGCCAGATATATCGGAAAGGAAATAAACAGCGTGGTGAAGCGGCCTGAGGATGTGGATATCCGCATGGCCATGTGCTTTCCGGATGTGTATGAGATCGGTATGTCCCATTTGGGACTGCAGATTCTGTACGATATGTTTAACAGCTATGAGGATGTCTGGTGTGAGCGGGTGTATTCCCCGTGGCCGGATCTGGATCAGATCATGCGGGAGAAGAAAATCCCGCTTTTTGGGTTGGAGAGCCAGGAACCTGTAAAAAATCTGGATTTCCTCGGCATCACATTGCAGTACGAAATGTGCTACACCAATATTTTACAGGTGCTTGATCTCTCGCAGATCCCGCTCCTTTCAAAGGACAGGAGGGAGGATGATCCGATTGTGATCGGCGGCGGTCCCTGTTCCTATAATCCGGAACCTATCGCCGAGTTTTTTGATTTCTTTTATATCGGGGAGGGAGAGACCAGATATCGGGAAATACTGGATCTCTATAAAGAAAACAAAAAGGCGGGGGGCAGCCGGAGGGATTTTTTGAAAAAGATCTGTTCCCTGCAGGGCATTTATGTGCCGCAGTTTTATGATGTGGTCTATGAGGAGGACGGCAGGATCGCTTCCATGAAGCCAAATATTCAGGATGCGCCGGAGAGGATCACCAAAAATATCGTGACGGATTTTGACGGGGTGCCTTACCCGGTGAAACCGGTGGTCCCCTTTATCAAGTGCGCGCAGGACAGAGTGGTGTTGGAGATCCAGCGGGGCTGTATCCGAGGGTGTCGTTTCTGTCAGGCAGGACAGCTTTACAGACCCGTGCGGGAAAAAAATGTGGACAGGCTCAAACAGTATGCCTCAGAGATGTTAAAAAATACCGGTTATGATGAGATAACGCTGAGTTCCTTGAGTTCCAGTGACTATTCGGAGCTGAAAGAGCTGGTGGATTTCCTGATCGAGGACTGCGGTGAGAAGCGGGTGAATATTTCTCTGCCCAGTCTGCGGATCGACTCTTTTTCGTTGGACGTGATGAGCAAGGTGCAGGATGTGAAGAAAAGTTCCTTGACTTTTGCCCCGGAGGCCGGTTCCCAGAGGCTTCGGAATGTGATCAACAAAGGTCTCACAGAGGAGGATATTTTGAGAGGGGCTCAGTTAGCCTTTGAAGGCGGATGGACAAGGGTGAAGCTTTACTTTATGCTGGGGCTTCCCACGGAGACAAAAGAGGATGTACAGGGCATCGGGGATTTGGCAAACAAGATTGCTTCCGTATTTTTTGATACGGTGCCGAAGGAGAGAAGGCGGGAGCCGGTGCAGATAGTTGCCAGCACGTCCTTCTTTATCCCGAAACCTTTTACGCCCTTTCAGTGGGCTCCTATGTGCAGCGGAGAGGAATTTTTGGACAAAGCCTATGAGACAAGGCAGGGTATTTCTTCCCAGTTAAATCAGAAGCGGATCAAGTACAACTGGCACGAGGCGGATGTCAGCGTGATGGAGGGGGTGCTTGCCAGAGGGGACAGAAAGGTTGCACAGGTGATCTTAAAGGCCTATGAAAAGGGCTGCATGTTTGACGCATGGAGTGAATACTACAAAAATGATCTATGGATGGAGGCTTTTGCGGACTGCGGCATTTCCATCGATTTCTATAATACGAGAGAGCGGAAAAAAGACGAGATTTTTCCATGGGATATTTTGGACTGCGGCGTCACGAAAGAGTACCTGTGGCGGGAGTGGGAGAAAGCGCAGAAAGAGGAGGTTTCTCCCAACTGCAGGAAAGCCTGCAGCGGCTGCGGTGCGGCAAAATACGGCTGCGGCGTCTGTGTGGAGGAGAGAGTATGAGTGAACGGATCAAAGTGCGCATCAAATTTTCCAAACACGGCGCGTTAAAATTTATCGGACATCTGGATATCATGCGGTACTTTCAGAAAGTGTTCCGGCGCTCCGGCATTGATATCGCCTACACGGAAGGTTTTTCTCCCCATCAGGTCATGTCCTTTGCGGCGCCTCTGGGCGTGGGGCTTGAGAGCGACGGGGAATATATGGATGTGGAGTTCAACTCTTTGGAGAGCACGGAGGACGTCAAAAGAAAGATGAACGAACAGATGGCGGAGGGGATGGAAGTGCTCTCCGTGGTGGTGCTGCCGGAGAAGTCGGGCAGCGCTATGGCGGCTGTGGCGGCAGCCGGCTATTATATCGCTTTTCCGGATGGTTTTGAGCCTTCACAAGGCTGGAGGGAAGCAATAAAAGAATTTCTGCAGGCGGAACAGATCCTGATGGAGAAACAGACCAAGAAAAGTGTGCTGGAGATCGACTTAAAGCCGTCGATTTATGATTTCAGACTTTCCTCCTATCAGGGAAAGAACTGTCTGTATCTGATGGTGAATGCGTCCAGCGCAGGGAATATCAAACCGGCTATGGTGATGGAAGCTATTTTTAAGGGACTGGATCTGCCTTTCGACGCTTTTCGGATGTCGGTTACGAGAGAGGATACCTATCTGAACCGGGGGACGGAAGAGGAGCCTTTGTTTGTGCCTATGGATCAATAAATACAGACAGCCGGCAGGCGGATAGGGAGGCGAGTCATGGATGATCATATTAAAATTGCGGAAATAAAATGCCCGGGCTGCGGCAGTACGCTGAAGATGCCTTCTGACGGAACCCGGTTTGTCAAATGTGAGTACTGCGGGGGAGAGTATGCCGTCAGTGGACTGCAGGGAGAAGTTGCTCCCAGAAAAGCGCCGGATTGGCAGCCTGCGGTGCCGATGACACAAACGGTAAAGGAAGAGCCCATATTATATCGGATACTCTATGTTGTGGGGGCGCTCGCGGTATTTGCGGCCGTGATCGGTATGATGATAAATTCCAAGAAGGAAAAAGCGCAGGAGGCGGAAAAGCAGACGGCGCTGGAAGCCCTTGAGAAGAACGCGTACAGTCTATATGATCCCAGAGAAACAGGGGAGAGGGAAGACGCAGCGTTTCACGGTCTGCTGGGGGAGGCGGTGGAAGCGGCTTTCGGCAAAGATGCAGACAGTGTGACGGAGGAAGAACTTTCGAAGATCCGGTGGATCGCAGATAAAAATGATGTGGATTTTACTTATATCGGTTACAGTTTTGAAGATCCTTTGGAGAATGCGGACGCCGAAATCGTATGGCTCACCTATCAAAACAGTGTCGGAACCCGGTATGAGAGCGGCTATGAGAAGCTTGCCGCGTTGACGGGCCTTAAAAGACTGGAGACGAAAAGAGCCCTTTCCGAGTGTAATTTAGAAGGACTGCAGCTGACAGGACTTGCAGCTTCCATCGCTTCGCTGAGTGAAGCGGCCGAGGCGTTAGATGATCCTGCTATGATCCGGGAACTGGATATCCAAAACAGTATCGAAAGTTTAGAAGGGTTAGAAAGTTTTTCGAAGGTGGAAAAGCTTTCCGTTTCGGCTGGTATGTTGAGTGAGATAAGCGTGGTGACAGCGATGCCATGCCTAACAAGTCTGACTTTGAAAAAGGCAGATGCCCTGAATGATTTTGCCGTGTTCGGTTCTATGGAGAAACTGGAGGAATTGAGCCTTGAGTCTGAAAACATTAAGGTTTTGGATTTTGCAGGCCGGATACCGCAATTAAAAAGTTTGGAGATTTCGGACGGGGAGCTGTTGGATTTAAACGGCATAGAGACGTTGGAGAATCTGGAAAAGCTTTCGGTGACGGACTGCACGGAGTTAAAAGATATGAGAGCGGTGGAGAGCCTTACCGGGTTAAAAGAGCTGACTCTGGAAAAATCCCACAATTGTGAGGAGCCGTCTCTGGCAGCTCTTACGGAGTTGGAAAGTCTGACACTGAAAAATTTCCATTCCTGCGGTTTTTTGGAGAATCTGACAAAGCTTACCAGCCTGTCCCTGCAGAGCTGTGATCTGCCTGAGGAGATCGATCTGTCGGGGCTTACCGAACTGCGAAAGCTGTCCTGTACGACATCGCGCAGTGACAGATCCTTTGCTTTCGTAGACAGTATTTCTTCTCTGGAATCTGTAAATATGAGGGGCATTGTGACCTACGAAGATATTTCGGGTATTTTTGCGCTGCCACACTTAAAAGAGCTTAACATAAACGGGGCGGAGTGTGAGATCGATTTTGACAGGATAGCGGAAAATTCCTCTTTGGAATCTTTGGAGATAGCCGGAGTAAAGCTCTATAAAAACGCGAATGTGTCCGGTGAGGGAGGCATTGTCTATGTAACATATGATGATGTGTATCTGGCGGAGCATCTTGACTTTTTAAAAGCTTTTCCGAATCTGAAGAGACTAAATCTGTCAGGCAATGAGATCAGGGATATCAATTTTGCGGAGAGTCTGGGAAAATTGGAGGAGCTTGATATTTCGGATAATTATGTGACGGAGCTTCGTCCGCTGACAGCAATTACATCCCTGCGGTCTGTGAATTGTATAGGCAATCCGGTGAGCAACCTGCAGGTGCTCGATGATTCGGTGTTAGTGATAAGCGAATAAAAAAATATATCAGAAAAGGAGTGTTATGATGAAAACAGGAATGACAAAAGGATTAGAGAAATCAGTAAACAAACACGGCAGTGTGCTGAAAGCTTTCAGATCTCAGGGAGGCGGTGCGGCAGGAGCCATAGCGGGCGGTATTACGCTGCTTATCTTTGGTGTTCTTCTGGGGGGGATCAGCATGCTGGGACTTGGAGTAAGGGGCATGTTGATCGGGGCAGTTTTCTGTGCGCCGGGACTTTTGCTCATCATCCCCGGTGTGATCAAACGCAATAAGCGGATAAACAGCTATTTGGATTTTTATCAGAAGGAAACCGGCTACAGTGTGGAGGAACTGCAGCAGGCGGATCAGGAGATGATGAGCGCCGACAAGGTTTGTATTGTCAGCAAGACGGACAGAGCAAAAGAGGAAGTTCTGTTTATGATCAGCGCCCATTATTTTTTGTCGGTGTGGCCGGTTAAGGGGTGTTATCTTGTGAAGTTAGAGGATATTGTAGCTGCTTTCCATTCCTGCCAGATTCCGGGAATCGGCGGATACCGGGAGGGAGTACATATCATTTCCAGACAGGACATAAAGAAAAACGGGACAAAGAACCCTTTCACTGGAAAGCAGTATGAAGGGTATACGAACTCTCTGATGGGCGAACAGAGAGACGCAGAGAAGACCTGTCGGGAGACGGTTGAGGAGATTGCGAAGAGAGCGCCTCATGTGATTACATATCAGAATATTATGGTAAACGGTGTGCAGTACAATCTGCTGAGTATGGATAACTGGCAGGCAGACTGGGCGAGGATTCTGAGTGAATGAGCAGATATATACAGGGAGCGGTTCATATGGAGGAGGATCATGAACTGTACCGAAAAAATATGCAGTCAAACAAAATACTGATATTGCGGAACAGAGGGATTCTCTACAGCTTCTTGATTGAGGACGGCAGAATTCGCAAAGCGGCCAGAGAGGAGAAAGAGGAGTTCCCGATCGGAACCGTGATTCTGGGGAAAGTGCTGAATGTGGCAAAGCAATTCCAGGGAGCATTTCTTGCACTGGAAGATCAGAAAGGAAAAGCGGGACGAACGGGGTTTTTGCAGGCAAGGGAAAATGGCAGCTACCGTCCGGTGAACAGGACGGCGGACGGACGAATCTTGTGCGGCGATGAACTGCCTGTTCAGATCGTCAAACAGGCAAAGGGGAACAAACCCCCCGAACTTTCTGGGGAATATTCTCTTGCCGGACAGTTTGCGGTGGTAAAAAAGGGAAACGGCCAGATCCGGTATTCGTCGAAGAGCACAGAGACAGAGCGGGCGCAGCTTGCGGAAAGTTTTGAGAGTTGGAAGAAGGATTTTTCGGCAGAAGATCCTGAAAAAGAACCGGATTTTTCGGAGTGGGATATTACTTTCAGGACAAATGCGCCGTCTGTATTGCCTGAAATATGGCAGAACGAATTGATTGACTTAATTAGTCAATTAAAAGAAATTGACAGACTCAGCCGGACGAGGACGGTCTACAGTAAATTGTATGAACCGGAGGATTTTTATCTGGAGTTTATCAGGGATCAAAATATTTCCGCTTTGGGGGAGATCGTGACGGATGAAAGGGATGTATATGAAACATTGAAGGCTCATATCCGTGGGGATTCTCTTCCGGTGCGATTCTATGAGGATACGAAAATTTCGTTGGCCTCCGTCTATGCTTTGGATACCAGACTGCGGGAGCTTTTGCAGCCTAAGGTATATATGAGATCCGGCGCTTATCTGATGATAGAGCCCACGGAAGCGCTTGTAGCCATCGATGTCAATTCAGGCAAAGCGGAGAAAAAAACAGATCCGGAGGAGTTCTATTTCCGGACGAATCTGGAGGCTGTGAAAGAGGTCTGTTATCAGCTTTCCGCCAGAAATATCAGCGGCATGATTTTGGTGGATTTTATCAATATGAAGGATAAGGAGCACACAAAAACGCTGGTGGATGCGCTGAAAAAGGAGACGGCAAAGGATCAGGTGACCACCCGTTTTGTGGATCTGACAAGACTTGGACTTGCGGAGATCACAAGGAAAAAGACTTCCGGAGCGCTGCAGTATACGCTGCGGGACTGGGCGTGGAAAAGTTGAGGGAAGAGGTCTGTATGAAATTACTGGAGATCAATAAAGTACGGGAAGGAAAGTATTTAAAGAATTATGAGCTTGTCTACGAAAACAGGGCGGGCCATGAAAAGAAATACGAGATCGTGAGTCATCACGAGATCCGGGATATATCCGAGATCGGCGGAAAGGTCAGCGGCGTTTCCATCGTGGCGCTCTATCGGGGGAAGCTGCTTCTTCTGCGGGAGTTCCGCATGGGAGTGGATCAGTTTGTCTATAACCTTTGTGCCGGTATGAAAGAGGAAGACGAGACTATGGAGGAGTGTATCAGGCGGGAACTCTATGAGGAGACCGGGCTTTCCCTGAAAACGATCCACCATATTCTGAAACCTGCTTTTGCGGCGGTGTCTATCTGTGATATCTTGAATCAGATCGCCTTTGTGGAGGCGGAGGGGGAGATCGATGATTCCCATATGTCCGAAAACGAATGGATTCAGGCGGCCTTCTATACGAAAGAGGAGGTGGCGCATCTGTTGGAGACGGAGCAGTTCAGCACAAGGGCGCAGATCGCTTCATGGTTTTTCTCTATCGGAGGGCTGGATAATCTGTAGGAAGAATTATGCAAGAGGAGAAAAAGAGGCGAATGCCTCTTTTTTGTTTGGATTTTTATGCCTTTTTCATATTTTTCCCCTTAACTTATCGGGGTGGGCAGTTATAATAAAAAGGGGGTGATTTGCGATGAGAATGAGAAACAGAAGAGGGATCAGAATGCAGTTGGTTGTGACATTTATTGTTATATCGATCATGCCGATTTTTCTTGTACATATAGTTTATTATTATAATACATCGAGACTTGTACAGCAGAATGTGGAGAGTATGATGCGGGCAAATTTAGAGCAGACCAGAGTGAGTCTTGATGTGTGGCTGGACTCTTACGAGGATATTCTGTTTCAGGTTTATACGGATGATGGCATTGTGGAGTTGGTGGATAGGATCAATGCGGGCGAGGATGTGGCCAACAACAGGAAGATGCTGCGGAAAACGCTGCGGGGACTGTTTTATACAAAGGATTATGTCAAGTCTATTTCCATCATAACGGAGAGCGGCGAACTGGTATTTTACGATCAGCTGACGGCATCTACGACACAGACCTCTTGGTTTCAGAGCATTGATCTCTCGCAGGAAGAGCTGTATGCAGAGATCAGCAGTGACAATAAAACGCATCTTTTTTCTACCGGAGAGAAGATGGTTTTCGGCAGTAATTCCTGCCATTTATTCCATATGGGACACCGTATTATCGACTATCTGGATGTAGACAAAAGGTGCGGGGTGGTTATCGTGAGTATCGACGAGAGGCTTCTGGAGGAGGTATGTTCGCCGCCCACGGAAAACGGGATGAATTTTATGATGGACGGCAGAGGATATCTGATATCCTGTGCAGGTTCAGATAAGATAGGGTCACCTGTCTTTAAGGAGGGAGATAACAGGAAGGAAAAGGAGGAGGCTTGTGAACGGATCGTGAGAGAGACAGGGTTTCTGGGGAACAGCGAACTGTCTTTTTATTCAGTACAAGATGAAAAAACGGGATGGGAAATCATCCGGGCCACAGATCAGAACGAACTGGTACAGGGGCTCCACCAACAGCAGAAAATATTGGCTTTTATCATCTTTTTGTCTCTTCTTTCTGTTTTGCCGATGATGGACAAGTATAAAAAGTCTATTGTCAAACAGAAAAATGCAGAGATTGCGGCACTGGAGGCGCAGATCAATCCGCATTTTCTCTATAATACGTTGGACACGATCAACTGGATGGCCATCGACAGGGATGAATATGAAATCAGCAATATGATCACTACCTTGGCCCGTATTCTGCGCTACGGCATATCCGACAGCAACGGTGTGGTAAAGATAAGGAATGAGGTGGAATGGTTAAAACAGTATATTTTTTTACAGCAGACAAAATTAAAAAATTCTTTCGAATGCCACATCAATGTGGAGCCGGAACTGATGGATCTGTCGATACATAAACTGCTTTTGCAGCCCTTTATCGAGAATGCGATCCTGCATGGATTTGAGGGAGTGGACAGGAAGTACAGCCTGCAGATGGAGATGAAGCGGGACAATGATCATATAGAGATCCGGATCGAGGACAACGGCTGCGGCATACCGGAAGAGATCGTGCGGGAGATGAATCAGGGAATTTTCCGGAAGACGGAGGATAAGAATCATATCGGGATGGAAAACGCGATCACGAGATTGTATATGTATTACGGCGAAGAAACAAAAGTGGTAATAAGGAGCAGACAGGGGGAGGGAACTTTGATACAGATCCGCATCCCGGTCACAGGAGGTAATGAAATTTATGACAGCAGTGGTAGTGGAAGATGAGATTTTAATCAGGGAGGGACTCTGTGAGCTGATGAGAAAAATGTTTCCTGAGATCAGCATCTGCGGAGTGGCAGGCAACGGTCGGGAGGGGCTTTTGTGCATTGAGAAGTACAGACCGGATCTGATCATTACGGATATCAGAATGCCGATTATGGACGGACTGGAGATGCTCTCAAAGATGCAGGAGATGGGAATTACGTCCAATGTCATAGTGTTGACGGCTTATTCGGAGTTTTCTTACGCCCAGAGGGCAGTGAAGTTAGGTGTCTGCGATTATGTCATTAAACCGGTCATGGTGCAGGAATTTGTCCAGACGGTCCGCAAGATACAGAATTTATGTGAGCAGGAACAGAAGAGAACGCCGGAGAGAATGGGAAGCTTAGAAAATATCGTGTCCAGTCTTCTGTACGGGGCGGCGTCGTTGGAAGAAGATATAAAAATAGAAGAATTTCTGGCGAAGAAGTACGGCATCAAGAAGGACACGCCGCTGATTGAACTGTTGATTTATATGGGGGAAAGTTTTGAAGACGGACGGGAAAGAAAAAGACAGAGAATGTGTCACCTTCTGGAACAGAAAAAATTAAAGTACGCTCTGGTGGATATGGAGTATGATAAGGCGCTTCTGGCATTACTTTACGGGTATTCTTCCAAGCAGGAGACGGAGCGGTGGTATCAGAATCAAATCTTGTTTCAAAAGCGGGGGGATGAGGAGAAGGAGATCAGTTACGGAATGCTGGAAGTATCAGGAGTGGCAGCGATCAGAGAGGGTTATCATAAGCTGCTGCCCTACATGGACTGGAATATCGTACTCGGGGATGACGTCCTGATATCTTATCCCCGTATTACGGATATTCAGACGGAGATATGTATTTACCCGGTGGAATTGGAAAATCAGGCCAGAATAGCGATCTGTATGGGAGAAAAGGAAAAGATCAGAGAGGTTGTGGAACGCTTCCATCAATATTTCCTAAACGGAAAAGTATACTCACCGAAAGAGATCAAGGAATCTTTTGTGAGGTTCCAGTGGTCCGTCTTAAATATTGCAAAGGAAGTAGGCTGCATCGACTATCAGAACATTGATCAGAAAAGGCTTCTGGATCTGGTGATGAATGCGAAGACAGAGAGAGAACTGAAAAACACTTTTGAGGAACTTTTCCGCTGCATGGATGTTTCGGACGGAGAAACGGGAGCGGTGAGCCTTGCGGTTAAAAAGGCCCAGAGTATGATCCATGAATTTTATGCAGACGGAATCACTTTAAATGAGATTGCGGGCAGGCTGAACCTGACGCAGGAGTATCTGGGCAGTCAATTCCACAAAGAACTGGGAGAAAATTTCAGCGCTTATATACGCAATTACCGTCTCTTAAAGGCGAAGGAACTGCTGATCGGTACTCAGTTAAAACAGTATGAGATTTCGGAGAAAGTGGGCTATACGGATGCAAAGTATTTTGCAAGAGTATTTAAGGAATGCATTGGAATGTCCCCCGCAGAGTACAGAAAATCCCATAGGTAACATTGATTAGATAATTCATCCTTTTTCACTTATTTACCGTTTTATGAGGTGTGGAAAGCCGATATGATAGAGCCATCAGAAAGCAAACTGATACATAAACAGTTTAAAGGAGGAAAATCATGAAAAGGAAAAAAGTAATTGCGTTATTAGCAGCATTTGCCATGTTGTCCGGCTTGCTTACAGGCTGTGGCTCTTCCGGAGAGACAAAAGAGGCTGACCAGTCTGCGGGGGAAGTATCCGGAGAGGAAACATCCGTGGCGGAAGCGGAAGAGAGTGCGTCCGCAGAGGGTGCAGAGGCGGTGACCATTTGGTATTACTGGGAAACGGAAGGTCATCAGGTAGCATTGGATCAGGTAATTCAGGAGTATAACGCATCACAGAACGCTTATGAAGTGACAGCAAAGTATGTGCCTTTTGCGGACTTTAAGAAACAGTTATCCATCGGTGCATCCGCAGATGAACTGCCGGATATTGCAATCTTAGATTCACCGGATCATGCATCTTATGTAGATATGGGTATCTTTGAGGATATTACGGGAAAATTTGATGTGAGCAATTACTATGAGGGGACTGTAAACTCCTGTACGGTGGATGGAAAACTGTACGGTGTCCCCTTTGGTGTAAATTGCCTCGCACTGTACTATAACGAGGATATGCTGAAAGATGCCGGGTGCAGTGTGCCCGCCACTTGGGATGAGCTGAAAGAGACGGCAAAGGCATTGACAACAGACAGTGTGACAGGCCTTGCACTGTGCAGTGTACAGAATGAGGAAGGAACCTTCAACTTTGTTCCCTGGCTCTGGTCCACGGGTGCAACATCCTACGATATCAATAATGAAAACGGAATCCGTGCCCTGACCTTTATTCAGGATCTGATAAATGAAGGCGTCATGAGTAAAGAGTGTATCAATTGGACTCAGGGTGATGTAATGAATCAGTTTATCTCGGGCAATGTGGCGATGATGGAGAACGGCCCTTGGCAGATTCCCACCATGCAGGCCGAAGCGCCGAATCTGAACTGGAAGGTGACGTTGATTCCGAAAGATGCGGAATATTCTTCCGTACTCGGCGGTGAGAACTATGCGGTGATCAACGGAAGAAATGTAGACGGAGCTCTGGATTTTCTTACTTATGCTACATCCGAAGAAAAGGTGAAGTTTATGATGGAAAAATTCGGGTATATCTCTGCGGATAAGACTATTGCTGAGAAGCAGTTTGAAGCGGATTCTCCGTACCAGCCTTTCGTTGAGGAATTAAACTACGCGATGCCCAGAGGACCTCTTGCTGAGTGGCCCAGTGTATCCGACGCGATCTCCTTAGCCTTCAATCAGGTGATCACGGGGACTGCGACTCCGGAAGATGCGGCAGCGCAGGCTCAGGAGACGATCGATGGGATCATAAAATAAAATGAAAATATGAAGTAAGATGTAGTAAAAGCTGCTGCACAGAGCGTTACAGAGTATCATTTGTGCAGCAGCTGTTTTCATATAGGAACAGTTTTAAAGGTGTCGCGTCTGTTGTTTGGCAGGAGGTTGTTCATGGGAAAATCAAAAAAATTATTCCGCTATGATAATGCGGGAATATTGTTTGTTCTTCCGGCTTTTCTGTATATGCTGATTTTTGTGGGATATCCGATCATCCGCAATATCATCCTGAGTTTTCAGGACGTGAATGCAGGAAATCTGGTAAAGGGAACAAAAAACTTTGTTTTATTTGAAAATTATTTGGAATTGTTCAGGGATGCTGTATTCAGGACTTCGCTGAGCAACACACTGAAATATACCATCCTATGTCTGATTTTTCAGTTTGTGGTCGGCTTTGCTTTGGCGCTGTTTTTTAATAAAAGATTTTCTTTCGCAAAGCCGGTCAGAGGAATTTTGCTGGTGCCCTGGATGATTCCGGTGACGGTGACGGCATTGATGTTTAAGCTTTTGTTTGCCACGGATATCGGTGTGATAAATTACATACTGCGGAGTCTGCATCTGATCAGTAAGAATATAGAATGGCTGACTACACCGGGAACTGCGATGTTTGCGCTTGTCTGCGCCAATATATGGATCGGTATTCCGTTCAATATGATTCTGATCTCCACAGGGCTCACGACGATCCCAAAGGAATTGTACGAAAGCGCTTCCATTGACGGCGCAAACAGAGTGCAGACATTTTGGAACATCACGCTGCCGCTTCTTAGGCCTACCATCGAATCGGTGTTGATACTGGGCTTTATCTATACCTTTAAGGTGTACGATCTGGTCTATGTGATGACAAGCGGAGGGCCGGTGAATTCCACACATATGCTGTCCACCTACTCCTATAAGCTGTCTTTCGAAATGTTTAAGTACAGCAAAGGTTCTGCAGTGGCGAATGTGCTGCTTGCAATTTTACTTATTGTGGGTGTGTTTTATATCAAGGCGACGACGGCGGGGGAGGAAGAATGATGGATGAAGAAAAAAAAGTGACGGTAAGAAAAAATATAATTTTTTGTATAGTGTCGGTTCTGATTTTATGTATTCTTCTGTTTCCGCTGTACTGGGCACTGATCACTTCGTTGAAGACAGAGCAGGAGATATTCCGGAATCCGCCCACTTTTTACCCGCATATTTTAAATCTGAAATCCTATGCGGCACAGGTGGAGACCGGGGATTTCAACATGTTCCGCTCCTTCGGAAACAGTTTTTTGATTTCTATGGGAGCGACGGTTATAGCGGTTTTACTGGCAGTGCCAGCCTCTTACGGAATCGCGAAATACCGCTTCAGGGCGAGGAAACTGATGTTATTGTCCTTTCTGGTGACACAGATGCTGCCGGTATCTGTATTGCTGACGCCGATGTTCATCATGTTTAAAAACATGCATGTCTATAATACATGGATGGCAGCAGTATTGGCGGATGCAACCATTGGCATCCCCTTTTCGGTGCTGATTCTTAAAAATTATTTTGCCTCCATACCGAAGGATATGGAGGAGGCTGCTTATCTGGATGGATGCAACAGGTTTACGGCATTTATCCGGATACTGATTCCGATTGCGAAACCGGGGGTGGTGGTCTGTGCGATTTTTTCTTTCCTCTATGCATGGGGAGATCTGGCTTACGGCATGACTTTCATTCTGGATCAGGAGAAGCGGCCGATCACAGCGGGGATTTTCAATTTTATGGGACAGTACGGAACAAAGTGGAGTTATCTGACGGCTTTTGCAGTAGTGACGATCATTCCGGTGGCGCTTATTTTTATCTTTATGCAGAAGTATATTGTCAGCGGCATGACCAGCGGCGCTGTGAAGGGGTAGGTGCATGGTAAATAAATATTGCAAATAGAATGCGGCTTTTTTATAATTGTAAAGAGAATGACTTGCGATAAGAGAAAGGAAAAAGGAGAAAACAGAGGTATGTTGAAGGCAGAGGATAGAAAACTGATTTTCAGATACGATGCGGAGGAAGTGTGGATCGAGGCGTGGGGAGAGAATGCCCTGCGGGTGCGGGCTACGAAGGAATGTCGGATGCCTGAGGAGGACTGGGCGCTGTATCACAGAGGAGGGGATCAGGCGCAGGTCACATTGACGGAGACCGGGGCGAGGATAGAGAACGGAAAGATTTATGCGGAAATCACAAGACTGGGAAAGATCACGGTATACCGTGCGGACGGCAGGCTGTTGTTGGAGGAGTACTGCAGGAACAGACGGGATATCTTAGATAAGAAGTGCAGCGCCATCGAGGTGGAGGCGAGGGAATTTAGACCGATCCCTGGCGGAGACTACCACCTGACCATGCGGTTTGAATCTCTGGACAAAGATGAGAAGATCTATGGGATGGGACAGTATCAGCAGCCTTATCTGGATCTGAAAGGGTTAGATCTGGAGTTGGCTCACCGCAACTCACAGGCCAGCGTGCCCTTTGCGGTTTCGTCTTTGGGATACGGTTTTTTGTGGAATAATCCGGGGGTAGGGCGCGCAGTGTTCGGAAAGAATATCATGAGCTTCGAGGCCTACTCCACGAAAGCGCTGGATTACTGGATCGTGGCGGGGGACACGCCCTCGCAGATAGAGGAGGCTTATGCGAAAGTGGCGGGAACAGTGCCGATGATGCCGGAGTACGGGCTTGGATTCTGGCAATGTAAGCTGCGCTATCAGACGCAGGAAGAATTGCTTCAGGTGGCAAGGGAATATAAGCGCAGAGACCTGCCCATCGATCTGATCGTTATCGATTTTTTCCACTGGCCGAAGCAGGGAGAATGGAAGTTTGATCCGGTCTACTGGCCGGATCCAGACGGGATGGTGCGGGAATTGAAGGAGATGGGGATCGAACTGATGGTGTCCGTCTGGCCTACGGTGGACAGAACCTGTGAGAATTTTGAGGAGATGTTGGAGAAGGGGTATCTGATCCGCACCGAGAGAGGGTTCCGGGCCGGGCAGGATTTTCAGGGAGCGACGATCTACTTCGATGCCACCAATCCGGAAGCCAGAGAATATGTGTGGAACAAGGCAAAACAGAATTATTACGATAAAGGCATCAAAGTATTCTGGCTGGATGAGGCGGAGCCGGAGTATACCGCCTATGATTTTGACAATTACAGATACTATCTGGGCACGGATCTTCAGATCGGAAATATTTATCCGGTAGATTATGCGCGGGCTTTTTACGAAGGCATGGAAAGAGAAGGACAGGCGAATATCGTGAATCTTCTGCGCTGTGCCTGGGCGGGAAGCCAGCGCTACGGCGCTCTTGTCTGGTCGGGAGATATCGCATCCAGTTATGAAAGTATGCGAAACCAGTTTGCGGCGGGGCTCAATATGGGACTTGCGGGAATCCCTTGGTGGACCACGGATATCGGCGGTTTCCACGGGGGGAATCCCGATGATCCTAAGTTCAGGGAACTGTTTGTGCGTTGGTTTGAATGGGGCGCATTTTGTCCTGTTATGCGGCTTCACGGGGACAGAGAGCCAAGACAGCCCCAGTATGGAACCACCGGCGGTGCGGCCTGCCGCTCCGGCGCTGCGAACGAAGTCTGGAGTTACGGGGAAGAGGTCTATGAGATTTGTAAAAAGTACCTTGAATTGAGAGAAAAGATGCGGCCGTATACGAGAAGGCTGATGGAGGAGGCCCATGAAAAAGGCACGCCTGTGATGAGGACGTTGTTCTATATGTTCCCGGAAGATCCGATCTGCTGGACAGTGGAAGACGAGTATTGCTACGGTCCGGATATACTGGTGGCCCCGGTTCTCTGGGCGGAGGAAAGATCCCGCAGGGTGTATCTGCCGGAAGGAGCAGCATGGGTGGAGTATGCCACCGGAAAAGAGTATGAGGGAGGACAGGAGATCGAGGCCGATGCGCCTCTTGATGTGATACCGGTGTTTATCAGAAAAGGAGGAGAAACTCTGCAGACTCGGATATAAAACAAATATATTTTTTTCTTGACAGTTTTCCCTAATAATGCTATGATTTCAGAGTATGCCGCATGGCTAGGTCAACGGAATGACAAATTCCGTGAAAAAGATGCAGAAACTGCCGCCGAAGCCAGCGAGTAATGGAAATAGGAGGTACGGTATGTACGCAATTATTGCAACAGGTGGAAAGCAGTACAAGGTTTCCGAAGGCGATGTCATCCGGGTGGAAAAGCTGGATGTGGAAGATGGAAGCACTGTAACGTTTGATCAGGTACTGGCTGTGAGTGATAACGGTCTGAAGGTCGGCGCAGATGTAGCAGGCGCAACAGTGACCGGCACTGTGAAGAAGCAGGGCAGAGGCAAAAAAGTTATCGTTTACAAGTATAAAAGAAAATCCGGCTACCACAAGAAAAACGGTCACAGACAAGCATACACACAGGTTAAGATTGACAAGATCAATGGCTGATGTTTTATGACAACAGTGATTTTTAGAAAAAACGGTCAGGGAGAGTACAGGGAACTTCGATGTAAAGGACATGCGGGATACGGAAAGTACGGAGGTGACATTGTCTGTGCGGCGCTTTCGGTTCTTGTGATCAATACATTAAATTCTCTGGAAGAGCTTTGTAAGCTGCCAATCGATCCTGAGACGGATGAAGCGGGCGGGCAGATCGCTTGTCGTTTTCCGGAGGGATTGGATGAAAAGGCGGTGTTATTGCTTGATTCTCTGGCACTGGGCTGTGTGAGTATTGAAAAACAGTACGGCAGAAAGTATTGCAAAGTAAAATTTGAGGAGGTGTAAGACCATGATGAAATTGAACCTTCAGTTTTTTGCGCATAAGAAGGGTGTCGGCTCCACAAAGAACGGCAGAGATTCCGAATCCAAGAGACTTGGCGCAAAAAGAGCAGACGGACAGTTTGTAAAGGCAGGTAATATTTTATACAGACAGCGTGGAACGAAAATCCATCCCGGCAACAATGTGGGAAAAGGCGGCGACGATACGTTGTTTGCACTGGTAGACGGTGTTCTGAGATTTGAGAGAAAAGGAAGAGACAGAAAGCAGGCTTCCGTTTATCCGGTTGAGAGAAGCGAAGGCTAAGATCTCGTAGTGGGGCCTCAAACGGTTGTTTGGGGCTCTTTTATTATATGACAGGCAGGAAAATTTATGTTTGCAGACAGAGCAAAAATTTATGTGAGAAGCGGTAAGGGCGGCGACGGACACGTTTCTTTCCGCCGCGAAAAATATGTGCCAAACGGCGGACCTGACGGGGGCGACGGGGGCAACGGCGGCAGTGTGATCTTCGTGGTGGACGAAGGACTGAATACGTTGACGGATTTTAGACATATCCGTAAATACTGCGCGGAGAACGGTCAGGAGGGCGGTAAGAAAAACTGCCATGGAAAAAACGGAAAGGATATCACGATCAAAGTGCCGGCGGGCACAGTCATCAAAGAGGCTGAAAGCGGTAAGGTGATTACCGATATGTCCGGTGACAATAAGAGATTCATACTTCTCGCAGGCGGCAGGGGAGGTTGCGGAAACCAGCACTATGCGACATCCACGATGCAGGCGCCTAAGTATGCCCAGCCCGGGCAGCCGGCCAGAGAGCTGGAGCTTTTGCTGGAACTGAAAGTGATTGCGGATGTGGGACTTGTGGGATTTCCTAATGTCGGTAAATCCACGTTTTTATCCCGAGTGACGAACGCCAGACCTAAGATTGCTAATTATCATTTTACGACGTTAAATCCTAATCTGGGAGTGGTTGATCTGGATGGGGACGGTTTTGTGATTGCGGATATTCCGGGACTGATCGAGGGAGCTTCCGAGGGGATAGGACTGGGGCATGAGTTTCTGCGCCATATCGAGCGGACAAAAATGCTGATTCATATTGTGGATGCGGCTTCGACCGAGGGAAGAGATCCCATTGAAGACATTTATGCGATAAACAAGGAACTGGAAAGTTATCAGAAAGATATCGCCGCGCGGCCTCAGATCATCGCAGCGAATAAGATAGACTGCATTTATGAAGATGAGGATCCGGTGGAGAAGATCAGAGCGGAATTTGAGCCCAAAGGAATTCCTGTGTACGCTATTTCAGCGGTGACAGGAAAGGGAGTGAAAGAACTGCTCTACAGGGTTTTGGAAGAACTTTCCAAACTGAAAGAAGAGCCTGTTATTTTTGAACAGGAGTACGACCCCGAGACTGCCCTCAGACAGGAAAAAGATCCTTATACAGTCACATATGACGAAGAAAAGAACGAGTATGTGGTGGAAGGGCCGAGAATCGAGAAGATGTTAGGATATACGAATCTCGAATCGGAAAAAGGATTTGCTTTTTTTCAGCGTTTTCTGCGGGAAAACGGAATACTGGAGGAGTTAAAGGCACAGGGGATCAGCGAAGGCGATACGGTAAGACTGTATGGGCTGTCGTTTGATTATTACGAAGGATAACCGGGAATGAATAAAAAGGAGGTAATCCGTGCCTTTTTCTATTGAGGGGTTGTGTTGCAGCGAAAGGAGAAATTATGACGAGTAAGCAGAGAGCCTACTTAAAGGGGCTTGCCATGAATTTGGAGTCGATATTTCAAGTGGGAAAATCTTCACTGACACCGGAGTTTACAGAGAATATTTCCGAATGTTTTAACAAGCGGGAACTTGTAAAGATCAGCGTGTTGAAAAACTGTATGGATGATCCGAGGGAGATAGCGGAAATGCTGGCGGAGCGCACACACTCTGAAGTGGTACAGGTAATCGGCAAGAAGATCGTATTATATAAAGAAAGCAAAGATCACAAAAAGATTGAATTGCCGAAGTGACCGGCGCTTTTTAGTATGATAGGCATAGAATACTGTAAAAATCATATTGTTTGTTGTAGGGTATTACAGGACGGAGAAAAGGCATGGATATTGCGATGAAAAAAGTAGGTATTCTCGGCGGCACTTTTAATCCTGTGCATACGGCGCATCTGATCATTGCGGAGACTGCCAGAGAAAATGCGGGATTGGACGATATTTTGTTTGTGCCGTCCGGCTGCTCCTATTTGAAAGATATATCGGAGATTCTTCCGGCAAAGGACAGGATCAACATGACAGGGTTAGCGATTGAGGATAATCCTCATTTTGCTCTTTCTACGATTGAGATTGACAGAGGAGGGAATTCCTATACCTGCGATACGCTGGCGGAGTTGAAAAAGCATTACCCGGATCAGGAATACTATCTGATCGTAGGGGCCGACAACCTTTTCACAATGGAAGAGTGGAAAGATGCGGAGATGATTTTTCAGAATGCAAAAATTCTTGCCGCCGTGAGAGGCGACAGGAAACACAGCGATATGGAGGAAAAGATGGCGCAGCTAAAGGAAAAATACGGCGCAGATATTTTGCTTCTTGACGTGCAGCATGTGGATATATCTTCTTCGATGATACGGAAAAAGGTGGCCGAAGGACGTTCGATCCGTTATATCGTGCCGGATAAGGTGAGGGAATATATTTTAAAAAACCATCTTTATGAAAAAAACGAGGCATAGGATGCAGTATGGCGAGAGTGGACATTGCGGAATTGCGGACAAAGATAAAAAAAACGCAGGACAAAAAACGGTTTGAGCATACTTTGGGAGTGACTTATACAGCGGCATGTCTGGCGATGTGTTATGATGTCGACACGGAACGAGCTCAGATTGCGGGGCTTTTGCATGATTGTGCGAAATGTTTGAGCAATGATAAGAAAGTCAGCCTTTGCAAAAAGCAGTCGATAGAAATCAACATGACGGAAGCCAAAAATCCGTTTTTGCTCCACGCAAAGGCAGGGGCATATCTGGCCGAACATAAGTATGGGATCGGGGATGAAGATATTTTAAACGCCGTCCGCTATCATACTACCGGCAGGCCCGGAATGAGCACATTGGAAAAGATTGTATTTATCGCAGACTATATCGAACCGGGCAGAGATCATTCTGCAAGACTTCCGGAACTCAGAAGGTTGGCTTTTCAGGATCTGGACAGAACATTGATTGAGATTTTAAAAGATACGCTTTCCTATCTGGACGGACTGGAAAATGAGATCGACCCGATGACCAGAAGAACTTATGATCATTATATAAAAATCATGGATGAGAAACCATAATACAGAGAGAAGGGAGAATCTTTATGGAAGCAAAAGAGATGGCAAAACTGGCAATTCAGGCGTTGGAGGACAAAAAAGCAGAAGATATCAAAGTGATCGATATCAGTGATATTTCCACAATAGCAGATTATTTTATCATTGCCAGCGGAAAAAATCACAGCCAGATACAGGCGATGTGCGATAATGTGGATGAAACGCTGGGAAGAGCAGGTGCGACAATGAAGCAGACGGAAGGGTACAAAACTGCGAATTGGATCCTGATGGATTACGGCGATATCATCGTGCATATTTTTGATACGGAGAACAGGTTGTTCTATGATCTCGAGAGGATCTGGAGGGACGGAAAAGAGATAGATATAAGCGGGCTGGAGTAAGCCCGCTTATTTTTTACGCCGGAAAGAGAACCTCTTTGCGGTTAAAGGATTCGAAATACGCCGAATACTTTCCCGAGAATAACGCATTCTTTGACAAGGATCGGATCCATTGAGTCATTTTCAGGCTGCAGACGGATGTGATCCGCTTCTTTATAAAAAGTTTTCACTGTGGCGGAATCTTCCACCAACGCAACTACGATATCGCCGTTGGTGGCGGTATTGCAGCATTTCACGAAAATCTGATCCCCGTCTAAGATTCCGACATTGATCATGGAATCACCTTTTACCTTCAATACAAAGGATTCACCTCCCGGAACGAACTCGGCGGGAACGGGGAAATAGCTTTCGATATTCTGCTGTGCAAGAATAGGCTGCCCGGCGGCAACAGTGCCGACGACTGGGAGAGAAACCATTTCTTTCCGCACCATCTGGAAACTATCGTCGCAGATCTCGATAGCCCGGGGTTTCGTCGGATCACGCTCGATCATCCCGAGCTTCTCAAGGGTCTCCAAATGGGCGTGAACTGAAGAAGTAGATTTCAGATGCACTGCCTGACAAATTTCCCGCACGGTGGGCGGATATCCTTTTTTCAAGATTTCTTCTTTCATATATTCCAGTATTTCCTGCTGCTTTGCAGTAATTTTACCTTTTGCCATAGTAAATCTCCGTTCTTTGGAATTTGTAAGTAAAGTATATCACATTGTCCGTCAAAAAGCAAACATATATTCCGAACAAATGTTTGAAAAATTCTTGACAAACATTTGTTCGGATGATATTTTATAAATAGGAAAAGAACAAATGTTCAGAAAGAATATTCGAGAATCAGTGAAGCATATAAAAAGAGCTTTGGGATGAAGAGTCCGATTTAAGGGACATATAACAGGGTATACTGCGGGAGAAGTAAAACAATACAGCAGAAAACGGAGGAAACAGTGATGAACAGCATGACAATGAGAAATAAGTACGCTACTTTGCCGGTGAGTAAATGGGATGTAAGGATCCGCAATAATAAGAGAAGAAGGAATGCAGAGATCAGGAAACATATTTTACAACTGATTTTTGCCATAGGATTCATCTGTGTTGCCGTATTATGTCTGAACAGTATAATCTCTAAAGCGAAGGATGCGGGAAAAGAGGATATCTCGATCAAATATTATAAAAATATATGCGTGGAGCGAGGGGAGACGCTCACATCTATCGCCAGAACCTATGCCGATGAGGCGCATTACGAAACGCTTGAAAAATATATTGACGAGGTGGTCTTCATGAACCATCTGAGAAATGCGGACGATATCCGGGAGGGATATTATCTGATCATTCCTTATTATGCCAGTGAATTATTATAGGTCGTTCTTGTTTTGAAGCATTTTCAGCAATTATAGAATTCCTTGAATCATACCGAAAAGTTTTGTCGGGACGATTGCATTTTCCATGCTGCATAGTGTAAAATTTGATAGAAAGCCAGAATTTATCTTATGAGATGACAGATTTGAGGAGTGACATTATGCGGCGGGAAATGACATATGAAGAAAAATACAGGATGATGATAGAGACACCGGTGAACAAGCTGATACCGCGCCTTGCCGTGCCGACGATCATCAGTATGTTGATAACCTCCATCTATAATATGGCGGATACTTTTTTTGTGAGCCAGCTTAGCACCGCCGCTTCCGGCGCGGTTGGCGTCAACTTTTCCCTGATGGCGATGATTCAGGCCATCGGTTTTACACTGGGAATGGGAAGCGGAAACTACATGTCCAGAATGCTGGGTGAAAAGAAACGGGAGAAGGCACAGAGAGCCTGCTCTACGGCGGTGTATACGGCTGTTTTCTTTGGGGCATTGTTAGCCTTTTTCGGTGTTTCCAATATCGATAAGCTGGTGCGTCTGCTGGGGGCAACGGAGACGATTGCGCCCTATGCGAAAGACTACGGGAGATATATTCTGCTTGCCGCTCCCTATATGACAGTATCCTTTGTATTCAATAATCATCTGCGCTCTCAGGGGAATGCGATGCTCTCTATGGTCGGAATCACTGCCGGCGGTGTGTTGAATGTGATTTTGGATCCGCTCTTGATTTTTCAATTTGATATGGGAATATCCGGCGCTGCGGTTGCGACTATTTTCAGTCAGTTTGTCAGTTTTGTGATTTTGTTGGTTTTGGTGATCCGTTCCGGGAACGTACTGAAACCGAATCCGAAATTTTTTACGATGAAATGGTGGGTATATAAAGAGATATTGTCTGCAGGAATGCCGACTCTGGGGCGTCAAGGGCTTGCAAGTCTGGCGTCTGTGCTTTTAAACGTGGCGGCCTCCGGATTCGGGGACGCGGCAGTGGCTGCTATGTCTATAGTCACAAGGATCATGATGTTCATCAACTCCGCGCTGATCGGTTTCGGACAGGGTTTTCAACCGGTATGCGGATTTAATTTCGGTGCAAAAAATTACGATCGTGTATTGGAGGCCTACTATTTTTGCAGAAAAGTGGCGTTTGTATTTTTGCTCGCGATGGCTGTCATTATGTTTGCGGTATCTACACCTATTATGAGGCTGTTTCGCAGAGAGGACGCGGAGGTTATAGCGATTGGAGCTATGGCTTTGAAGATGCAGTGTGTGATTTTGCCTACACAGGCATTTTCCATTATCGGCAATATGCTGACGCAGTCCATCGGCTACAGTTTTAGGGCTACTCTGACAGCTATTGGAAAGCAGGGGTTGTTTTTTATTCCGGCAATTCTGATTCTGCCGGAAATATTCGGTCTGTCCGGTCTGCAGTTAGCCCAGCCCGCAGCGGATCTTTTGACGTTTATTCTGACCCAGATCGTTGTGGTTATGGTGGCGAAGGAATTGAAGGAGATGAGTCAGGGAAAAGAGAGGGAACAGACCGGAGAATAGCGCCTGAGAGAAGGAGAGAGATTCGGGAGGAAGTTGAATGAAGCTGTACTTTGCCCCGTTGGAGGGGATAACCGGATATGTATACAGAAACGCTTTCCACAGCATTTACACCGGTATAGATAAATATTTTATACCTTTTATTTCTCCAAACCGGAACAGGGCGCTGTGCCCGAAGGAGATCCGGGATGTACTGCCGGAACATAATCGGGATATGTATGCAGTACCGCAGATTTTGACAAATCATGCGGAATATTTTTTGCGGGCGGCGCAGGAGCTGGAAGAGAGATACGGATATCAGGAAATCAATCTGAATTTGGGGTGCCCTTCCCGCACTGTGGTGTCAAAGGGAAAGGGATCCGGATTTTTGGGAAGACCGGAAGAACTGGATGATTTTCTTCTTGAGGTATTTGAAAATGTAAAGATAAAAGTGTCGGTGAAAACCAGAATCGGTATGGACAGTCCGGAAGAGTTTGACAGTCTGATGGAAATTTTCAACAGGTATCCGCTTTGTGAACTGATTATTCATCCGCGGGTGCAGAAGGACTATTACAACAATACGCCAAATTGGAAGACCTTTGGAGAAGCGCTTCTAAAAAGCAGAAATCCCGTATGTTACAATGGAGATATTTTTACTTTGGAAGATTACAAGAGATTAAAAGCGGAATTCCCCACTGTGGCTCGCGTCATGCTGGGGCGGGGGCTTTTAATGGATCCGGCGCTGGCGGAGGAGATAAGGTTGGAGAAGGCGTCAGATCCTGAGGGGATCATGGAGCGGAAGAGGCTGAAGGTTTTCCATGATCGCTTGTATGATGATTATAAGCAGGTGATGTCCGGAGAGAAAAATGTGCTTTTTAAGATGAAAGAATTTTGGGTTTATGCTGAGAAGATGTTTCCGGAAGAAAAGAAGCTTATGAAGGCGATCAAAAAGACATCGCATCTGTATGAGTATGAACAGCGAATCAGAGAGTTATTTTTGACAGATTGAGTATTCGGAGAGAATGGAGCATGGAGAAAGAGACATTGCATCAGAATGATCAGGAACTTTTGGAAGTAGCCGTGATGGCCGGACATATCCTGCTGGAAAACGGAGCGGAGATTGCCAGAGTGGAGGAGACGATGGAGCGGATATGCCGGTATTTCGGAGCGCAGTCCGAAAATTTTTTCGTGTTGAGCAACGGCATTTTCGTGACGGGAAACGGAAATTTTGAGGGGCAGAGAGGGCAGTATGCAAAGGTTCAGCATATACCGGTAAAAGGGGCGCAGCTTGACAAAGTGGTGGCGGTCAATCAGCTTTCAAGAGAAGTGGAGGAAGGCTGTTACAGCTTGGAAGAGACAAAAGAAAAATTAGAACAGATAAAACGCATGCCGGAAAAAAGTTTTCCGGTGCAGATTCTGGCCTCCGGCATAGGGAGCGCTTGTTTTTGCTATCTCCTTGGGGGGAGTCTGACCGACAGCGCGGTGGCTTTTGCCGCAGGTTTTTTATTGTACGTTTTTGTGCTCTCAGTCAAGAAATCCGACATGACAAAGATTACGAAAAATATATGCGGCGGCGCCCTTGTGACATTGTTCTGTATTCTCTGTCACCGTTTGGGGCTTGGAGAGAGTCTGAGCAATATGATCATCGGATCGATCATTCCTTTGGTACCCGGGGTTGCTTTTACAAATGGTATCAGAGATATTGCGGACGGAGATTATATTTCAGGCGCAGTGAGGATTCTTGATGCGATTTTGGTGTTCCTGTGCGTGGCAATCGGTGTTGGTGTGATGTTTCTTATCTATCACCGTGTTTTTGGAGGTGTGCTGTTATGATTATTCCCGTTTTTGTGGCAGCCTTGGGAACAGTGGCATTTTCGGTTCTTTTCGGCGTGCCGAGACAATACTATGTATATTGCGGCTTTGTGGGCGGTGCGGGGTGGTGGCTATATCTGATGGTGACGGAATATGCCGGCTGTGCGGCGGAAGAGGCGGTGTTTTTTGCGGCCTGTCTGGTTGTATTATTGTCCCGCTTTCTGGCAGTCTGGGAGAGATGTCCGGTGACTGTGTTTTTGACTGCCGGGATTTTTCCGCTGGTGCCGGGGGCGAGAATTTATTGGACGGCATATTATCTTGTGACGGACCGCCCGGCGGATGCCGCCGTAAACGGATTTGCGGCGGTCAAGGCAGCCTTTGCCATTGTGCTTGGGATCGTGTTGGTATTTGAGGTGCCGAACCGGTTTTTTAAGATAAATAAGCAAAAGTGATACAGCGTGGGGAGAATGCAGATGGAAAAGCATATCTTGTTTGTGGAGGACGACGCGTCTATAGCTTCCGGCCTGATTTATGCCATGGAACAGGAGGGATACAAGGTTACGCACTGCAAAAATGTATCTGCGGCTTTTGAGAGGATGGAAGATATACCGTTTGATCTTGCATTGCTTGATATGCAGCTTTCGGACGGCGTCGGAAAAGAGATCGCGCAGGTGATGAAAGCAGAGCAGGTTCCGGTGATCTATCTGACTGTTGTGGATGATGAGGATGAGATCGTAGGGGCTCTGGAGGACGGAGCTGCAGACTATATTACAAAGCCTTTCAGGCTGCGGGAAGTGCTTGTGCGGATCAAAAAAAGTTTGCAGGGGGAGCCGGAAACAGCCGGAGTGTTAAAACTGGGAGGAGTATCCATTGATGCTGATGCCGGAAAAGTATTTGTCAGGGGAAATCCGGTGACACTGACGGCTCTGGAATATCGGCTGCTGCTTATCTTTGCGGAAAATCAGGGGATTCTTATGACCAGAGAGCAGCTTTTGGAGCGGATCTGGGATATCGGAGGGGATTTCGTGGAAGACAATACGCTGACAGTGTATGTCAAGAGACTGCGGCAAAAGCTTCAGGATGCGCTTTCTATCACTACGGTCAGGGGGATTGGTTATCGTGTGGATTAAAAAAGAAGAAATTCTGGAACTTTCAAAGGGGATCCGCAGGGCGATAGACGGGCAGGAGTTTGATCCCAGAGACAACAGGGAAGGCCCTTTCAGCGTTCTGAAAAACGATATCTACACGTTGGTGCATCTGGAGGAGGAGCAGCGATCGGCGGCGGTGGAGGAAAAAGAGCGTCTGGCGCAGTATCTGTCCGATATATCCCATCAGCTGAAAACCCCTGTCACTTCCCTGATTTTGATGACAGAACTGATGGAAAAGGCGTCTGATGACAGAAAAAAAGAATTTCTTCTTTGTATGAAAAGGGAAGTCAGACATATGAAGTGGCTGACGGAGGCTCTGTTAAAGATGGCAAAGCTGGATTCTTCGGTGGTTTCTTTTCACAGGGAGGAAAATGACGTCCGGACTTTGTTTGAGGAGGCTTTAAATTCAGTGGAGGTCATGCTGGATATCAGGGATCAGACCGTGGTATTGAAACAGGATCTGCAGCTACCCTGTGACAGAAGGTGGACTGTGGAGGCGCTGCTCAATCTGTTAAAAAATGCGTCGGAGTGCTCGAAAAAGAACAGCGAAATCGTTGTGGACTGCGGAGAAAATCCAATTTATCGATTTATTTCCGTGACGGATACCGGGGAGGGGCTGTCGAGGGAACGGCTTGCGGTACTGTTTCGCCGGTTTGAGAATTCACAGAAGGAAAACGGCTATGGGATAGGTCTTCCTCTGGCCCGCTCCATCATGCGGGCGCAGAACGGGGATATTGAGGTGCTGCCCGGAGGAAAGGGTGTCGGCGCAACTTTTATCATGAAATTTTACAAATAGTCACAGAAGAGTCACTTTTCTTGTCTATGATAAGATTATAAAAAGAAAGAAAAGAGGTAATTTCATGGCTGTTTTGGAAGTAAAAGAGCTGACAAAGGTATACGGCAGCGGAGAGAATCAGGTGACCGCTCTGGATCATGTCAGCTTTCAGGTGAAAAAGGGAGAATTTGTTGCGGTAGTAGGGGCATCAGGTTCCGGCAAATCTACGCTGATGAATCTGATCGGCGGCATCGATCGCCCCACATGGGGCAGCGTCACGATCGAGGAGAAAGATATTTTCAGCATGAATGAGAGCGAGCTTGCAATCTTCAGGCGCAGAAATATCGGCATCGTCTACCAGTTCTACAATCTGATCCCCAATCTGAGTGTGGAGGAGAATATTATGCTGCCCTGTCTGTTAGACCACCGGAAACCTGATTTGGAGAAACTGGATCGGATCGTGGAGATGACAGGACTGTCACATCGCAGAAACCATCTGCCGGGAGAACTTTCCGGCGGACAGCAGCAGAGGGTGTCCGTGGGCAGAGCGTTAATCAATGATCCGGCGTTTCTTCTCGCGGACGAGCCCACCGGAGGGATAAAGTTAGTAGTACAACAATCACAAAAAAATAATGTGGATATTTTTCTCATGGTCAACACGGATTTCCTTGAGGATTGACCGCCACAATTCACGCTTTTCCGGAATGGAAAAGGAATCATATACACTTTCAAAATCCATTTTCAAGAAATCCCGCAGATACGACAAATCCTTGACGGGGCGGGAATCCTCTGCATTGATTTTCTCAAGCTGCAAAAGCAGCTTTTCTCTATCCAGTTTGAACTCGTCCATCGTTATGAGGTCATTCAGAAACAAATCCTTTAATTTCTGCAATTTGTTTTCGACACTCCGTCGTTTTGCGTCCGTCCGGATGGCGGGCAGGTTCGCAACCTCATATTCTGCGATATACTTTTCCAGTTCCGGACGGATGCGGTCAAGCATCATCGCCTCAAGGGTGGATTCCATGACAATTTTTCGATTCGGGCATCGGTGCAGGTTCACGCCTTGTCTGCATCGGTAGCAGTTATATTTATATGTTACCCGTGTACCATCTGCACGGAGGCGACCGGAGGAACGATGCTGACATCCGCTCATGATATGGTCGCAGTCATCGCAGACCACAAGCCCGCCGAAAATATAATCATGTTTTTTCCCGTCCTTGATGTTGATTTTGAGAAGTCTCTGAACATCCTCAAAGAGTTCACGGTCGATGATTGCCGGACAATATTCTTTATTATCCCGAAACACTCCGATGTATTTTGTGTTTGTGAGCATGTTCTTGAGACTGGCAGCGGAACGAACCAGTCCGAACTCCGATTCCATATGCCGGAGCGTTTCACTCAAATTCCCGTTTTTTCGGTAGAATTGAAAGATTGCAACGGCGGTCGGCGCATCGTCATCCGGAGCGAGGTGTTTGTCCTTGATGGAATATCCGAGAGGAGTTGAGCCGGAAAGCACCTCACCGTTGTCAACCTTGTCATCGAACACACCGAGGATTCTGTCAGAATCGTTTTGAGCCTCAAGTTCAGCCCATATCATTGAATTATTCACGAACGCCCGTCCGTGGGGCGTGGATGTGTCAAAATAAGGCTGCTCAATGGCAGTCCACGAAACGCCGTGCTTGTCGAGGATGTCTTGAGTATTCAGATAATGCCGGAGGTTTCTGAACCAACGGTCAAGGCGGGTGAAGATGACAAGGTCAATCTTTCCTGCCCGTATATCATCGAGGAGGCGTTGGAAATCGTCTCTCTTGAGTTTTTGTCCGGAGATTCCGTCGTCGATGTAGGTATCGACGAGAATCATGTTCTCATGCGTGTCGATATATTTCTGTCCGGTTGCTAACTGGTCACGCATGGAATCTCCCTCTTTGACCTGCCTGTCAGTCGAAACACGGATATATATTGCAACACGGAGCAGGATTTTTTCAATCGAGGCAACGGTTTTCCGTCTCATTTTATCAACTCCAATCATAAAAAGGTATAAAAATAAAACCTATGCAAAAGCACGGTTTCGTGATAAAATGAGACTTGCGGGAGACATTTCATCACCGTGCATTTTGCGAGGTGTGGATGTTTCTGAAAAGGCGATTTCCGTTGCAGCGGAGGTCGTCTTTTTTATTTATTATGCAATGTTTGAATTGCGATTTGTTTTTGCTATGTTTCTATATTTGCGACCGATGATAAAAAAGAAAACTCCGGCAGCAATCGCAATTATTCCACCAATAGGAACGGCAACCATGAGCAGCAGTCCTATAAGTGCAAGGATGATACCGGAAATCATTGCTAAAATACCGCAGATGTTATATGTCCGGTCGGAATATTCATGCCTCACGGCAGGGGTGTTTCTGACAGGACGCGACGTATTTGAGGGCGAGACACTTTTTGATATATCAGATACGCCGACAGTCGTTCGGTTATATACGGCGTTATATGCAGCCTTTTTCGGGTTGTTTATAACGCCCATTCCCTTTTTACCATAAAGCGGGTTGACTGCCTTTTTGACCTGTCTTTTCATTTTTCCAGTAGTTCGAGCCTTGATACTCTTTTTTATATTCGGTTTTCTGACACCGTATTTCATGCAAAGTACCTCCATTCTATATGTGAACTATGTCACCTTGTAAACTTCCTTGTGAAAGGAGGTGAGCAGGGTGAAAGTTCTGTTATGGGAAAAGAGAACCGAAAAGCGGTTCACATTGGTGGAGTTGGCGAAGAAATCCGGAATCGGAAAATCAACGCTCAACAACATCGAAAACGGCAAGGTGTCGCCGACATTGTTTCAGCTTGAAATGATAGCCATTGCAATGGGCGTTAAAATCACCGACCTGTTTGAATCCGAATACAAATAATTGTACCACACGCCGGACAGGATGTCGGCAGCAGGTGAGAATATTTCCATAATCATGGAAATGTGCCTCACGATTTCCACAATCATGGAAATTTGTGTTACAATGTGATTCGGAAAGGGGTGGTGTTCCCTTGAATTACAAAGAGGCTATCATGGAGTTAGTCGGAAAGATACATAGTGAAAAAATCCTCAAGAGGATATATAAATTCGTTTTGTATCTTTACACCAAAGAATGAGGCTGGCAGTTGAAAAGACTGTCAGTCTTTTTCTTTAAAAAATTCTATCATTTGGTCAAGAATCCTACCTAGTGCTGCAATATCATCATCATTCAGACTAAGCATGAATTTGAAAAGGTTCTTTCGGGCATCATCCTCCCCTGCCATAATGCGGTCAATCTTTTCGATGAAATCATCATCAGAATCCACGAACATTTCTCCCTCACCAGTGGTCAAAAATATGTAGTCAACACCGAACTCCCGACAGATTGCTTTTGTCATTTGTTCAGTGCAACCACGTTCACCTTTTTCAATCCTTGAAATAGCGGTTTTTGTAACACCTATTTTTTCACCAAATTTCTCAAGAGTAAGATTGAGGGATTTTCTAATTTCTTTTATTCGCTCACCTTGCGTCAAGCATATCACCTCCCTTGTATTCTCAAGTAGCCATGAGCAAAACTCCACACATTCAGTATTTATGCAGGTTTGCGAAGCATG